>ENA-OSET01001365-OSET01001365.1-sediment-metagenome-genome-assembly--contig:-NODE-1365-length-25401-cov-4.081583_pt1 | contig 25401 bp, 27 predicted proteins | sample MGYA00237882_ERZ534229 | MGnify/ENA primary metagenome ERZ534229 (study PRJEB26408, sample SAMN06266212) | sediment metagenome | isolation source: Hudson Canyon methane seep mesocosm | place... | reverse complement strand
TCACGTCAAGCAAGATATTCAACAGAAATACGCTTAAGTGAATTGCAATCTTTAGGTTTGGATGTTGTTGATTTGGACGCATTGAAAAATGCTAATCTAGTTCGACGAGATGCTAAAGTTGTTAAAATCATTCTATCGGGTGAGCTTACTAAAGCTGTAACGATCCAAGGTTTGAATGCAACAAAAGGTGCGCGTGAAGCGATCACTGCAGCCGGTGGCAAGGTAGAGGATTAACAACACATGGCAAAGACAGCTGCAATGCCTGCGGGCGTCGGAAAAGGTTTTGGTGAGCTTAAATCACGTTTGTGGTTTGTCTTCGCTGCTATCGTAGTTTACAGAGTTGGTGCGCACATTCCAGTGCCAGGTATCAACCCTGATAGATTAGCCGCGCTATTTGAGCAAAATCAAGGGACCATATTAAGTCTATTTAATATGTTCTCGGGTGGTGCATTGGAGCGAATGAGTATTTTTGCTTTGGGTATAATGCCTTATATATCAGCATCAATAATAATGCAGCTTTTGACAGCGGTAACGCCGTCACTTGAGCAGTTAAAGAAAGAAGGTGAATCTGGTCGAAGAAAAATTAGCCAGTATACTCGTTACGGTACGGTGCTACTTGCGCTGATACAAGCATCGGGTATGTCGGTAGGGCTTGCCTCACAAGGTGTAACCTTTACCGATAGCTTCAGTTTCTATTTCTTAGCAGTATCTACATTTGTTTGTGGTGCGGTGTTTCTTATGTGGCTGGGTGAACAGATTACTGAGCGTGGAATTGGTAATGGTATTTCTTTACTGATTTTCGCGGGCATAGTTGCTGGTTTACCAGGTGCGTTCGGACAGTCTATCGAGTCTGCAAGGCAGGGTGAGTTAAATATACTTGCTCTGTTAGTGATCGGCTTGTTAGCGGTCGCAACTGTTGGCTTTGTTGTTTTCATGGAGCGTGGGCAGCGAAAAATAACTGTCAACTATGCGAAGCGGCAACAAGCTCGTGGGGGATATTCTCAGCAATCTAGCCATCTTCCTTTGAAGGTTAATATGGCTGGCGTTATACCGCCTATATTTGCATCTAGTATCTTATTGTTCCCGGCATCTCTTGGGCAATGGTTTGGTCAAGGTGAGGGAATGGAATGGATGGCTGATGTTTCAGCTGCATTAGGGCCAAGTCAGCCTTTGTATATTGTTTTGTTTACAATAGCTGTTGTGTTCTTCTGCTATTTTTACACTGCTCTTATGTATAACCCGAGAGAAGTGGCTGATAATTTGAAAAAATCTGGCGCGTTTGTGCCGGGCATTAGGCCTGGGGAGCAAACCGCAAATTATATAGATAATGTGCTGACCCGTTTAACGATGTTCGGTGCAGCATATATTGCTGCAGTATCTTTACTGCCTCAATTTATGGTTGTTTGGTTTAATGTGCCATTCTACTTCGGTGGAACATCATTATTAATCGTTGTAGTTGTTGTCATGGATTTCATGGCGCAAGTGCAGTCTCATTTGATGTCGCATCAATATGAGTCACTCATGAAAAAGTCTAACCTTAAGGGGTATGGCAAAGGTGGGATGCAGCGTTAATCGCGTCATTGAATAAGTAAATGAAAACAAGTAATTGCAAACATGTATTTGGAGTAGCATATGAAAGTTCGTGCTTCGGTAAAGAAAATTTGCCGTAATTGTAAAATTATTAAGCGCAATGGCTCTGTAAGAGTTATTTGTGAAGAGCCTCGTCACAAGCAACGTCAGGGTTAATTCTGAGGTTGTATAAAATGTGTGCATTAGCGCCTTGATTTATTTCTAATCAGGCTGTATGATTCGCGCCTTTTTGTAAGACAGTAACTAATAGTGACTCACATATAGTAGGTCACCAAACAAGCGGAGTAAGATAAATGGCACGTATAGCTGGTGTCAATATACCCGACAATAAACATGCAGTAATTTCTCTGACCTACATCTTTGGTGTTGGTAGAACTTCTGCACAAAAGATATGCGATGCTACGGGTATTGCTTCTAATGCGAATATCAGTTCTTTATCTGAAGAGCAATTAGAAACGTTGCGTTCTGAAGTCAGTAATCTGGCGGTAGAAGGTGACTTGCGTCGTGAAATTCAAATGAACATAAAGCGGTTGAAAGATCTGGGTTGTTATCGTGGTCTTCGTCATCGTCACAGTTTACCTGTGCGCGGTCAGCGAAGTAAAACGAATGCAAGAACCCGTAAAGGTCCACGTAAACCGATTCGGAAATAATAGGAAACTGTAATGGCAAAGCCAGGTACACGTACCCGTAAAAAGGTGAAAAAGACTGTTGTTGATGGGATGGCTCATATCCATGCTTCATTCAACAATACTATCGTGACCATTACTGATCGCCAAGGCAACGCTCTATCATGGGCAACTGCAGGTGGATCAGGATTTCGTGGTTCGAGAAAAAGTACACCTTTTGCTGCGCAGGTAGCAGCTGAAAGAGCCGGTAACGCGGCTGCTGAATACGGCCTTAAGAACCTAGAGGTTCAAGTTAAGGGTCCTGGACCAGGACGAGAGTCTGCAGTCCGAGCACTAAACGCTTGTGGTTACAAGATCACAAACATCACGGATGTAACACCCATTCCACACAATGGTTGTCGTCCACCTAAGAAACGCCGCGTTTAGAGGATAAGCACATGGCTCGTTATATTGGACCAAAATGTAAACTGTCCCGTAGAGAAGGGACTGACCTTTTTTTGAAAAGTGGTGCAGTAGCACTCGAATCAAAATGTAATTTAGAAAATGCGCCCGGACAACACGGTGCTCGACGCGGACGCCTATCTGAGTACGGTACTCAGCTACGTGAAAAGCAGAAAGTGCGTCGTATTTATGGTGTATTGGAAAAGCAGTTCAGAGGGTATTACAAAGAAGCTGCACGCCGAAAAGGTGCAACAGGCGAAAACCTTCTGCAACTTTTGGAGCAACGCTTAGATAATGTTGTATATCGAATGGGCTTCGGTTCAACTCGAGCTGAATCACGTCAGTTGGTGTCACACAAAGCAATCTTGGTGAACGATAATGTAGTTAACATCGCTTCTTATCAAGTTAAAGCTGGCGACACAGTTAGTGTTCGAGAAAAGTCGAAGAACCAACTGAGGATCAAGAGTGCGGTCGATTTGGCTGGCAATCGTGGATCAGTTGAATGGATTGACGTTGATACGGGTAAATTAGCTGGGACTTTTAGATCGGTACCTGAGCGTTCAGATTTGCCTTCAGATATCAACGAAAACTTAATTGTCGAGCTTTACTCTAAGTAAGCTTAATACATACAACATAACGTATAGAGGCGTATATGCAGCGTTCAGTTAATGAATTCTTGAATCCTCGTAATATCGAAGTTCAAGGTTTAAGCGCAACACATGCAAAAGTGATATTGGAACCGTTAGAGCGTGGTTTCGGCCACACATTAGGCAGTGCTTTACGCCGAATCCTTTTATCATCTATGCCCGGCTGTGCCGTAGTTGAAGCTGAAATCGATGGTGTGCTACACGAATATAGCGCCTTAGAAGGTGTTCAGGAGGATGTTATAGAGATCCTCCTCAACCTAAAAGGTTTGGCTATAATCATGCACACTCGTGATGAAGCTACTTTGACTTTGAGTAAAAAAGGCGCTGGTCCTGTACTTGCCAGCGATATCCAGTTGGATCATGATGTCGAAGTGATGAATCCAGACCATGTTGTTTGTAACCTTAGTGATAACGGCAGTATTAATATGTCGTTAAAGGTTATACGCGGTAGAGGTTATGAGCCAGCTGATCAACGGTCTAATAACGAAGAAGAGACTCGTGCTATTGGTCGTCTGCAATTAGATGCCTCATACAGTCCTGTCGCACGAGTTGCGTACTCTGTTGAAAATGCACGTGTAGAGCAACGAACTGATTTAGACAAACTAGTTATCGACCTGGAAACAAACGGTACAATTGACCCTGAAGATTCGATTCGTCGCGCTGCGACAATCCTTCAGCAGCAACTGTCAGTTTTCGTTGATTTCGATAACGAAAAAGAAGTTGTTCAAGAAGAAGAAGAGGAAGAAGTTGATCCGATTCTACTCCGTCCTGTAGATGATTTGGAATTAACTGTACGTTCCGCAAATTGTCTTAAGGCAGAAAATATTTACTATATTGGTGACCTAATTCAACGTACTGAAGTTGAACTGCTCAAAACTCCGAACTTGGGTAAGAAGTCTCTTACCGAAATTAAGGATGTACTAGCATCTCGTGGTCTTTCTTTAGGTATGCGTCTTGAAAATTGGCCACCGGCTAGTTTAAAAGGTGATGACCGAGTTTTGGGTGCATAAGCATCCTCGGTTGATTAGGTAAGGAATTATAAAATGCGTCATCGTAAAAGCGGTCGTAAATTTAACAGAAATAGCTCGCACAGAAAGGCCATGTTTAAAAATATGGCTGCATCACTTGTCGAGCATGAATTGATAAGAACAACGTTGCCAAAAGCAAAGGAGCTTCGCACGATTGCTGAGCCTTTGATCACATTGGCAAAAAACGATTCGGTGGCTAACCGACGTTTGGCATTTGCAAGAACTCGTGATAATGCTGTTGTTGCTAAGCTGTTTAATGAGCTTGGTCCTCGCTACAAGAGTCGGCCAGGTGGGTATATTAGAATTCTTAAATGTGGGTTTAGAACCGGAGACTCGGCGCCAATGGCCTATGTTGAACTGGTTGATCGACCTGTAGTTGAAGATTTCGAGGATGACGACGAGTAAATTCTACTTGTCGAAAAAAACCAGCTTATGCTGGTTTTTTTGTTTTTAGATATTCCATTCTTTGCGTATCTTTCACTGTTATTTGGTAAGTAATGGTTTTAAGAATTGACCTGTAAACGACTGCTCTTGTTCGGATATATGTTCTGGCGTACCTTCAGCTATGATATACCCGCCCTTTGAACCGCCTTCAGGCCCTAAGTCTATTACCCAGTCTGCAGTCTTAATAACATCTAAGTTGTGCTCAATGACAACGATCGTGTTTCCATGGTCTCTGAGTTTGTCTAGAACATTCAGCAGTTGTTGTATATCGTAAAAATGTAAGCCCGTAGTGGGCTCATCAAGAATATACAATGTCTTACCTGTATCTCTTTTTGACAGTTCTTTGGCTAATTTCACTCTTTGAGCTTCTCCACCCGATAGAGTAATTGCACTCTGCCCTAATCGAATATAGGACAGTCCGACATCCATCAACGTTTGGAGTTTACGGGCAATAAAAGGAACGGCTTCAAAAAAACCTCTAGCTTCTTCGATGGTAAACTCAAGGACTTCATGAATGTTTTTACCCTTATATCGAATGTCGAGAGTTTCTCGATTATAACGTTGGCTTTTGCAGACATCGCAGGGAACATAAACGTCTGGCAGAAAATGCATCTCAACCTTTGTGACACCGTCGCCCTGGCATGATTCGCAGCGACCGCCTTTTACATTGAAGCTAAAGCGACCTGGCTTGTACCCGCGTGCCCTTGCTTCTTGAGTTCCTGCGAACAACTCTCTTATCGGCGTGAATAGTCCGGTATATGTCGCAGGATTAGAGCGAGGAGTTCTGCCAATTGGGCTTTGATTGATGTCTATAACCTTGTCGAATAAATCAAGGCCTTCAATGCTTTCGTGTTCGGAAGGGTTTAGAGTTGTTGCATTATTTAATGCAGTGGCTGCAAGCGGATACAGGGTGGAGTTAATCAATGTCGATTTCCCTGAGCCGGATACGCCTGTGATGCAGGTGAATAGTCCAAAGGGAATTTCTAGATTGACACTCTGAAGATTATTTCCTGTAGCGCCTAACAATCTTAGTTGCTTCGATGTGTCAGGTGTTTTACGAACTTTTGGGATTGGAATAGATTTCACACCTGAAAGGTACTGCCCAGTCAATGATTTAGGGTCAGACATGACATGTTGAGGGCTTCCTTGTGAGATAATCTCTCCACCATGGATTCCAGCGCCAGGACCAATGTCTATCACGTGATCGGCTAGTCTGATTGCATCTTCGTCGTGTTCAACGACGATAACGGTGTTTCCTAAGTCTCTCAAGTGTGTGAGTGTGCTTAATAGTCTTTCATTATCGCGTTGATGTAGCCCTATAGATGGTTCATCTAGAATGTACATTACACCGACTAGGCCAGCACCTATCTGGCTTGCTAATCTAATTCGTTGGGCCTCTCCCCCAGACAATGTGTCTGCGCTCCGTTCTAGGCTTAAGTAGTCTAAACCCACATTGACCAAGAATTGTAGCCGGAGGCCAATTTCTTTAAGGATTTTCTCCGCAATTTGTCCTCTTTTGCCGCTTAGTTCAAGAGTCGAAAAGTACTGTAGGCTTTTCCCAATTGGAAATTTCGCAATTTCGGGTAAGGTCTGTTCATTCACGAAAATATGGCGAGAGGCTTCTTTTAATCTTGAGCCTAAGCAGCTTGGGCAAGCTTGACTATTAAGGTAGCGAGCAAGCTCCTCACGAACCATATTCGATTCAGTCTCACGGTAGCGCCTTTCTATATTCGGGATCACCCCTTCGAAAGGATGAAGTCGCTGAACGTTGTCTCCGCGTGTATTTATGTAGGTAAATGCAATGTCGTCACTTCCGCTGCCAAATAGTATGATCTTCTTAAAGTGTTCAGGCAGCTCTCGAAATGGGGTGTCTATGCTTACATCGTAATGGACAGCAACGCTCTTTAGTAGCTGAAAATAATATACGGTTCGGCGATCCCAGCCCTTTATGGCACCCTCTGCTAGGGTTGAATCTTGATTCTGGATAATACGCTCGGAGTCAAAAAATTGTTTGATGCCAAGACCATCACAGCTAGGGCATGCCCCCGCTGGATTGTTGAACGAAAACATCCTTGGTTCAAGTTCACTTATTGCGTACCCGCATTGAGAACACGCGAATCTCGAAGAAAATATCATGTCTACTGGTTTATCGGCATCCATGGAGGCAATAACGGCAATTCCATCGGTTAAACCAAGACAAGTTTCGAATGATTCGGCGATACGTTGTTGGATGTCTGAACGAACTTTGAAACGATCCACGACGACTTCAATAGTATGCTTCTTGTTTTTTTCCAGGTGTGGTGCATCATCGAGGTCCGTGACTATGCCATCTATTCTGGCCCTAATAAATCCTTGGCTAAGTAAATCTTGAAATACATGAAGGTGTTCGCCTTTTCGGTTTTGAACGATCGGTGCAAGCATCATCAGGCGACAGCCTTCATCTTGCTCAAGTACTTTGTCTACCATTTGACTAACGGTTTGAGCATCTAGAGGCGTGTTATGTTCAGGGCACCTGGGTTCCCCAGCTCTAGCAAACAGCAATCTCAGGTAATCATAAATCTCTGTTATGGTTCCTACCGTAGAGCGAGGGTTGTGAGATGTGGACTTTTGCTCAATAGATATAGCGGGAGAAAGGCCTTCAATATGGTCTACTTCAGGCTTATCCATCATAGAAAGGAATTGCCTAGCATAAGTAGAAAGAGATTCGACGTAACGTCTTTGCCCTTCGGCGTATAGCGTGTCGAACGCAAGAGATGACTTTCCAGAGCCCGAAAGCCCTGTTATAACAACAAGTTTGTCTCGAGGGATATCGAGATCTATATTCTTAAGGTTATGAGTTCTAGCGCCACGTACAAGGATAGTATCCATTAAACATCCGATCTTTACTTAAAACCGGACATTATAACGATTTAACGATGAAGGTATATTGTTTAATGCGCGTGTTGTGAGAAGCCTAGCCAATGTAATATGGGATTCCAGTCTTCTATATCCTTTTTGGCTTTGCTCGGAGCTAAGTCAAATACGGTCTTACCTTCGTCCATTGCCTTGACGTAATTTTGGGTGTCGCGAAGTGAGCTTATTATCGGCAGTTCAAGGTGCTCCAGAAAATCCTGAAGTACTGTAGCGTATTTGGTTCGGGATTTGACTCGATTGCCTATCAAGCCTATTTCAATATCGTTATCCATGACGCCTGACCGATTCAGGCCCATGATAAAACGAATACAGGCTTTAATGTCATTAGGGGAGGATAGTACCGGGATCAAAACCTTGTCACCCTTCTGGATGATACTCGCAACATGATCAAGCGACCACGCGGCTGGCATATCATGGATGACTATATCTGCAGCGCCCGTATCTGGAAGGCTTTCAACCTCTTTCGATGCAATTACCTTAATTTTAGCGGATGTTTTAGGGCGGCCACGCACCCAGTCTGAACTCGATTTCTGAGCATCATGATCCATTAGAATTACGCGAAAATTATTCTTGGCAAAGTAACCCGCAAGCTGGGTAGAGATAGTCGTTTTTCCGCAACCGCCTTTCGGGTTGGCAATGAAAACCTGATGCATCTTAACTCCTATCAAAGCAATAAGTGTTTAAAGAAAATAACATTCAAGGAATTCTGTCTGAACAACAAGAATTGAAGAAAAGCTCTCAGGCAGAGATATTATTATGTCTACATATATAGCAAACAATGACGTGCATTTCCTCTGTTTTCACAAAAATAAATCATTATACAAACCAAGGTCGATTTTCTTGCTAGATATGGGGCTGTCGTATCGAGGTAGCCGAACTAAGATGCTAGAATAATGCCCTTATAATTTTCTGAGTCAAAATTCTTAAACATGATTGCTAGCGAACGACGCGCGGTATTTTCTCTTTCTCTTCTGTATTCTTTGCGCATGCTTGGCTTATTCATGATCTTGCCAGTGTTCGTGATCTATGGTGCAGACCTTAAGCACGCTAGTGGGGTGTTACTTGGGGTGGCAATCGGTGCATACGGGCTGAGTCAGGCTATGTTCCAAATCCCGTTTGGTGCACTGTCTGATCGGTATGGCCGAAAGAAACTCATTTTTTTAGGTTTGCTATTATTTTTGATTGGCAGCGTAGTCGCTGCGCTTTCTGACGATATATACGGCGTGATACTGGGTCGATTTCTTCAGGGCTCGGGTGCAATCGCAAGCGTGCTTATGGCACTTCTAAGCGACCTAACAAGTGAAGAGAATCGCACCAAATCAATGGCGCTGATTGGAATGTCTATCGGCATATCATTTTCGATAGCGTTGATAGTAGGGCCTTTGATCAGCTCTGCTTTTGGTATCAAGGGGATCTTCTGGATAACTGCGCTTCTGGCAGCATTCGGAATGCTGTGGTTGCTCGTGTTCGTTCCGTCTCCAGTGCATAAAGTGTCGGATCGGAATACTCGGTTGTTTGGCAGTCAATTAAAAGATGTGTTGGCAAACGTTGAATTATTACGTTTGGACTTTGGTATTTTTGCATTACATTTATGTCTAACTGCAGTGTTTATCGCGCTACCAATGTCATTGCAAGAAAAAGCGGGCTTGGTTACGGAAGAGCATTGGTGGATATATCTTACTGTTCTGGTTAGTTCATTTTTCGCGATGATACCTTTCATTATTATTGGTGAAAAAAAACAAAAAATGAAGCAAGTCTTCGTCTTCGCGGTATCGTTGCTTTCCCTTTCTGCATTTAGCTTTATCTTTACTCAGTATGAGTTAACTTCTTTTTGGCTAAGTCTTTTCTTTTTCTTCATGGCCTTTAATTTACTTGAAGCAATTTTGCCCTCCTTAGTGAGTAAGTTATCTCCAGCAGGAAACAAAGGCACTGCAATGGGGGTTTATTCGACTAGTCAGTTTATGGGGGCGTTTGTTGGTGGTACCTTAGGCGGTGTCATGTTAACGATGTTTCACGAGTCGGGTGTTTACGTCTTAGTGGCGAGTGTCTGCTTTTTATGGGTTATTGTTGCCAAATCGATGCAAAAGCCTAATCACGAAACAGGTATGACTTTGCAATTTACTAAGATTGACCAAGATAGTGCCCAGATAATTAGTACACGATTAAGTTCTGTTCCAGGAGTGGAAGAGGTGGTTGTTATTCCGCAAGACGGCGTCGCCTACCTTAAAGTGATCAAATCTGAGCTTAATTTGAAACAGTTGGACGACGTGATGGATTGCTTCAAAGAAGCATGAGACAATTTGGTTCTGTATATATAGAGTACAAGATTCATATAAGGGGTTAGCAATGGCTAGAGGAATCAACAAAGTAATATTAATCGGTAATTTAGGTGCTGATCCAGAAACACGCATGACTCAACAAGGCGCGGCAGTTACCACCTTAAATATAGCGACCGATGAGAGTTATAAAGATAAGAATACCGGGCAAATGGTACCCAAAACAGAATGGCATCGTGTTGTAACATTCAATCGTTTGGCTGAAATTACACGAGATTATCTGAAGAAGGGGTCTAAGGTATATATCGAAGGGCGATTACAAACTAGAAAGTGGCAAGATCAGAGCGGTCAAGATCGATATACCACAGAAATTATTGGTAATGAGATGCAAATGCTCGACTCGAAACAAGGTGGTTATGATCAAGCGCCTGCCCAAGGTGGTTATTCACAAGCTGCGCCAGCACAGCAACAACAAGCACCACAACAGAACTATGCGCCTCAAGCTCAAGCAGCGCCAGTAGCGCAACAAAACAATTATGGACAGGCTCCTCAGCAGCAGGTGCAGCAACAAGCTCCGCAGCAGATGGCACAGACGGCACCTACAATGGCACCGGCTACGGACGATTTTGATGACGATATTCCGTTCTAAATGATATAAATTTAAGGCATTTTTTCACAGCCTCAAATACTAAATGGACCCAGCGTAATTGCTGGGTTTTTTATTTTTGGGCAGCAGGCTAGTTTAAATTTTCTTCTCGTTCAGGCTTATTTTTGTATTGATAGGCTATAACAAAAATTGTTTTTTGCAAACAGTGACTTACTGAACTATTCTAAAAAAGTAGTTAAAAGACCATAGGGTATTTGTTTGTTTTCTTTTCTTAAATCTAAATCTGTGTCTGGTGCCCTTGGTATCGAACTCCACAATGATGGAATATCGCTCGCGGTTTCACGCATAGATCAATCCGGCGCATTGAAAATTTCGGCGTGTCAATATAAAGAATGCTTGCCGGCTGAGCGGGTAACCGTATTAGTAGAGATGGTATCCGAGCTTGGCGCAGATGGATCTGACTGTCACGTTGTGTTATCGCCAGGCCAATTTAAAACATACCCAATAGAAAAACCTAAAGTAGAAGAAAATGAGTTGGCAGATGCTGCGCGTTGGAAGGTAAAAGATCTGCTAGATTTCGATTTAGAAGAAGCCGTTACCGATGTCTATGCTTTTCCAGAAGATGCATTGAGGGGGCGGCCAGCCCAAGTTAATGTTGTCGTCAGTCGTAAGGCAATTATTCAAGAAATAGTTGATTTGATTGGGAATACTGGATTAGAGCTAAAAAGTATTGATATTGCAGATCTGGCTATTAGGAATGTAGCCCAAAGTATTTCTGATAACCATGATAGAGCCGTTGCCGTATTATATTTAAGAAATGGTGCCGGAATGATGGTACTAGTGAAAGGTCCTACTGTGTATTTTTCCAGACATTTCGATTTCTCTTCTCAAGCGCTTAATGAGCCATCCCAGCAAGATAGTGTGATTCAACAATTAGCTCTCGAAGTACAGAGATCATTCGACTATTTTGAAAGCCAGATGGGACAAGTACCACCTCAAACAATATACCTTGTTGGCCCAAGCCCCAATATTCCTTTGGCTAATATGCTCGGGGGGAGTATTGCCGCGAAAGCAATGTTGCTTGATCTATCTGCTTTCTTTGAAGGTGACATAATGAGTGGTGTAAACGAAATTTATTCATTTGCGGCAATTGGTGGTGCACTACGGAGTGTTGAGTCCTAATGCAGCAAATAAATTTATATACCAATGAGTTTAGGCCTCAAAAAGTAGTGCTGTCGCTTGAGCAGATTATTTTGTTACCCATTGCATCAATGCTGATTCTAATAGGGCTTACTTTTTGGTTGAATTTAGGTATTGATCAAACAAGGCAAAGCTTGTCATCTCAAGAAGACAAACGACAAAAGATGCAGTTGAAGTTGGATGATTTGGAGCTCAAGGCTAGATCTCAAAAAAAGGATGAGTCATTAGTTTCAGCCAATAGACGATTGAGTGAAACCATCGCTGCTCGACAGAAAATGATTGATATGTTGGACACGGTTGTTGTTAAAGACGATGAGGGGTTTTCTAATCTATTGATATCTCTAGCCAGGCAAAAAACCGATGGGCTTTGGTTAAGTAGTCTTTCTTTGGCATCGTCAGGAAAAGAGATGACGTTAAAAGGCACAACTAAGAGCGCGTCATCCGTTCCAGGCTATTTGCAAAATTTACGTCAAGAGCCCAGCTTTATAGGACGTAGTTTCACTCTGTTTGAACTAGATCAAGATACCAATTATACAAATCGAATCGACTTTACCTTACGTTCCGAAATCAAACTAAGTATTGATGCAGACAATAGCGTCGAATCTATACTTAGTTCTAACATTGAGGGCATGGGACAAAGATGATTCAAGATAAATGGTTTGAAGCAAAAGAGAAAATAGCAGACTTAACGTTACGAGAACGCGCTATTTTGGCAGGGACTACCGTTGTTCTAGTCGTATTTGTTTGGCTGCAATTCGTATTTACAGACATCGAAAAGACGCAGAAAAAATTAGCCCAACAAAAATCAGAAATGATATTGGGATCAGTAACACAAAGTGAACGACTAGTAGAGCTCACAACGTTGTTAGCGCACGATCCGAATGCTGCCTTGCGCGAAGAGCGGGCAGTTTTGGATGAAGAGTTGCGTGAATTGCGAATGCACATTGAAAACCGACTTAGTCACCTGATCGCGCCCGAAAAAATGGCTGATGTAATGCGCAGAGTCCTGTCTGACTATAAAGGTTTGGAGCTATTAAGTGCTAGAAATTTGCCGGTGGAGCCGCTCAAAATTCATTCAGATGAAGAGAATAAGCAAGGGCTAGAATTTTCGAGTAATCAAGCAGAGTCTGAAGCGGTTATTTTTGCTCATGGGTTTATGTTAGAACTCTCAGGAACATATTTTCAAACCGTCGAATTTCTGCAGCACTTGGAAAAAATGAGCGGTTTCTACTGGCAGGCACTAGACTATGAAGTAGATGACTACCCTAAAGCTAAGATCAAGCTCCAGTTGAATACTCTGAGTTTAGAGGAGGACTGGATCGGTGTTTAATAAATTGCTCATCAAAACAGCTTTTCTAATCTTCCTTATATGTATGGGGGGAATGGCTTCAAGAGTGGTCTATGCCCAGATTTCCTATCAACTACCGTCAGGTGAAATATTGCATGATCCTACTAAACCTGGTGATTGGGGGCGAAGTAAGAGCGCCACTCCAGGTAAGGTATTACGTAATTTTACCTTGAATTATATTGTTCAGTCTTCGACTCAAAAAAGAGCCATGATAAATGGAAAGAAGGTTGAAGAAGGTGACAAAATATCTGGAGCAAGAGTGACTCGTATCCAACAAAATGCAGTTACGCTAATGGTAGACGGAGAGACAAGGATTTTGAGACTTAATAAAACCAAGAGTATTCGAAAGAATTAGACACTAAGCGTATTGGAACAATTCGGTGCGTATAGAGGTAAATGAAAAGTGAGTAAAAAATGTTACTAATTACCCGATCTAAGGGAAACAATAAAAGCCTTTTGATTTGGCTTATGTGTATTCTGCTGAGCGCGTGCGCGGGGCAAAATGCGCTACTGAACAATCACCAAGCTAATTCAACAGAAAGCATTGATCAAATCACAAACACGCTAGATCAAGACTTATTGGTCGAAATAGATCAGGCAGAAATTAGTGCGCCAGAGAGCGTTCTTGCAGCGCTTACTCCACCGGTCGGGGCAAGCTTAGTATCTTCAGCGATAGGGCAGACAACAGAAAGGCCTCGGTTTGATATTGGTGTAAACGGTTTGGCTGCTAGAGATTTTTTTGTTGGGCTCGTCGAAGGCACTAATTTAAACATGGTCGTCCACCCTGATGTTGAGGGGAACATTAGCTTAGAGCTCAAGAACGTGACCGTTTCAGAGGTACTAGATATCACTAAAGATGTTTATGGTTACCAGTTTGAACGAAAGGGCAATTTAATTAAGGTATTCCCATTTGGCCTCAGGACTCAAATATTCTCGATAAATTACCTCAATATCGAGCGAAGTGGCGATTCAAGTACTCGGGTAAGCTCAGGGCAAATAACCCAAAATAGTACAGGTTCTGATTCGGATTCTGGTTCTGGTTCGTCTTCAGTAGGAAATGGAACTCAAATTACGACACAAAACCAGAATGATTTTTGGCAAAAACTTGAGCAAACCTTACAGTTGATCGTGGGTGACGATGAAGGTCATACGGTTGTCATCACGCCAACGACAGGCATGGCGGTAGTCAGGGCCAATTCAGATGCATTGGCATCAGTGAAAGAGTATTTAGCGAGCGCTGAACTAATTTTGAAGAGACAAGTGATTCTGGAAGCGAAAATTCTAGAAGTGAGCCTGAACGAAGGTTTTCAGCAGGGAATCGATTGGGCGTTTTCTTATGCCAGCAGCAACAAGGACTCAGATGGCGATCCAGACAGAGGCTTAAACCTAATACAAACGGCCAAGAAAATAGTCTCTACTGATGGGCTCTTTGCTTCAACGATTAAGATTGGGAATTTTGATACCGCGATTAATTTACTGGGTACTCAGGGAAATGTGCAGGTACTGTCTAGCCCGAGAATTGCGACGGTGAATAACCAAAAAGCGGTCATAAAAGTAGGTAGCGATGAATACTTTGTGACTGATATCGACTTTGAATCAAATAGTGATTCAAATTCTTCATCTACCGATATTGATCTGACACCCTTCTTTTCGGGAATTGCATTAGACGTAACGCCTCAAATCAGCGAAGACGGAAAAATAATCTTGCATGTTCACCCTACCATTAGCACGGTCGAAGATCAGAATAAGATAATTACCATCGGGGATCAGGATATACAGTTACCGTTAGCCTTTTCGAGTATTCGAGAATCAGACAGCATTATCACGGCTGAAAGTGGGCAAATAGTTGTGATTGGCGGTCTAATTCAAAACAAAAGTAGCGATTCTAACTCTTCTGTCCCTTTCTTCGGTGATATTCCTCTAATAGGCGAGCTGTTCAAGCAAAAAGGCAATAGTTCAGAAAAAACCGAATTGGTCATTTTGATACGCCCTACGGTGACGGATGGCAATATTATTCGTGAAGATATCCGTTCCAGTCGACAACGCTTTGGTCAATTCAGAGAAATCATGGATGAATCTAAAGAGTCAGCGTACTACGAATAGGCAACACCATGTATGAATCATTTTTTGGCCTGCACGAAACGCCTTTTTCGTTGACACCGAATACACACTTTTTCCTTAAGTCAGAAACCCATCAGCAAGGGCTAGAAATGCTGCTTTGGGCCTTGAAAAACAAAGAGGGCTTCTTAAAAATATCAGGAGAAGTGGGAACAGGAAAAACATTGTTGTGTCGGAAGTTACTGAATGCGCTTGATGATGATTATGTAGCCGCTTACATACCCAATCCGCATTGTTCTGCTGAAACACTTTACTGTTTGATTGTTGAAGAGCTGGCGAGCGATCAGCATGACCAAGCAATTTTACTAAACCAAGAAAGCAACGACGGGCTATCAGCAGGCAAAGAAATGCAATTTGTTGCACTTCAGAAAATTCAGGAGCTGTTGATCCACCACGCTAACTCGGGGAAACAGTTGGTATTGATCATTGATGAAGCTCAATCAATGCCTGAAGATACTATCGAAGCGTTACGCTTATTGACCAACCTTGAGACAGAATCTGAGAAACTTCTGCAAGTGGTATTGTTTGGGCAGCCGGAATTAGATGTCTTGCTTGGTCAAAAGAAGCTGCGCCAGTTACAGCAGAGAATCACCTTTCAGCACAAGCTCAAACCCTTGGATAGACAAGATATCGAGCACTATATTTCTCATAGAATGATTTTAGCCGGCTATAGTGGTGGGCGATTGTTCGACGCTAAAGCAATAACTCTCCTCACGAAAGCCTCAAAGGGCATACCAAGGTTGGTTAATATCCTTTGTCATAAATCTTTGATGTCAGCGTTTGGTGAAGGGGTGAATCAGGTACAGAAGAAACACATGCGGGCGGCGATACAAGATACAGACAGTGCAGACTTACCTTGGTGGAATCGAATTCCGTGGCAGGTTTCGATGCTAATCATCGTCATGTCGCCTGACGGGTTACACGGCATAGGAAATGTGTTGTGAGTGTAATCAATAACATGTTGCGCGACCTAGACAAGCGTAATGCGCCTGAAAGGGCACCCGATTATATTGATGCGTCTTCAAGTCAGTCTCGTCAGAGTATGATCGAGCCTCAAAAAAACTCTAAGCTTGGTATTCTAGTGCTTGTCTCTGTTTTTGTCATTGCGGGAGCTTGGTTATCTTGGGGCTACTTTGTCACGCCAATCCCTGTCGTATCAGAGGTAGAGCGGCTTCATCAAAAATCGGATGCTAGTGAAGCCCCAGTACCAAGAGAAGCTATTCTCGTACTTGATAAAACAAAGAAGGTTGAGCTTGTTAGTTCGGTGGAACCTAAGCCTGCTCAGTCAGTTATTTCGGCTCCAAAACGTATTGAAGTACCGGTTATAAATACAGTAGTGAATAACGCTGTAAACTCGGATACGGTTCAAATTGAAGTGGAACAGAAAAGCAGCTCAGTGAGCAAACCACGTATAGAGACGCTGATCGAAAAAGTTGATACAAACGGCAAACTAAGTCATCTTTCTCAGGTTGCTCCGGTACAGGCTAAGAAAAGTCCTTCGATTAAAGTGAAGGTGCCATTGTCACCAGAAAGTCTTGATAAACAAACTGCAGAGACTGCACTTGCCATGTATCGGAAAGGTGAGGCAAGACAAGCATATCGAATACTCTACGACTTCATAGGTAACCATGACTATGACACCAAGAGTAGAATTATTTTGGCAAGCCAGTTGATACAAGAAACGCGCTTGGCTGAAGCGGGTGATGTCATTTTAGGGTCAGATACTCAGGCTGAGCCTCAACTGAGACAATTAAAAGCTAGATGGTTAGAAGCAAAAGGCGATAGCCAAGCTGCAATTGATACGCTTTCATCAGCGTTGCCTCGAATAGAAAAACACCCTGGTTATTACGTGTTACTAGCGTCGTACTATCAGCGTTTTGGTCATGCTGAAAAGGCAGTGGATACGTATACCAAACTTGTTCAGTTTGACGAACAGGTAGCTGACTGGTGGGCCGGATTAGCCTTGTCTTCTGATATGACTAAACAGGGTAAACAAGCAAAGTTTGCGTATCAACAAGCGCTAAGTACACCGGGTTTGGATAATCGAATTGTAAAATATGCGCAACAAAGATTGTTAGAGCTGAGTCAGTAAGCAGCGAACGTGTAGAAACAAAATAAGAAAGCAGAAAACTAAATAGTTCAAATTTCCAGAAGGTTAAGAACTGAGAAAAAGTATGGCAGAACCAAAGAAAAAAATTCGAATTGGTGATCTTTTAATTCAAAATGAGCTCATCACCGAAGACCAATTGATGGCCGCGCTGTCTGAGCAAAAGAAAACGGGCAGAAGATTAGGTAAAGCCCTAATTGATTTAGGTTATGTTGAGGAAGATCAGCTATTAAACCTGCTATCGCAACAGTTGGAAGTTCCATTTGTTCAGCTCAAGCACTATCAGTTTAACCATGACTTAATCAAAAAATTGCCAGAAACACACGCAAGGCGTTTTCGAGCGATTGTACTCGATGAGCAGCAAGGTGAGTTGTTGGTTGGTATGGCCGACCCGATGGATCTCATGGCGTTCGACGAAATTGGTCTTGTGGTTAATCAACCCGTACGACTAGCCGTTGTTCGAGAAAGCGAGTTATTAAACACGCTAGACCTGGTTTACCGCCGGACTGAAGAAATATCAACCTTAGCCGAAGAGCTAGACAGTGAGCTAGAAGACGATGCCTTCGATCTAGCAGCACTGACCGCGACCGGAGACGATAGTGATGCCCCGGTAGTAAAGTTATTACAATCGATTTTTGAAGATGCAGTACAAGCGCGTGCGTCTGATATTCACATCGAACCTGATGAAAATGTTGTTCGTATACGGCAACGTATAGACGGTATTCTGCAAGAGCAAGTGATGAAAGAAACGCGAATCAACGCCGCGTTGGTCTTGCGATTGAAATTGATGTCTGGTCTAAATATTTCTGAGAAACGTATACCTCAAGACGGGCGTTTTAACGTTCGTGTTAAAGCCAAATCTATTGATGTTCGACTATCAACCATGCCAACCCAGTATGGTGAGTCGGTCGTGATGCGTCTTTTGGATCAAACAGAGGGGATGCTGTCACTTGATAAAGCAGGTATGCCGCCCAAAATTCTAGAGCGATTTAAGGTCGCAGTAAGTCGCCCGCATGGTTTGGTATTGGTTACTGGCCCGACGGGTAGTGGTAAAACAACTACCCTATATGGCGCACTTACCGAGCTGAACAAACCTGAAGTCAAGATCATCACAGCCGAAGATCCTGTCGAATATCGACTCCCCCGTATAACGCAAGTGCAGGTGAACCCCAAGGTAGGACTAACGTTTTCGATCGTTCTACGGGCGTGCCTTCGACAAGACCCTGATATTGTACTGGTTGGTGAGATGAGAGATCAGGAAACCGCAGAAATCGGCTTACGAGCAGCTATGACCGGGCATCTCGTGATGTCGACCTTGCACACAAATGATGCCATTGGCAGTGCAATGCGTTTGATCGATATGGGTGCAGAACCCTATTTGGTCGCCAGTTCATTACAGGGTGTGTTGGCCCAACGACTCATCAGACGAATTTGCCCTCAATGCATTGGCGAATACCATCCTACCGAACAGGAGCGTATTTGGTTGAACAGTATGGTCGACTCTGCTGAGCAAATACCAGAAACGTTCTCAGTAGGTAAAGGTTGTTATCAATGTAGTAACACTGGATACAAAGGACGAGTGGGAATATATGAGTGGTTAGAAATGGATGACAACACGTTAAGTAGCTTGAGGCGCGCTGACACAGATGGTTTTTCAGCGGCAGCCAAGAAAAATCCATACTACGTACCTTTAGAAATTTGCGCGCTGAACTATGCTAAAGAAGGGATTACCTCTTTGGACGAAGTGTTCAGGGTATCTGCCACGTTAGAAGAAGCTGACGTCAACATTGAGGACGAACTGGACTTAGACCTAGATGACTAAATACTGTCTCAATAAAATTCGTCAGCGTGTTAGTAATAGCGTTATGAATTGTAGGTGCCAACGACATGGCTAGCTTTCAATACCAAGGGAGAGATTCGAGCGGTGCTGCGGTTGACGGTGTACTTGAGGTTGTCAGCCAAGCCGCCGCTATTAGCGAGCTGAGCCGCAAGGGTATCACTCCTATTAAGCTGACCGAAACTGAGGCTAAAAAGTCTAGTTCGATGAATATCAATATCTCTTTTGGAAAACCAAAAGTGAAGCTTGACGAGTTGATCATATTTTGTCGACAAATGAATGCCTTAACGCGCGCAGGTATTCCTATTATGCGAGCGATGAAGGGTTTGTCCGACTCGACCAACTCCGAGGTGTTAAGAGAAACATTAATTGATGTCTCTAATCGTTTGGAGTCGGGAATCAACCTTGCGTCGTCGATGCAATCACACTCTCATGTATTCTCTGAACTATTTATCAGTATGATTCATGTAGGTGAAAATACCGGCCAATTAGAAACCGCATTTAAACGGCTAAGTGAAAACCTGGAGCTAGAAAGAAATACACGAAAAAGAATTAAGAAAGCCACGGGTTACCCCAAGATGGTGATCACGGCGATTTTCACCGCGCTGTTTATCGTTAACTTATTTGTTATTCCTAAATTTGCAGGTGTATTCGCTAAATTTGGTGCAGACCTTCCGCTTCCGACTCAAATTCTAGTCGTGACTTCAAATTTTTGTCTCGACTTTTGGTGGCTTATTGTCGGTGGTGTGATCGGTGGTATCTACGCGTTTAAGCAATGGGTAAAAACAGAAAAAGGCAACTATTCTTGGGATAAGAGAAAGCTCAGATTTCCCATTGTTGGTGTGTTGTTCGAGCAAATTGCTTTGTCGCGTTTTACACGAAATTTTTCAATGATGTTAAGCGCTGGCATGCCAATAACACACGCTCTTGCTATTGCTGCTGAAGCCTCTGGGAACAAGTTTATCGGCGGGAGAATTGTCGATATGAAAGTAGGAATAGAACGAGGGGACAGCCTTTTACGAACTGCACGCGCGACAGAAATATTTACGCCGCTGGTATTACAAATGATGTCAGTTGGGGAAGAAACCGGTGCGATAGATAGTTTGTTAGATGAAGTGGCAGATTTTTATGACGAAGAAGCTGACTATTCACTATCAAGGCTTTCTGAAGCAATCGAGCCAATTCTGATTGTCGCAATGGGTGGCATCGTACTCGTTTTGGCGTTGGGGGTATTCCTGCCAATATGGGATCTTGGTCAAGCCGCGATGGGTAAATAATGAACAAAATGTTGAATGTGGTGCCGACACTTAGTTCAGGTGTTGGACGCAGACATCATCGGCCAGATGGCGCGCATCAAGACCAGTCTCTATTTGAGAGACGCTTTGGTAATCGTTTTTTTATTGTCGTAATCGGTGCGCTGATCGTGGCTGTTTTGTCTATTTCTCTAATCGGGCGAGTAGACAAAGAAATGCAATATGCAGAAAAAGCGCATTTTGAAATGAGATTGTCGGAGCTTCAATCGGCGGTGTTGCTGATACAAGCATCGTTGGTCGCGAAAGATAGTATGTCGGACGCACTTAAGTTTGTCGGTGCCAATCCAATGAGTTTGCTGGATCAAAAGAATGAACATGGTCCTATTAATTATTTAGGTGAAATGTCTCTGTCAGATGCCGATATAGAGCCGGGTAACTGGATATTTGACCCTCAAGAAAAAGTGATTGCCTATTTACCGTTTGAAAACTCGTTGTTAAAAAATGAAGGGAAATGGTTGAAGTTTAAGGTAGTTGCACTATTTTCAAATGAGAAGAATAACTTTTCTCAAGCTAAGCGTGGAATGAAGAATCGAGTTAAGGGTTTGTGGTTAAAAGCACTATGACTGCGATTCGTTATAAGTTGAACATTGGAGTAAATGATTGTGAAGTACGTTAAGAATAGTCTAAGCGCAGGTTTTACCTTGATAGAACTGGTTGTGGTAATCGCTGTGTTGGGAATTTTAGCTGCCGTGGCATTGCCGAAATTTACCGACATCTCGGATAACGCGCACAGCTCAAGTGTAGAAGCGGTTGGTGGTGCCTTTGTTTCTGCCGTCTCTCTAGTACGGGCGCAATGGCTGGCGAATGGTGTAAGAACCGCCGTTACTGACCTACCGGGTTATGGTGAACCTAACAATGTGATCGATGTTAGCTTAGACGGTTGGCCGACGGGCGTCAGTGGAAATACCAATCCGACTGGTATGTCAGCGGCAGAATGTAACTCCCTTTGGGGGGAATTACTTACCAGTCATTCATTGACCGCGTCGACATCTGTCGGGGAAGACTATTTAACTGATTTGAATAGTGGCGACTGCCGTTATACCTATCAATCAACTGCAGATGGACACAATATCGAATATGACCCTCAAACAGGTGATGTTCATGTTGAAATAGTCCCCTAAGTTTATGAATTAGCTATGTTTTGTAACGTATGTATACAAAAAACAAACACATTGACGAGCTAAATCGAAATATGCTGTCTATAGTTTAAAGAGCAGTTACGAATATTAGACTTTAAATAGAAAGGTTAGGAGCACAAAAATAATGAAGCGTCAGGCGGGTTTCACTCTCATCGAATTAGTTATGGTTATCGTCATCTTAGGTATTTTGGCAGCATTTGCTTTACCTCGTTTTGCAGATCTAGGCAGTGAAGCACGTAAAGCTGCGATTCAAGGTGCATATGGCGCTATAAAGTCAGCATCATCGATTTCACATGCAGATTACTTAGTTACCGGAACCAACCCCGCGACTATTTCTCTCGAGGGTCAAGATATAAACATGTTAAATGGTTACCCCGATGTGCATAATACTACTGAGGGTACCGAAGATATTTTGGTAGCCGCACAAATTACCGGTGCAGACTTTGTTATTACCGCATCAACTGCAACCCAAGCTATTGTACGCATCACCGGTGCAACGACAGCGGCCAATTGTCAGGCAACCTATACTGAGGCCGGTTCGGGCGCGACCCCTGCAATTGCTATTGACGTTACGGATTGCTGATATATCTTGGATTCAAAAAGCGCTCTTGAGCGCTTTTTTGCGTTTTATTATTTATGAATAAGAGACAAAAAAATCAAACAGGGTTTACCTTGGTCGAGCTGGTCATGGTGATTATCCTGATTGGCATAATGAGTTACGGCGCAGTGAGTATGTTCTCCTCTAGAGATAAATATGCGGGGTTTATAGCCAAGGACCAATTGATCTCAAGTGCCCTACTTGCTCAACAAATCGCCTTGGGTATGAGCGGAGAATCAATTTCGGTGACGCTCAAAGTTGAACGAGCCATCGACCCTGAGGACTCTAGAGAAAAATGGATATTTACCCTGAAGAAAGAAAATCAAAACACTAAGGTAATAAAGCAAGAGACTGCTGGTGGCAGTTTGGCTATCGACGGCACGATAATAGCGTTGAATGGCTCGCAAACGTTTACATGGAATAGAGAAGCCAGCTTAGTGGACGGTGCCAACCACTCGGTTACGTTCGTTAGCGGCAACACCTACCGTGTTTGTATTTCTGCTTCTGGTTATACCTACTTCAGCTCAAGCACATGCCCATCATGATGCGAACTCTTTGTCTCGATAAAAAGAACAAATGCTCACAGAAGGGCGTGACCCTTATTGAACTTGTTATCTGTATCGTCATTTTGTCGATTTCAATGGTAGCAGTAATGAAGTCTTTTAGTGTTTCGATAGGTCACAGTGCTGACCCAATGTGGCGTAACAAGACGCTTAAATTGGCACAGTTATACCTCGATGAAATTCTAGCGCAAAAATACGATGATGCGACGCCAATAGGCGGGTCACCTCCGGTGTCGACGCCTGTATGCACAGGGCTTGGTGAAGAGTCTGGTGAAGTGCGTGCGACCTATGATGATGTCGATGATTACAATGGGCTTTCTTTTCTTGGACCGTCTTCTTCGCCACCTACACCACCCTTGGGAATCTCGGGAAGTTTAGATAGTTCCTACGATAACTATAGCGTGAATATTACGGTGGCATGTGACGGTTCTGAGGTGTCAGCATCGGGGAACATACACGCGAAAAAAATTACGGTCGTCGTGACGGCTCCAGGTCAAGACCCGATGACCTTTGCTGCTTATAAGGCGAATTACTGATGTATCGTTTTATAGCAAAGCAGTCTGGTTTCACGATGATTGAATTGGTCGTCACCATCGTGATAACCGGTATTATCGGGGTCGGAATCTCAGGCTTTGTGGGCCGAACAACTCAGGGAATGATCGACACGGCTGAGCGTCAGCAACTCGCGACAATTGGTTGGATCGTTTCTGAAAAAACCAGCCGTGAGTTGAGAAGTGCGCTGCCCAACAGTATTCGCGTAAATACCGATAATACATGTGTAGAATTTATACCTGTCATCGCCGGTACTGATTATTTGTCTGTACCGATATTAACCGCCGCGACTAATTTTGAGGTGGTGCCTTTTTCAAATTACGAGTCTTCTGACGTAAATACCGCTAAAGATAGAGTCGCCGTCTACCCCAATACGATTACCGGCCTCTATAATTCAACTCTGCCTAACCCTGGCGTGATTAGTGGTTTAATCTCAAGTCAGGTGGGTGGCACAGGTAATGCCCAAAGGCTTAACCTGGCATCGAGTCATCGTTTCTTAGCCGACTCGCCAACTAATCGAGTTTACATCGTGCAAAACCCTGTCATGTACTGTATTAGTGGCGGCTATTTATATCGATACAGCGAGTATGGCTATTTCGCCACGTTGCCATCGGGGGGCTCGCTTGCCAACCAAACAGTAATAGGGTCTCGGATAAATTCTGGAACCTTTACTTACACGCCTGGTCTACTAACCCGCAGTGCGATTGTTACAATGGACTACAGCATCACTAGTAGTGACGGAGATTTACAGGCGATAGCGCAAGAGGTGCAAATACGAAATGTACCTTAGTAACGCAAGTCAGAAAGTATCAAAAAAGTATCAAAATGGTATCGGCCTACCGGCAACTCTATTCTTAATTGTGACCCTCTCGTTGATCGTGGTGGCAATGGGTGATCTAACAGAGCAGTCGAATTTAGGCTTCGGGCAAGACTACCAGTCAATGAGGGCGTTCTATGCCGCTGAGAGTGGTGCGCAAGTCGCGCTGAATCGGGTTTTTGTTGGCGGGACCACCTGTAACGCATCGCTAAGTGATATTGATTTTGACGCAAGTGAAAGTAACCCCGGTCTAAATAATTGTGTTGCAGTCTTAAGCTGTTCGTCTGTCGAAGTGGATACCAGTACGTATATGACGTTCACCAGTACTGCGACTTGTGGAACTGGGTACGAGCAGTCCACACGTTCTATTGAAGTAAGGGCTCGTCTATGACGACACAAAATATGAAATTGAAACCGTCTCTCACCGTTATAGGCGCTATATTTTTAGTGTTTGTCTCGCTTCTTATTCCTGTTTTTGGCGTGTCAGCTGCTGAATTCAAGAGTGTGCAAAGCGGCTCTGTGTCGCATACAACTACCAGCGACCCCTCTACAACAAGCACTGTCACACTCGGAACAGCGATTGATATCAATAAATCATATTTGATATTCCAATCAAGTCACAATAGCTCGGATCCTGGTGGTTCAATGATTCGGGGCCGTATTAAAAATTCTACCGAGTTAGAATTTGTCTCGGTTTACGACACTTCTAGTACCATTAATGTCCAATGGTATGTCGTTGAATATACCTCGGGCGTAAGTGTACAGCGTGGGGAAATACTCAGTCAGTCATCTACCACAATGAACGCTAGTATTTTAGCTATTAGTGCCGTTGATCAAGCATTCTTAACCTGGTCTAAAACAGCAAAGGGTAGTGATACTACTTATAGCGAAGATGATCCGATTCTTGGCGAAATAACCAGTACTACCAATATCCAATTTCGAGTCGATGATGATAATGCTGATCACAAAATATGGTGGGAGGTAGTGGAGTATACCGACTCCGCCGATATCGACGTTCAAACGGTTAGCACTTCTTTGACCGGGGGTACAAAAAGCCGTTCAGTCAGTATTTCTGCAGTTGATACTAGTAAGTCATTTATCTTGGTGGGGTATAAAAGTAGCGGTAGCGGAAACGATATTGACAAACGCATGATCAATGCCTCTTTTAGTAGCAGTACCTCGATAAATCTTGAGCGTGAGGATGATGGCGATAATTTGGATGAAATCTTTCTACAAG
>ENA-OSET01001364-OSET01001364.1-sediment-metagenome-genome-assembly--contig:-NODE-1364-length-25417-cov-4.067482_pt1 | contig 25417 bp, 25 predicted proteins | sample MGYA00237882_ERZ534229 | MGnify/ENA primary metagenome ERZ534229 (study PRJEB26408, sample SAMN06266212) | sediment metagenome | isolation source: Hudson Canyon methane seep mesocosm | place... | reverse complement strand
GACGTGAAGTCGGCCGAGTACTCCCTGGACCTGTACGCCATAGCCAGGGCCGTGCGCGGCCAGCCGACGGTCCTCGCTGCCTTCGACGCCGGAGTGGAAGGCCTGATGGACCGCGTGGCCGCCGACCCGGACGCCGCCGACTTCCGGGAACGGTTCGCCGCCTTCATCGACACCCACGGGCACCGTGGACCCAACGACTGGGAGCTCTCGTCGCGGAACTGGCAGAACACGCCGGAGCTGGCCCTCGTGGCGATCGACCGCATGCGCCTGGCCGACCACGACCTGGATCCCGCCGCCCGGCTGGCAGACGACGCGATACGACGTGAGGCCGCCGTCGCCGCGGTGCGACCCCACCTGAAGGGCATGGACAGGAAGAACTTCGACAAGGCTCTCGCCGCCGTGCCCTGGTGGGCCCAGGCTCGTGAGGCCACCCGGGACCGGGCCATCCGCATCGGGGCGCCCACGAAGCAGGCCTACCGGGAGCTGGTGCGACGGGCCGCCGAGCGCGGCGGCCACCCCGACCCGGTCAGGGTGGCCCTGCTGGATCCGATCGACGAACTCCCGGCCTACCTGGTCGACCCGTCCACCTTCCGTGCGGTCATCGACGAGAGGGGGGCGCTCTTCGACCGCTACACGGCGGTGGAACCACGGTTCTTCATCACCTCCCAGGACGAGGTGCCCACCATCGAGGAGTTGGAGGCCGACCAGGCGGCCCGGGTCGCCGTGCCGGCCGCCGTTCCCGGCGATGTCCTGACCGGTGCGTCGGGATGCCAGGGGGTGGCCAGGGGTCGGGCCCGTGTGGTCATGGACCCCGCCGACGCAGTCGACCTGGAACCCGGCGAGGTGCTGGTTGCACCGATCACCGATCCGGCCTGGACCCCGCTCTTCCTGCCGTCCGCCGCCGTCGTCGTAAACGTGGGCGCACTCATGAGCCACGCCGTGATCGTGTCGCGTGAGCTCGGCATCCCCTGCGTGGTATCGGTCGAGGACGCCACGTCGCGGATCCCCGACGGGGCCCTGGTGGAGGTCGACGGCACCGCCGGGACGGTGACGATCCTGGAGGGCTGACCCCACCTCCCGACGCCCAACACCCCGGATGCCTGACACGGCGCCGGGCGGCGAAGGGGACCGGTCAGCCGAGTACGCCGGTGGGACAGGCCACGCCCGTCCCGCCAATCCCGCAGTAGCCCATCGGGTTCCGGACCAGGTACTGCTGATGGTGGTCCTCGGCGTAGTAGAAGGCGCCCCGGTCGACGACCTCGGTGGTCACCACGGCGAAGCCGGCCTCGGCCAGCCTGACCGCATAGGCCTCCCTGCCGGCCTCGGCCACCGCCCGCTGGGCGCCATCGGCCACGTATACCCCGGACCGGTACTGCGTACCCACGTCGTTGCCCTGACGCATCCCCTGGGTGGGGTCGTGGTTCTCCCAGAAGATCCTGAGGACTCCTTCCAACCCCAGGGTCGCCGGATCGAACACGACCAGCACCACCTCGTTGTGCCCGGTGAGGCCAGAGCAGACCTCCTCGTAGGTGGGGTTGGGGGTGTGGCCACCTGCGTAGCCCACGGCTGTTGTCCATACTCCGGGGGTCTCCCAGAACTTCCTCTCAGCGCCCCAGAAGCAACCCATGCCGACCACGACAGTCTCCATCGACTCCGGGAACGGTGCCGCGAGCGGCCGCCCACTGACCATGTGGTTCCCGGGGCCGGGCATGGCCTCAGCCCGTCCGGGCAGGGCGTCGCCCGGGTCTGGGATCGTCAGGAGTCGGTGTCCGAAGGCCATGGACGGATGCTACGACCGGACCGTCATATGGTGAAGGCCAGTCGCCCGGCCAGCTGCCCGGCCAGTTCCAGGTCGCCACCCAGCCCCACCCGGCCGTCGGCGATGAGCGGCGCCGGATCGACCCGTCCACCGGTGAGTGCCAGCCAGTCGTTCGACGAGAGCGTCAGGGTGGCCGTCGGTTCGACGTCGAAGGAATCCACCAGTGCCGCTCGCCCGTCCACGGCCACACGGATCACCGTGGCCACCGGCCCGGTGAGGTTCACCTCCACCCGGCTGCCATCCGGTGCACCCGCCTTCTTGCCAATCACGTAACCGGCCACCGTGGTGACCTCGGCTACGGCCATCTCCGACGGCAGGCCTCCGACGGCCGGACCGTGGCCGAGCGGCCCCCGGCAGTCCTCGAGGTGCAACCAGGCGTCGTAGACCCTTACGTGCATGAAGCGCAGGTAGGGCACCTCGCCCACCGGGGACCAGCCCACGGCGAGGATCGCCTCGTCGGACATGGCGGCCAGCTCGGCGAGGCGTTCGGCCGTGACGACACGGAACGCCTCGAGCACCTCCGGACCGGACATCGATCGCATCGACTCCACCCAGCGCTCGTTGCCGGCGCCAGCGGGGTTCCTGACGTGCTCTCCGGAGGCCTCCACCTCGGGCGCACTCTGTCCCTGGAGCATGCGTTCGGTACCCACGATGTGGGCCAGATTGTCCTGCACGCTCCAACCAGGACACCGGCTGGGCGTCGCCCACTCCTCGGCGGAGAGGCCATCGGCCCAATCGGCCCATTCGGTCCAGATCTGTTCAAGGCCGCCGAGTATCCGGCCCCGGTCCAGTTCGATCTCCATGCTTGGAATCCTCCAGGTTCTGCGGGTCAGGGGGTGGGGTTGGCCACCGTGTTCCACTCACGGGCCTCCAGGTACGGTCGGAACACTTCGCCGACCTCGGCCAGGTCGGCTGTGGTCTTGGGCCGCTGCAGCTCGTAGAGGTGCGGGAACTCCAGCCAGCCGACGACCAGGTCCCAGAGCCGGTCGGCGGCGTCGCCGGTCGGCGGGTCGATCAGGACCGGACCGAAGAGCTTGCGGGAGTCGTCCTCGTCGGCACCGGGGAAGACGAGCGTCGGAACCCCCCAGCCACCCATTGAGGTGACCCTCTCGTGGTCGACCCGGACATCGTCGTGGGTGGTCGGGTCCGCCAGGGCCTCATCTACCAGCCCGGGATCCAGGTCCATCTCCCTGAGGAGGTCGCGGGCCACCTCTGCGCGATGTGGCTGGCGGCCCTCCACATGCAGGGCCGTGCCCGACCGCAGGTACCAGGCATCGTTCAGGGCCAGGTCCCGGCGCTTCAGGAGGGCGCCTATGCGCATCATGGACCACCCGTAGGACCACTCCCTCTCCCACGGGTGCTTCTTGCCCTCGACCCGATTGACCTCCTCGAGGCTGAAGAACCGCCAGTCGACCTCCAGGCCCCGCCTGTCGGCGACCTCGCGCATCCAGAGGGAGGTTTGGTAAGCCCACGGACAGATCACGTCGAAGTGGAAGTCGACCCGAATGGGCGCCTCGAATGGTGAATCGCTCATGGTCGGGAGCCTCGCGCAGCGACCGCACGGTGACCCCAGCGGGCGGATCAGTCCGGGTCGGCCAGGCGCAGTTCGTGGCGCATCACCTTTCCGAGGGCATTCCGGGGCAAGGTGCTGACGGCGACCACCCGTCTGGGCAGCTTGTAGGAGGCCAGGGCATCGCGGGCGAAAGCCCGGAGTTCCTCGATCGACGGACAGTCCAGGCCCTCGGCCGGCACCACCCAGGCCACCACCTCCTCGCCCCACTCTTCGGACCCGATCCCGGCCACGGCCACCTCGGCCACTGCCGGGTGGGGTGCAAGGGCGTCATCCACCTCACGGGGGTACACGTTGAAACCACCGGTGATGATCAGATCCTTGGTCCGCCCCACGATCCTGACGTATCCGTCGGCGTCCACGGCCCCCAGGTCTCCGGTCCGGAACCAGGCGTCTCCGCCCTCCGGATCCACCATGAAGGCCTCGGCCGTGGCCTCCGGTCGCTCCCAATAACCGGCGAACACGCTCGGGCCGCGGACCAGGACCTCGCCGCTCCCTTCATCGAGGCGCAGGTCCACCCCGGGGAGGGGGATCCCCACCGCACCGGGGCGGCGCTCGCCATCGAACGGGTTGGACACCAGCATCACCGTCTCGGTCATGCCGTAGCGCTCCAGGACCGTCACACCGGCTTCGTCGGCCAGGCGGGTGTGGAGGGCGGCGGCCAACGGAGCCGAGCCCGCCACGCAGAGCCTCAGGTCGCCCAGGCCACCCACCTGCCGATGGTCTGCCAGGCGGTGGTACATGGTCGGCACCCCGAAGAACATCGAGCACCGGTGCCCGGTCAGGCCGTCCAGCACGGCGTCGGGATCGAAGCCGGGCTGGAGTACCGCCGAGCCGCCAGCCAGCAGGGTTCCGTGGAGGCCCACGCCCAGCCCGTGCATGTGGAACAGCGGAAGGCACAACAGGAGGCGGTCGGCCTCGGTCCAACGCCATGCCACCTGCACCGATCGGGCGCCCGCCAGCAGGTTGGCCTGGGTCAGGACCGCTCCCTTGGGACGGCCCGTGGTACCCGATGTGTAGCCGATGATGGCCGGATCATCGGGCGAGGTCCGGTCGAGCGCTACGTGGGAACCACCGTCCGGGAACTCCACCGCCGTGCCGGTCACCAGGAGGTTCGGGTCCATCGCCGCCAGGCGGTCATCCCAGCCGTCGTGGTCCACGAGGGCCGCGCGCGGACGACAGTCGGCCATCACGTGGGAGAGCTCGGCCTCCTGGTACGCGCCGTTGGTCGGTACCACGACCAGCCCGAGCCGCAGGCACCCGACGTGGGCGACGGCCAGGTCAATGCTGGACGGCCCCGATACGAGCACCCGGTCACCGGCAGCCAACCCGGCGGTGGCCAAGCGTCCAGCCACGGCCGCCGTCCTCTCCAGGAACACCCCCCGTGAGATCCAGGTGGGCCGGTCGCTGCCAGAACCGGACCATGTGCCGTGGAGCAACGGACGGTCGGGTTCGTCGGCAAGTCGCCTGATGCAGGCGCCCGCCAGGGTGCCCGGTTCGGGGAGCTCGAACTCGGCGTCGCCATCGATCCCGTCCGGAAGGTGTCTGCTCCAGTGCCTCGACTGCTCCACCCGCCGGACCGTACCGGCCACGGGCGCCCCCACTTGATCCGGTCCGTCGCCTCCGTCATACTAATGACATCCATTACTAGAGGTCGTCGGTGGACTCCGACCGACCCCAGCCCAGGAGCGCACATGGAGTTCGGCATCTTCTCGAACGGCTACACCCCCGGCCCCGCCGCCCACGACTCCGAGAGCGAGCACACCGAGCTCATGCGGGAGGCCGAGTACGCCATCCTGGCCGACAAGCACAACTGGAAGTACATCTGGTTCGGCGAGCACCACGGGCTTACCGAATACAGCCACATGTCCGCCCCGGCCCCTGTCATGGGCTGGGTAGCCGCACAGACCGACTACATCCACATCGGATCGGCCATCACCAGCCTGCCGACCAACAAGGAGCATCCGGTCCGCATCGCCGAGCGGGCGGCCATGCTCGACCACGTAACGAACAACCGGTTCGAGTTCGGCACCGGACGAGGCGCCGGCAGCCACGAACTACGCACCTTCAACGTCATGGACCCGAGCGAGACGAAGGCCCAGTGGGACGAGGTCATCCGTGAGATTCCCCGCATGTGGGAGCAGAAGGACTACGACTTCGACGGCGAGTTCTTCACCGTGCCAACCCCCCACAACATCCTCCCCAAGCCCTACGGCACGGGACACCCGCCGCTCTGGGTGGCCTGCGGAAACCCTCCCACCTTCGCCAAGGCCGGGTCCATGGGAATCGGCGCCATCGCATTCAACTTCGAGCCCATCCACAACCTGCAGGGCCGGGTGGACGCGTACAAGGAGGCCGTCCAGGACCCGGTCGACCAGGTCGGCCAGTTCAAGAACGACAACGTGATGATGACCAACGCCTGCATCTGCCTCGAGGACCGCGACGAGGCCCGGGCGGTCGCCATGGCCAAGGGCCGCGGCTACCTGGTGACCATGGTCAACATGTACCACGACACGATGCCCAAGTCCCCGGACGCCATCGTCTGGCCCAACCCACCCATGGACCCGGGCTGGACCGAGGAACTCCTGGACATGGCCATCGACGGTGGCTACATGCTGTGCGGCAACCCCGAGGAGGTCTGTGAACAGCTGAACCGCTACAAGAACGTCGGCTGCGACCAGGTGGTGTTCGGCCTCCCCGCCGAGGGCCTCACCCACGACCAGACCCTCGAGATGATCGAACTGTTCGGCGACCAGGTCATCCCCGAGCACGACGGCGACCGCGTCCACTCCACCGACCGCTACCGGGCCCAGGCCCAGCGCAGGTTCCCCGACTTCCAGCACCCGATCCCCGAAGGCATCGACGTGTCGATCATCCCGACCACAGCCCTACTCCCCCTGGCCTAGGCGCCAACGGGCGACGGCAGGGCACGCGAACCCCCGATGGCCCGTGATGGCACCGCCACCCGGGCCCTCCTACTAGTCGAGGCGGAACGCCAGTTCGCCGAGGTCGGCGTCTGGCAGGCGGCGGTGGGCGACATCGTCCGGGCCGCCGGCCAGCGCAACACCTCGGCCCTCACCTACCACTTCGGGTCCCGACAAGGCGTGCTGGAAGCCATCCTGGCCGAACACGGCAACCCCGTCGACGCCCATCGAGGTCGGCTCCTGGCCAACATCGACGACGGGACCGGGGTGCACCACGTGGTCTCGGCACTGGTCCGACCGATGACCGCCCTACTGGCCGACGACCGTGGACGGCGCTACGTGCGCATCGTGGCCCAACTGACCGACCTCTTCCCGACGTGGCAGGCGGCACCCGCCGGAGTCGACCAGACCCACCTGGGGCGTGCGCTGACCGCCCTGGAGGCCGGAAGCGCCGGTGACGGTCCCTCGATACGCAACGCCCGTCTGGTCGCCATGATCCAGCTCATGACCTCATCGCTGGCCGCCCGGGCAACGACCCTGGAAGGCGGACCAGCCCCCACCCTGGACGACCGGGCCTACGAAGCGAACCTCACCGACATGCTGGTAGGGGTGCTCACCGCTCCCGGCGGTATGGCCGCCTGAGCCGCTCCAGTACCGTCCGAGGCCGTGCACGTAGCCCTCATCCGCCACGGTCGCCCAGAGACCGTCATCGACTCGCCTTCCATTGCCGACCCCGGGCTCTGCGATCTGGGCCGCTGGCAGGCCGACCGCCTGACCAGGTGGCTGGCCTGCGAGGAATTCGACCACGTGGTCACCAGCCCCAAGCGACGGGCCATCCAGACCGTCGAGGCCGTGGCCGCCTCCCGCAGCCTCACCCCACACGTCATCACCGGGTTCGACGAGATCGATCTCCGGTCGCACACCTATCTCCCCACCGAATTGCTGCCCACTCAAGGCGGGTCGTACTGGGAGATGATCTGCCAGAAGCGATACGACGAGATCGGCTGGGACACGCCGGAGGCCTTCCGGGACCGGGTCGTGGCCGCATGGGACGCCCTGTGTCGCAGCCCGCCCGGCGAAAACGTCGTGCTGGCCTGCCACGGCGGCACCATCCGAACGATCCTGGCCGAGGTGGCCGGTAACCCTGCCGCCGGATTCCGCCTCGACTACACCTCGATCAGCCGGATCCAGGTAACGGCACAAGGCGACCCCGACGGTGCCTCCGATCCCTTCTGCACCATCCTCGGCACGAACTCGACCGCACACTTCGACGCCGAGCGGACAGCGGTGGTGGGCGCCTTCCGGGGCTCAGAACGGCCTGGGGACACCACGGTGCGGAGGCCCTTCACCGCGCCGTCGACGTGACCGACCACAAATCCGATCGGACGGAGAAACGTCAAGCTGTGCGCCCGTAGAAGGTCAGCAGCGCCGAGTCCGAGAGCCCGATCCCGGGCCGGTCGTTGAAGGCGAACACGACCAGCATGCGAGTTGCCGCCCCAAGGGTCGGCGTCACCCGGTGAAGCGCGTTGCGCCCCCGGAACACGACGAGGTCTCCGGGCGAGAAGGCCAGACGTTTCACCTCGACAGTTCCGTCGAGCACGTCGGCCACCCGATCGAACCCCATGTCCCCTATGTCGACGTCTCGCACCGCCGTCACGTACTCGAAGTGCCCACCCGCCACGGGAGCCTGCAGCAGCATCGTGACGGCGAACGCGGAGTTGTCGAAGTGCCAACCCAGTTCCTGGCCTTCCGAGGCGAAGTGGAGGTTGATGGACGACAGGTCGTCGTCATACGGGTGGATGGCCTCCGTCGAGAGCACGGAGCACAGGAACGAACGGAATGACCCGTCCCCGTAGACCTCGCGGAGGGCCGAGTCGGCGGGGATCTGGTCGTCTGCCAGCAGGCCCTTGCTGCTTGCCACCTGCCGGTTGAACGGATGTGACCCCGGAAGACCGGGATCCGGCGGTGTCAGGTACACGTTGTGGGCCGACGTGGCGTAGTAGGCCTCGTCCTCCCGGTGTGCCGAGGCTGCGGTGACCTTCGACACGGCCTCCGGCGTGAAGAAGCCCTCCAGCACCAGCACGCCCGTTCCAGCGAGCGCCTCCGAGCACCGGGACCGGTAGTGCGGATCGTCCAGGGGATGGCGCTCCAGGCGGACGTGGGGACAACTCACCCGCATGCACCCCTTCCGATCAGGATTGGACCCGCGGGCGCTGTCACCCGCTCAGCTCCACTCGAGCAGCTCGGCGCCCAGCTCGTCCACCGACGACGCCCCCACCAGCGCCATCGTGCGCTCTGTCCCGGACCGGAGCAACTCCAGCACATGGTCCACGCCCTCCTCGCCAGCAGCGGCCAGAGCGTAGAGGAACAGTCGACCACCCATCGTGGCGGTCGCGCCCGCCGCCACCGCCTTGACGATGTCGCTCCCCCGGCGGACCCCACCGTCACAGATCACCTCGGTCCTGCCGCCGACCGCATCGACCACCTCCGGCACCAGGTCGAACGGAGCCGGCGCACCGTCGAGTTGGCGACCACCGTGGTTGGAGAGGATCACCGCATCGACTCCGTGTTCCACGGCCAGCACGGCGTCGGCCACGGTCTGTATCCCCTTCACGAGAACCGGTCCCTCCCAGACGGACCGCAACCACTCCACATCCTTCCAGGAGAGGGCGTGGTCGAACTGGCTGCCCATGTAGGCGGAAAGGTCGACCGCCGTGGAACCGTCCCCCGAACCGCCCCCGACCCGGTCGGAACCCTCCACGTTGGCGAAGCGAATGGGATCAGACCGCAAGAAGCGCCACGTCCACCCCGGATGGCGGAGACCGTCGATAAAGGTGCCGGGACCGATCTCCGGTGGCAGGGTGAGGCCCCGCCGGACGTCGCGCTCACGCCGTCCCAGTACTGCCGTGTCCACGGTCAGGCAGAGCGCCTCGAAGTTGGCTGCAGCCGCCCTCTCCACCATTGTGCGAATGCGGTCCCGGTCCCGCCAGGCGTAGACCTGGAACCAGAGTCGGGCGCCGGCGGGGGCCACCGAGGCGCACTCCTCGATCGACCGGGTTCCCATGGTCGACAACGTGAACGGGATGCCGGCCCGACCGGCCGCACGGACCACGGCCAGCTCGCCGGCCGGATCGGCTATCCGCGTGAAGCCGGTCGGGGCCAGCACCAGCGGGAATGCCAGCGGGCGACCCAGCAGGGTCGTCGACGTGTCCAGGTCACCCAGCCCCCGCAGCACCCGGGGTCGAAAGCCCACCGCAGCGAAGGACCCCGTGTTGCGCTTCAGCGCCGACTCGTCCTCGGCCCCACCGTCGATGTAGTCGAAGACGCCGGCCGGCAGGCGACGACGGGCCATGCGGCGGAGGTCATCCACGTTCGCCGCCGCACGGAGCCTCCGCACGGACCGTCTCCGCTCGGGGCGACGGAGGCGCACGACGGCCCGCAACGTCCGCAGCATTCCCATGGCGGTCGATCAGGCGCTCAGGCGCCCGTCTCCCCCGCCTTCTTGCGCTCGTAGATCTCCTTGCAGGTCGGGCATACCGGGAAGCGGTCCGGGTTCCGGCCAGGCACCCAGACCTTCCCGCAGAGCGCCACGATGGGCCGACCCGTGACGGCCGACTCCACGATGTCGGACTTGCGTGCGAAGTGGGCGAACCGATCATGGTCACCGTCGTCCAGGGTCGGCTCCACGACCGTCTCGGTCGGCGTCGCCGTCCCCGCGTCGGAGAGCCGGGCCGCGTGCCAGCGGTCCTCGGCCACGGGAGCCCTCAAGTCCCCGAGCCGTCCAACTCGGCCAGCTTGGCAACACGTCCGACATGGCGACCGCCCTCGAACTCGGCTCCCAACCAGGCACGAACGGCCACCGAGGCGACCTCGGGGTCCAGTAGGCGCTCGCCTAGGCAGAGGACGTTGGCGTCGGTGTGCTCCCTGGCCAGGCGGGCCGACGTGGCGTCGTGCACCGTGGCCGCCCGAACGCCCGGAACCTTGTTGGCCGCCATGGCAATGCCGATCCCGGAACCGCAGACGCAGACGCCCAGCTCGGCCTCTCCGCCCGCCACCGCACGACCCACGGCGGCACCGAAGTCCGGGTAGTCCACCCGATCGTCGCTGTGGGTTCCAAGGTCGATGACCTCGTAGCCAAGGCCGCGCAACTCGTCGGCGAGGCGCCCCTTGAGGGTGAATCCCCCATGGTCGGAACCAACGGCGATCGTGCTCATGGGAGCGAGGCTACCGGTCGGCCGCGGCACCATCGGGCCCGAGTTCCAGCCCGACTCCGAGCAGTGCCGCATGCCTGACCGCTCCGGGCCGCAGCACCCGCGCCGGGTCAGTCGTGAGGTCCACAACCGTTGACGGTGAACCCTCACACCGGCCACCATCCAGGACCAGAAGGTCCCCGCCTAGGGCGTCGGCCGCCTCCACGGCCGTCATCGGCGTGGGCTGTCCCGACCGGTTGGCCGAGGTCGTGGCCATCGGGCCAACCTCGGCCAGGATGGCCCGGACCAGGTCGTGGTCGGGGCAGCGCACGCCCACCGTCGACGACCTGTCGCCCAGGTGGAGGTCAGCCTCCGGAAGCCGTTGGGCCACGATGGTCAGGGGGCCGGGCCAGAAGGATGCGGCCAGCGCCTCGAACGTGGCATCCACGACGGCGATGCGTCGAGCCGCCGCCAGGTCCGCCACAAGCACGGCCACCAGCCGTTCGCCAGGACGCCCTTTGCGCTCGAACAGTTCCTCGACGGCGCCGGGGTCCCCCGGTAGGGCAGCCACGCCGTAGACGGTCTCGGTGGGCAGGACCACCGGTCGACCGGCCCGCAGGGTGGCCACCGCTGAGGCCACGGCAACCTCCGGGTGGGCGATGGCATCGATGAGGCTCACGTCGGCACCCGGGCCACGACAGCGCGTTCCCGTCCCGCCAGGTCCAGATGGACGCACACCTCGACGAAGCCGGCCTTCAGGGCCCGGTCGGCCATCGCCATCGTCTGGCCTGGAGCCATCTCCAGGACCAACACTCCGCCGGGAGCCAACCATCGCATGGCCCCATCCACCAGGGACTTCAAGTCGGCGCAGCCGGAGTCGGGAGCGAAGAGTGCCTCAGACGGCTCCCAGCCGATGACCTCGGCCGGCAGCTCGTCGGCCACGTCGACGTAGGGCGGGTTGGAGACGATCACGTCGAACGCTCCCGTCATTTCGGATGGAAGGGCATCGAACCAAGAGCCCTCGAGGATCGTGACCCTGCCGGCCGGTCGGCCCATGCCCGTGCAGTTGGCCCGGGCCACGGCCAGCGCGTCCACCGAGGAATCGGTACACCAGACGAGCGCCTCCGGGCACTCGGTGGCGATGGACAGGCCAATGGCACCCGAGCCGGTACCCAGGTCGGCGACCAGCACCGTCCCGCCGCCGGCCGCCGCGATCCGTTCAGCCTCGTGGAGTGCCAGCCCGGCCACCACCTCTGTCTCCGGCCTCGGGATCAGCACCCGCTTGTCGACCATCAGGTCAAGGGTCCGGAATTCCCACCGTCCCAGGACGTACTGCAACGGCTCGCCGGCCAGGCGGCGGGCGAGCATGGTGTCGTGGTGGGCCATGCCGCGCTCGGTGACCAGTCCATCCAGTTCCTCGTCGGCGCCGACACCGGATGCCTCCTCGACAATCCAACGCGCCTCCATGGGAGGAAGGCCTGTCGCCTCCATGCGCGCAGCCGTCTCCGTCAGGACCTCACGCCAACTGATGGTCCCCTCGTGGTCGTCAGCGTCGTGTCCAGTCGGGACTCCCCGACCGGCGGACCCGTCCGACCCGTCAACCCCCACCGTTGGCACTCCGGGAGAGGTGCCTGGCCCGCTCGTCAGCGAGGAGGCCGTCGACAACCTCGTCCAGGTCTCCTGCGAGGATCCGGTCAAGGCGGTGGAGGGTCAGGCCGATCCTGTGATCGGTGACCCGGTTCTCCTTGAAGTTGTAGGTGCGGATCTTCTCCGACCTGCCGCCGCTACCGACCTGGCCACGCCGGGCCTCCGACGCCTCGGACTGCTGGCGGTCCTGCTCGATCTGCAGCAACCGGGAACGCAGGATCCGCAGAGCCTTGGCCTTGTTCTGAAGCTGGCTCTTCTCGTCCTGCATGGACACCACCAGCCCGGTCGGCTTGTGCGTGATCCGGACGGCGGAATCGGTGGTGTTCACCGACTGCCCGCCGGGACCGGACGCCCGGTACACGTCGATCTGGAGATCGTTGTCGTCTATGCAGACCTCGACCTCGTCGGCTTCCGGCAGCACGCTGACCGTTGCCGAAGAGGTGTGGATCCGACCCTGGGACTCGGTCACCGGAACGCGCTGGACCCGGTGCACTCCACCCTCGTACTTCAGGCGCGTCCAGGCATCCTCGCCCTTGACGAGGACCATCACCTCACTGAATCCACCCATGTCCGAATCCCGGGCCATGAGGGGCTCCACGGACCAGCCGTGGCCTGCGGCGAACGCCAGGTACATGTCGTGGAGGTCCCGGGCGAAGAGGTTGGCCTCCTCACCCCCCTCGGCCCCTCGCACCTCGAGGATCACCGGTCGGCCGTCGTTGGGGTCAGCTGGCAGGAGGAGGCCCCGCAGTTCCTCCTCCAGGCGGTCGATCTCCACCTCCAACGACCCGACCTCGAGCCTGAACTGGTCGCGCTCGGGCCCATCGGCCAACTCCACCAACTCATGGGCGGCCTCCAGATCGCCGTAGGCCTGGATCAGGGGTCGACCCACCGCAATCATCTCGTTGAGCTTCTTGAAGCGTCGCCCTGCGTCCCTCAGCCGGTCGGGGTCACCGATGACCTCGGGGTCGGCCAACCGGGCCTCAACCTCGGCGTACTCGGCCTCGAGGGCATCCACCTGCTCCAGCATCGCCTGAAGGGTACCCAGCCCCCCAGGCTCGTTCGTCGAAGCCCCGACCGAGTGGCCGGAATCCTCAATCGATGTCCCAGCCGCAGGCGACGCCGAGAATCGATGTCGGCACCACCAACCTGGCCAGCGCCCGTTCGACAGCTGGGAGTGCGTCCCGGTTGGGGAGGGCGACCACGATCCGATCCGGGGATTCCCGAAGCACCAGCTCGGCTGCGGCCGAGACCACGCACGGATCCACGCCAACAGAACAGACGACCAGAACCCTCTCCCCATCCGGCCCCCTACCAATGGCAGGCGCCGGTGCCGGGTCACGCAGGTTGGGTCGCTCGTCCGCCGGGTCCACGGCCCCGAGGTCGCCCAGCCCCAGAATCGATGGATCGGCCACCAGATCGTGGCGCAGCCAGCGTTCCCGACAGAGGGTGGCCAGTGGGTGCGCGCCGGCACCGGTGCGACGACGTGAGCGGATCAGGTCAGCGGCAGCAGCCAGAGACTCGCCCTGCGGCTGGTCGGTGTGCAGCAGCACCCCCGCCTCCCTGTCGAAGCGCCCCACGCCGACCTGGACCTGGTTCCCCAGCTCCGGGTCGTCGACGACCCGGACCACCTCCAGGCCTAGGACCTCGCCACGCCAGATTCCGTGCTCCACGAGCGGTTGGACCCCGACGCCAAGGCAGAGGTCCACGAAGCCGTCCGGTGGTGGTGCAGCGTCGGTAGGTGCCGGCGCCTCGGCTGGCTGCACTGGGAGGAGGCTCCGGCCCTCGACCAGTCGGATCTCAGGCACGGGCCTCAGGACTGCCGCCCGCCTCGCTGCAACGCCGGCTGCCTCGACGTCGTCGAAGCAGATTGTGAGAGGTGCCCCACCGTGCCGGCCTGCCCGGAGCACCGCAGCGCCCAGGGCCCGTTCGGGAGCGTCCTTCGACGCCAGCACCCAGAGGCGGCTGCCATCGAAGCAGTGGTCACCTTCCACCACCAGCTCGTCGCCCGGATCGCCGATCTCATCAACGACGAGGCCGCGCAACATCATCCCACGCAGGGCCTGGCGACGCTCGGGATCGAGGGTCACGGATTCTTCACGATCCGCTCAAGCGGATCGTGCCGGGGCGGTCAGGCCTTGCGGCGCCTGCCGTAGCGGCGCTCGAAGCGTTCCACCCGGCCGGCGGTGTCCACGATCTTCATCGTGCCCGTGAAGAAGGGGTGGCTGGCCGACGAAATCTCAACCTTGACCAGCGGGTACTCCGCTCCGTCATCGAGGGTGATGGTGTCGTCGGTCTCGACCGTGGAGCGGATCACGAAGTTCACGCCCTCGGAGAGGTCCTGGAAGACCACCGGTCGGTAGTTGGGATGGATGTCGGCTCTCATAACGGGTCCAGTCTGGGAGGCGTTTCGTCTGGAGGCAACCTGTGGAACGATCAGGCGCCGATGCTCGGGCCCTTGGCGATCTCCACCAAGAACTCCTCGTTGTTGTTGAAGGTCTTCAGCCGGTCGATCAGCAGCTCCAGGCCGGCTGCGGCTCCGGCGCCTCCGTCGTTGGCGAGGCCGTTCAGGACACGCCGCAACTTCCACACCTGGTTCAGCTGCTTGCGCTCGAACAACAGCTCCTCGTGTCGCGTCGAGGAGGCATCCACGTCGATCGCCGGGTAGATCCGACGCTCGGCGATACGCCGGTCCAACCGCAACTCCATGTTGCCGGTGCCCTTGAACTCCTCGAAGATGACCTCGTCCATCTTGGAACCGGTGTCCACCAGCGCCGTGGCGAGGATGGTCAGGGAGCCACCCTCCTCGACGTTGCGAGCGGCGCCGAAGAACCGCTTCGGCGGATACAGGGCGCCGCTGTCGATACCACCTGACATGATCCGGCCAGTGGCCGGGGCGGCCTGGTTGTAGGCCCGGGACAGGCGTGTGATGCCATCCAGCACGATCACCACATCCTCGCCGTACTCGACCATCCGCTTGGCCCGCTCGATCACCACCTCGGCCAGGTGGGTGTGCTCGTCGCTGGGACGGTCGAACGTCGAGCCCACGACCTCGCCGCGCTGCGTCCAGCGGCGCATGTCGGTGACCTCCTCGGGTCGCTCGTCGACCAGCAGGACGATGAGCTTCACCTCAGGATGGTTGGTCTCAATTGACCTCACGATCGACTTCACGATCGTGGTCTTGCCGGCCTTGGGGGGCGAGACGATCATCCCGCGCTGGCCCTTTCCGATCGGCGAGAGCAGGTCGATTATCCGGGCCGTCATGTTGTTGGGATCACCGTCGATCTCCATGCGCAGCTTCTCGTCCGGGAACAGCGGCGTGAGGTCCTCGAACTTCGGCCTGGTCTTGGCCATCTCGGGATCCATGCCGTTGATGGAATCGATGCGCAGCAGTGCCGGGTTCTTCTCACTCCGGTTCGCCGGTCGGGCTGCACCCACGATGGCGTCGCCCTTGCGCAGGCCGAACTGGCGAACCTGCTTCACGGAGAGATAGGCGTCATTCTTGGAGGGCTTGTAGCCACCGGTACGGAGGAAGCCGTAGCCCTCGACGCGCAGGTCCAGGTTGCCGGAGATCTCCACCGGCTCGCCGTCCCAGACCTCCTCCGGGCCTTCGTCGCGTTCACGGCCCCGGCGGCGGTGGCGGCGGTTTCCCGCATCGGCCTGCTCCCCCTGCTGTCCGCGGTTCTGGTTCTGACCACGACCCTGCTGTCCACGGTTCCGGTTCTGGTTCTGGCCACGGCCCTGCCCACGGTCCTGACCCGACCGGCCCTGGCCACTCCCGTGGCCATCGCTGCGATCAGCCCCGTCCTCGGCACCCCGGTCGTCGGACGGTCCGACATCTGTCGTCTGGGCACCGGCGGCAACGTCGTCGGAAGCCGTGGTGTCCGGAGTCGCCTCGTCGGCATCGGTGGTGGTCGCCACTGCGACCTCCCACTCCGCCGGTGGCTCCTCGTCAGCGGCGCCCATCTCGGGCGCCGCAGCGGAAGCCGATCCGTTGGAGGAGCCGTTGGAGCCCCCTCCTGTCAGGTCAAGGATCAGGTCGACGAGCTCGGCCTTTCGGGCGCGCAAGCCGGGCTTGCCACCCAGGGCGTTGGCGATCGTCGTCAGTTCGTCGCGGTCCTTGCCTTCCAGCGTGCCGCGTTCCAATTGGGTGGAGTCCATGCCCACAACACCTCGGTTTCATCGGGCCGAACGGCCCATCTTGTCTGCCCAGCCGGGACCGACCGGGAGAGGGGGAAGCCATCCGGGTGACCGACGAAACGGTACCGGAAGACCTGTCGTGGGACGGTGACCCCAGGCTCACCGGCACCGACCGACACGGCCGCGTGCGTGTTGCGAGGTGAACCCCATAGGACCGTCGCCCGCCCGACGACACAGTTACTTTACCCAATCGCCTCCAATGGCGGCAACCACCGTCGTGGAAACGAGTCCGGAGGTTCAGTCGGCAAGCAGTCGGGAGACGAGCTGGTAGCCGGGAACCAGCGGCTCGGCGGCCACTCCCGACTCGGAGAAGACACCACCGGGACCGTCCATGGCCGAGTCCACCAGCACGTATGGAACCGGGTCGGCAGTGTGGGTGCGGGTGGTCAGGGGCGTTGCATGGTCTGGGAGCATGAGGAGACGCCAGGGACCCATCGAGTCCAGTGCCGGGATCAGCCCGGCGATGATCCGGCTGTCCCAGTTCTCCAGAGCCCTGACCTTCTCGGCCACGTTGCCGGCGTGACCGGCCTCGTCGGTGGCCTCCACGTGAATGACGAACAGGTCCAGCCCCGCCTCCAACTCGGCAAGGGCGATGTCCCGCTTGCCTTCGTAGTCGGTGTCGAACCATCCGGTGGCGCCCGGAATGTCGCAGACCTTCATGCCCGAAAGCACCCCGATGCCACGCACCAGGTCCACGGCGGTCACCAGGCCAGCCTCCACCCCATGGGTGTCGGCGAACGACGGCACCTGCGGCTGGAAACCCTGGCCCCACAACCAGATCTGGTTCGCCTCCAGGTCGAAGCCCGACAGGACGTCCTTGGATGCCTCCATCAGCTCTGAGAGAACGCCACCCGCAGGACCGCCCGGGTTCACGATCGCCCCGCCGGAGAGGTCATGCGGCGGCGTGCAGACGGCATCGATCCACCCACCGGGGGCAATCATCGCGTTCCGGAAGCCGACCCCGGCCAGGAACTCGACGCCCTCGTGCATGCCGGACAGCTCGGCCTCCAGGGCGGCCACCACGGCGGCCCCCTCCCCGCTGGAGGGGTTGCCCCCCGCGTAGTCCACCATCACGCCGTCGCGGACAACCACCAGGTTGCAGCGGAACGCCGTCTGGTCCGGGCGCAGGGTCCGACCCATCGCCGCGACCTCGATGGGCGCCCTGCCGGTGTGGAACCGGGCGGGGTCGAATCCCATGATCGACATGTTCCCCACGTCGCTGCCCGGAGCCATGCCCTCGGGTATGACCGCGGCACGACCTACCGTTCCGCGCCCTGCCAGGGCAGCCAGGACGGGCATATGGGCGACGTCCATCGGTGTCCGGCCGTCGAGGTCCGGGACCGGGAGGTCGGCACAGCCGTCGGGAACGCAGATCACGTACTTCACAGGTGGATCATCCTGCCAGCGCCGGAGGTCGGCCGAGGCACGGAGCCCCGATTGAACCGTCGGTCATACGACACGCCGGTGCGCCTCCACGAACTCCTCCACCACCACCAGGTCATTCGGAAGCCGTGTCAGGCGCTCAGGACGTTCGTAGAGGTCGGCCAGGTGCTCCGGAAGCGGCGGCCGGACTCCGGTGGCGGCGGCGACCGCGTCGGGGAACTTGGCCGGGTGGGCGGTGGCCAGGGCCACCATCGGCACCGACGGATCCTGTCGGCATGCCCGGGCGGCCAGCACACCGACCGCACTGTGGGGATCCAGCAGGACACCCGAGAGTCCGAGCTCCATCTCGATGCACCGGCGAACGGCATCGTCCTCGAAGCGGGCACCGGCCCAACCATCGGCGAGGGCGGCGTGCACCACGGGATCCAGGTGGAACGAGCCGGTGGCCCGGAAGCCGTCCAGGTGTTCCGCCACAGCGGCCCCGTCACGGTCGAGGAGCTCGAACAGCAACCGTTCCAGGTTCGAGGAGACCTGTATGTCCATGCTGGGCGAGGTCGTGGGGACCACCCCGTCGATCCGCATGGTGCCATCGTGGAAGAACTGGGTCAGGACGTCGTTGGTGTTGCTCCCCACCACGAGCTGTGGCACGGCCAGGCCCGAGCTCCGGGCCACATGGCCGGCGAACACATTGCCGAAATTGCCGGTCGGAACGGCGAAGGCCACCGGCGACCTGCGACCACCCAGGCGTTCGGCGGCCACCACGTAGTAGACGACCTGGGCCATCACCCGTGCCCAGTTGATCGAGTTGACCGCCGACAGGCCCACGCGGTCCCGGAACCCGACGTCGGCGAACATGGCCTTCACCAGGTCCTGGCAGTCGTCGAAGGTGCCCTCGATGGCCACGTTGTGCACGTTGGATGCCGTGACGGTAGTCATCTGCCGCCTCTGGACGTCCGACACCAGACCGGCCGGATGGAGGATGACGACATCCATGTTGTCCCGGTCCCTGCAGGCCTCGATGGCCGCCGAGCCGGTGTCGCCCGACGTGGCGCCCACGATCGTGACCCTCGCTCCCAGTCGGTCCAGTTCGTGGTCGAAGAGGCGGCCCACCAACTGGAGGGCGACGTCCTTGAACGCCAGCGTCGGACCGTGGAAGAGCTCCAGTAGGTGCATCCCGTCCGACAACTCGACCATCGGGACCACGTCAGGCGTATCGAAGGTGGCGTAGGCGTCGGCCACCATCGCCCCGAAGTCGTCCACGCCGACGGAGCCGGCCACGTAGGGCGACATGACCTCCACTGCCGTCTCGACGTAGTCGCCACGGCCGCCACCTCCCAGCACGGGCCATGCCTCCGGCACGTACAGCCCACCATCGTCGGCGAGGCCGGCGAGCAGCGCTTCGCCGAAGTCCAGGACCGGGGCCATTCCCCGGGTGCTCACGTATCGCATGGCGGTTCCGGCTCCGGTCAGTCGCCGATTACCCGCAGGACGCTCCCGACGGACCGCACCGCGTCCAGCGACCTGAGGTCCGGGAGCGTCGAGCGCAGGTCGCGTTCACGTGCCGCATGCGTGATGAAAACGAGGCTGGCCTCCCCTCCCAGGCCCTCCTGCTCCATCGAACGGATCGACACGCCGTGCTCACCGAACACGGTGGCGACCTGGGCCAGGACGCCGGGGCGGTCGTCCACCTCGACGTTCAGGTAGAACGCCGAGGTGACATCGTCAATCGGGGCGATACGGGCCCGTTCCAGGACGCCGATCGACGCCGCGTGGCCCTGTCGGAGGTTGCAGGCGGCGTCTATGAGGTCGCCCAGCATCGCCGAGGCGGTCGGGCGACCACCCGCCCCCCGGCCGTAGAACATGAGGTCACCGGCTGCACCGCCCTCCACGAAGACGGCGTTGAAACTGCCCCGCACCGAGGCCAGCGGGTGGTCCAGGGGCACCAGCGTCGGATGCACCCGAACTCCGATCTGGGACCCTCCATCGGAGGCCGTCGTCCGCTCGACCACGGCGAGGAGCTTGATGCAGTGCCGGAGGTCGGCGGCGAACTCGATGTCGGCGACGGTGATCCCGGAGATGCCCTCGTGGTAGACGTCGCCGGCCACCACCCGTGCACCGAAGGCCACAGTGGCGATGATCGCGGCCTTGGCACCTGCGTCGAAGCCCTCCACGTCAGCCGTCGGGTCCCGCTCCGCATAGCCCAGGCTCTGTGCCTCCGCCAGGGCATCGGCATAGCTGGCGCCGTCGTCGGCCATGCGGCTCAGGATGAAGTTGGTGGTGCCGTTCACGATGCCCATGACGCGCTTGATCGGCTCGCCGGACAACGACTCCCGCAACGGTCGCATAATCGGGATGGCGCCGGCGACAGCCGCCTCGAACAGGAGGTCCACCCCGGCAGCCTCGGCCGCCCCGTAGAGCTCGGCGCCGTGGTTCGCCAAGAGTTCCTTGTTGGCTGTGACCACCGGCTTGCCTGCCGCCAGGGCTGCCGACACCAGCCCACGGGCGGGCTCTATGCCCCCCATGACCTCGACGACCACGTCCACCTCGGGATCCACGACAAGCGCCGCCGCATCGGTGGTGAAGGCTGCGGAATCGACGGGGACATCGCGGTCCAGCGCCGTGTTGCGAACCGCTATGCGGGTCACCTCCAGGTCCAGACCGGTACGGCGTTCCACCTCCCCGCGGCGCTCCGCCACGAGGGAGACGAGGGCGGCGCCGACGTGGCCACAGCCAAGCAGTCCTATTCGGATCCTGGAGGTCTCCATGGACCAGACCGTATCGCTCGGACCGGCCCCGTCCGGCCCGGATTCGGTCGTAGGCGTGGCGGCCGCGTGTTCACACCTCGCGCCTGGCCAGGTCTTCGAAGGTCTCCCTGCGGACCACCATCCGGGCGTCACCATTAGCGACGAACACCACAGCGGGACGAAGGACGTGGTTGTAGTTGGAGCCCATGGCGTGTCCGTATGCGCCGGTGACCGGAGTGGCCAGCACATCGTCCACAACCAGGTCGTCTGGGACCCAACCCTCCCGGACCAGCAGGTCCCCCGACTCGCAGTGCTTGCCGACGACGCGCACCGGCCGGGAGCGCTCTGCTGCTGTCGCCCTGGGCAGGAACGTCTCGTAGCCGGACCCGTAGAGGACGGGCCGGGGGTTGTCGCTCATACCCCCGTCCACGGCCACGTAGGTGCGGATCCCCGGCAGGTCCTTGATGGTTCCCACCGTGTACAGGGTGATCGCTGCCGCAGCCACGATGGCCCGGCCCGGCTCGGCCGAGACCGAGGCCGTCACCCCGGCCGCCTCGCAGACGGCCCTGATGCCGGAAGCCCACTCGGTGATGCTGGGTGCCGACTCACCCTCCACGTAGGGAACGCCCAGGCCGCCCCCGACCGAGAGTTCGGCCAGCCCGAACGGTGCGGCGAAGTCGGCCAGCACCTCGATGGCCCGGGCGAACGCCTCGACCTCGAACACCTGGCTGCCGATATGGGCATGCAGCCCCACCAGCTCGACCGAGTCAGAGGCGACGGCCCGCTCTACCGCTGCCGTGGCCAGGCCCGACGACACCGTGAAGCCGAACTTGGAATCGTCCTGGCCGGTGGCGATGAACTCGTGAGTGTGGGCCTCCACGCCGGGCGTGATCCGCAGCAGCACCCTTGGCCTTGAGCCCGTCGTCGTGGCAATGGCGTCCAGGCGGTCCAACTCGTCGAACGAGTCCACGACGATCCGGCCCACTCCCTCGTCAAGCGCCATGGCCAGCTCGGCCCCGCTCTTGTTGTTGCCGTGCATGACCAGCCGGTCGGCCGGCACCCCTGCACGGCGTGCCACGAACAGCTCGCCTCCGGTGGCGACGTCCAGGTGCATGCCCTCCTCGTGTGCCAGGCGTGCCATCGCCCCGCAGAGGAACGCCTTGGAGGCGTACGCGACGCCGTCGCCGAAGGCGGCCACCGCTTCGCGGCAACGGGCCCGGAGGTGGGCCTCGTCGTAGACGAACAACGGCGTGCCGTACTCGCCGGCCAGGTCCACGAGGTCGCAGCCGCCGATCCGGAGCCGGCCGTCGGCGGAGATGGATGCCGTGTCGGGCAGCAGTCCGGTGGGTATGGGTCCGGCCATGGTCAGGCCTCCCCGTCCTCGTCGTCGCGCCACATCTCGGTGGGAGCGCTCACGCCGAGTAGGTCCAGGGCTATGGCAAGGCCGATCCGGGCGCCCTCGGCCAGCCAGAGCCGGGCCCTGGTCGTGGCCGGGTCCACCTCGGGGCCGACCACCCGGCAGTCGTGGTAGAAGCCGTGGAACGCTGATGACAGCTCCCTAACCCAGGTGGTGACCTGGTGCGGCGCCCTCTCACAGCAGGCCCTGGCCACCACGTCTGGCAGCTCGTGAAGTGACCGCATCACCTCGATCTCGCGGGGATGGGCGAGTAGCGACAGGTCCACTTCGTCCAGTGACCCACGCACGCTGCCGCCAGCGGCCGCCCTGTCCACCACCGAGTGGATCCGGGCATGGGCGTACTGCACGTAGAAGACGGGGTTCTCGTTGACCTGGCTGGCGACCAGGTCCATGTCGAAGGTCTGGGCGGAGTCCACCGACTGCAGCAGGTACGTGAACCGGGCCGCGTCGGCGCCCACCTCGTCGACCACATCGGCCAACTCGACCATCTCGCCGGTCCGCTTCGAGAGCCGAACCTCCCGGCCGTCCCTCTGCAGGTTGACCAGCTGGGTGATGACGATCTGCAGGTCCTCCCTGTCGTGGCCGAGCACCGACATGGCGGCGTGCATGCGGACCACGTAGCCGTGGTGGTCCGCCCCGAAGACGTTCACCAGGCTGTCGGCTCGCGCGAACTTGTCCCGGTGGTACGCCACGTCGGGCATCAGGTAGGTGGGTTGCCCGTCGCTCTTGACCAGCACCCTGTCCTTGTCGTCTCCATGGTCGGTGCTGCGCAACCAGACCGCGCCGCCCTCCTCGTAGACGGCACCGGCGGCTCGAAGGTCGGCCAACGTGGCGTCCATGGCCCCCGAGGAGATCATCGACCGTTCCGAGAACCAGGAGTCGAAGTGGATGGACAGTGACTCCAGCACCGACCTGTGGTCAGCCAGGGCCCGCTCGTAACCCCACTCCAGAGGATCCACGTCGGCAGGCATCTCAGCGGCCCAGTCCACGATGTACCGACCGTGGTAGCCATCCTCCGGGACCTTCCCACCGGCGGCACGGGCAACCAGCGAGGCGGCGAACCTCCGCATCTGGACGCCGCTGTCGTTGACGTAGAACTCGCGCTCCACCTCGTAGCCGCACCGTTCGTAGAGGCGCGCCACCGAGTCGCCGTAGCAGGCTCCCCTGCCGTGGCCGGCGTGCAGGGGACCCGTCGGGTTGGCGCTCACGAACTCGACGATGACCCGCTTTCCGGCACCGGAGTCGAGACGACCCCAGCCATCGGTTCCGGCAGCCACCACGTCGGCCAGCACCTCGTGCAGCCAGGTCTCGGCCAGGCGGAAGTTGACGAAGCCGGGTCCGGCCACCTCGACGCCGACCACGTGGGGCGGAGGTATCGCCGTCAGGCGCTCCACGAGGGCGGTTCCGAGCTCCCGTGGATTCCGGCCGGCCGCCTTCGCCGATGCCAGGGCCACGTTGGTCGACCAGTCGCCGTGCTCCGGATTGGCCGGGCGCTCCAACTGGACCACCTCCGGCAGGGGGTCGACGCCCAGGTCGGCCAAGACGGAACGAACCGCATCGATGATGGTGTCGCGCACGTCCATGACCGGATCCATCGGAGAGGGGGGAAGCGACCGGGGCCCGGCCACCTGTCCGATGCTACCGGGGCACCCTGACCCGGCCGGATACCGATTACGTGGCGTGTGGCCCGGGGGTCACCCGGGTGGGTGCCGCCGGACCGGCGGTCTCAGGGCCCGCCGGCGCGCATCCGGGAATCGCGACGGACGACCATTATCAGGGTGGACAGGACCACCACCATGCCAAGTACCTGCACGGCGGTGAGCCGCTGGTCGAGCACAAGCCACCCACCTCCGGCCGACAGGACCGGAATGGCCAGCGTCAGGAGGCCGGTCAGGGTGAGGCTCACGTGCAGGTGGGCCCAGTTCATGAGGAAGTGACCGGTTCCCGGCACGGCCAGGAGCAGGGCCAGCCATCCCCACTGCGACCAGGATGGAAGCGGCGGGATGACCTGCCCGGCGTCGATGGCGGCCAGGGGCAGCAGGACCAGCGCACCGATGGCCATGGAAGTGGTCTGGAGGGTGAAGGTGTCGAGGTGGTGTCTCACGTCCTTCACGAACACGAAGTAGGCGGCAAAGAAGAACGTCGACACGGCGGCCAGGAGGTCACCCCAGAGGTGCCCACCAGACCCGCCTCCGGCACCGAACATCACCAGGGCGACGCCACCGATGGCGACGAACGCGATGCCGACCAGCCACCCGGTCACCCGCTCCCGGTAGCGGCGGGAGGCCACAGCCATGAGGAGGATGGGCTGGAGCGCTCCGATGGTCGTGGCGTTGGCCAGCGACGTGTTCTTTAGGGCTGCGAAGAACAGGGCGATCTCGAGGGCGATGGTGACCGCCGGCAACGCCACCAGCCGGACCGTGGCCCAGGTGATGCGCCGACCGCCGGCGTAGAAGAACGTCCCGTACACGAGCGCTCCCAGGAACAACCGCCAGAAGCCGATCTGCAGTCCCGGCAGGTCGAATCCGGCGACGATGACGTTGCCTGCCGACCAGCAGGTGACGGCCGCCGCGGCGGCTAGGCGTCCCATCCCACCGTGTTCGACGGGATCCCATGACATGGCAGGCACCCTAGGTGCGACTGGTACCGGCTGGACCGAACTCTAGGTAGGGCGCCTGGGTATAGCCTTCGGTCCCGATTCCGGAACAAGGCAACTGCGATTCAATGAGGGTTCTAGTAACCAACGACGACGGCATCGGCTCCCCAGGACTCCACGCCCTGGCCCGGGCGGTAGTCGACGCTGGATGGACACCGGTGGTTGCCGGCCCGACTGCAGACTGGAGCGGGTGTTCGGCCGCCATGGGCCCACTCGACGATCACAATCGGGTGGATGTCACGGCTATCGACCTACCCGGTCTTTCCGGGGTGTCGTCCCACGCCGTCTGCGCTCCACCTGCATTCATCGTGGCGCTCGCCACACTCGGGGTCTTCGGTGAACCGGTCGACCTCGTACTGGCCGGGGTAAACTCGGGCCCGAATACCGGGTCCTCCACCCTCTACTCGGCGACCGTCGGAGCTGTGCTGGCCGGCGGGCAAAGGGGCCTCTCAGGGCTAGCCCTCAGCCAGGTCGACGGACAGCAGACCAAGACACCGCAGCTCTGGCACTCTGCGACGGATATCGCCATGCCGATAATCCGCTGGCTGGCTGGGCGAACCGAACCGGTCTCGCTCAACGTGAACGTGCCTAACCTTCCGTTGGACGAGATCCGGGGGATCCGTCAGACTGGCCTGGCCCCGCAAAGTTCCGTGCAGACTGAGATAACCGGACGTGACGATCACGGGGTCAGCTTCTGCCTTGTTGCCGGCGCCGACGCGCCATCCCAGAATTCCGATACGGCGCTGCTTAGGTCCGGACATGCCACAGTGTCGGCCATAACCGGGGTGACAATCATGGAGGGTCTCACCCTTCCTCTCGACGAGTGGGCGTGATGTCCCTGCCACGAGGTGACGCGCAGCGCCGGGGGCG
>ENA-OSET01001363-OSET01001363.1-sediment-metagenome-genome-assembly--contig:-NODE-1363-length-25421-cov-31.965475_pt1 | contig 25421 bp, 16 predicted proteins | sample MGYA00237882_ERZ534229 | MGnify/ENA primary metagenome ERZ534229 (study PRJEB26408, sample SAMN06266212) | sediment metagenome | isolation source: Hudson Canyon methane seep mesocosm | place... | reverse complement strand
GGCTAAGTATGGAATCTTTAAATCTTAAAAAAGAGCAGGTTTCACCGTATTGCTTCCGCCATGCCTTTTCGGGCGACTTGCACGCAGTAGGAAACAACAGAGTTGAAATTGCCCAATGTTTAGGGCACGCGACAGATAAAACTCAATCGTATTATAGTCATTCAATTAAACATGCTACGGGTGGGTTTAAAATATCAAATATTGAGTCAACGGAATCTGTTAAAGAACTAACAAAAGATAGAGTTGATAAATTGTTAATACAAAAAAGTTTGAATGACCTCGAGAGTGAATTCGGCATGAATTAATGGAGATTATAATGGTTAACTGCGGCGTTAATAGTGCCTGATTAAAAAAATAACTCCTTATCTACCGTAATAAATATGATATTAGATGATATATTAGACATTATAAATTTAAAAGGCTGGCTTGTATTTTCGCTGCATAAATTAAAATAACAACTTATGACTCAATTACTGCGTGTATTTATATCCTCACCAAGCGATGTAGAAGTAGAACGGCAAATTGCTTTACAAGTTATAAAGCGTATCGGGCAAAAATATCAGAATACGTTTGAATTAAAAGCTGTTTTATGGGAGCGCGAACCATTACTAGCTAGTGGGCATTTTCAAGATGCGCTTGATCCTGCCACTGCTGATATTATGGTTTGTATTTTATGGTCACGGCTAGGCTCACCTTTACCAGAAAGGTTCACAACTCCTGATGGGCGTATAGGAGTCACAGGGACAGAATGGGAGTTTGAGCATGCCCTGACAGCAATTAATGAAAAGGGCACACCTGATTTAATGGTTTACCGTAAAACGAGTGAGCTAACAGCAAACATTAATGATCCAGAAAAAACATTACAAATTATTGACCAAAAAAAACAACTAGATGATTTTTTTGATCGACAATTTCATAATCAAGACAAAGACCATACCTTTAAACGTGCTTTTTTTCCCTTTGAAACTTCTGATAAATTTGAGCAACAGCTTGAAATACATTTAACCGAACTTCTGGAAAAACGCTTAGAATCAAAACAAGGTAATAATAAAAATCAGCAAAAAGCGGTGACTTGGCATCAAGGGTCACCCTTTAGAGGGCTTGAGATTTTTGACCAAGAACATCAGGCAATTTTCTTTAGTCGTACTCATGCTATTGGTCAAGTGATGGCGCAATTTAAAGAGCAAGTGAGTAATAAGCATCCTTTTTTAATGCTCTTAGGAATGAGTGGTAGTGGCAAGTCCTCATTGCTTAATGCTGGGCTATTACCCCTGATACAAACACCTAGAGTTGTGGATTATCATGTGGGTCATATTAGATTGGTTAAATTACGACCAAGCCTTTGCGAACACACACAAGGACCTTTGCTAGGGCTTTGCCATCAATTAATTCATAACCTCCCAGAGATAGTCAACCAAGGCTACGATGCTGAAACATTAGAAGAACAAATTTTGCACTCTCCAAAAACGCTGGGTAATACTTTTAAGCAGCTTACTGCCACGCTGCAAAAACAGGCGATGTTACATGAGGATGTTACTGCAAAAATACAACTGACTATTGATCAATTTGAAGAGCTATTTACCAACAAAACGTTTACAGCAGAACAGCGCGAAAGCTTTTGTATGGGAATTAAAACACTATTAGATACGGGGTATATTTGGTGTATCTGCACCATGCGTAGTGATTTTAATGGTGCAGCAGAAGGCACAACACTAATAGAACTGATGCGAGGTAAAGGGCAATACACACTGCAACCCCCAAAAGCGCATGAAATAGAGAAAATTATTAATGAACCTGCTAAAGCGGCAGGATTAAGTTATGAAGTTAACACGCAAGGACAAAGCCTAGGAAGTGAACTATGTGAAGCAACGGTTAAACAAGTCGGTGCATTACCACTACTGGAGTTTTGTCTAAAAGAACTGTTTATACAGCGTAATATAGAAACCCAGCAACTTACTTACAGTGCTTATGAGCGTATAGGTAAGCTAGAAGGGGCTATCAGCCAGCGTGCAGAACAAGAAATAGAACAACTGCAAGGTCAAGTTAATATTAAACAAGCCCTGCCTAATGTTTTTCATGCCTTAATTAGCATAAATCCAGATAACGAAGAAACGGCTACGTCTCGTTATATGCCTGCCAACCAATTTAGCGTTGATAGTGATGAAAATATAATTATTCAGACTTTAGTTAATGCACGATTATTAGTGACTAACGAGGATAATAATCAGCCAACGATCAGAATAGCCCATGAGGCATTAATAACACATTGGCAAAGAGTCAAAGACTGGCTAATAAAAGACATAGAATTTTTAAAATGGCATGCTCGTACAGAGCGTGATGTTAACCTATGGAAGCAATATAATGAAATAAGTTCCAGGTTGCTGCCTAAAGGAAAGTTGCTTGCTGATGCTGAGGGCTTTTTAGGGAGCCGAGGGCAAGATATTCAAAGAGATATTAAAGGTTATATTGGTAAATCAAGTCAGCGTGAAAAAAAATATAAACAGATATTTTGGACAGTAATTGTTAGTATTTTTTTAATTTTATCTGGAGTAACTTGCTGGGCATTTTATGAACGTGATGCATCATTGAGTGCTTTGTTAAAAGCAAACCATAATTTAGGGTTATTCTGGGCAGAAAAATCTATAAATTCAGATAAAGAACTTAACCAGGAGAGAGCCTTTGTTACTGCGGTATTAGCATTATCACGAATGAAACTGGAGTCGAATTTTGATATTAAGGTCGCTGCTAACAAAATAGCTAATAAAGCGTTGACTAAAATTTATGCCAAAAAAATCTCTTCAGTTAATGAATTTAATAGTGAGATTGAAGATATTTCTTTTTCTTTTAATAATAGAAAATTAGCTATAGTTGACGGTTCTTATTTGCGCATTTTTGATGTTGCTAGTGGCAAGCAAGAAGTATTGTTTGATACGAAAACAGAGTTATCGAGAGTAAGTTTTTCTGCTGATGGAGAGAGTTTAATCCTAGGTAGCAAAGATGGGAGTGTAAGGCTGTGGAAGGCAATAGGTAAAGCGTTAGTTAATCTTGGCGCCAAGCATACGGGGGGAGTGAGCCGAATATTTTTTTCTACTGATAAGAAGCTTGTAATAGCAATAGGGAGCTATATTGCAGAATCTTACATACGAGTGTGGAGTGTTGAAACTGGGGCGTTGAAAAAAGATCTAAAAATAAAAAACCATATTAATTCTATAGCAGTGTCACCTAACGGGGAAATTTTAGCTATTTTAAAAGGTACTTCGATAGCATTAACCTCAATAGACAGCGGTAGCGTCTTGACTGAGTTGAAAGTTAAGGGGAAATATACTGGGATTAAGTTTAGTTTAGATGGTGATTTTTTAATCATAAAACAAGGTAGCTTATTGAAGATATTAAATATTTCTAGTGATAATTTGGAGACAATAGTTGTTATAGATGATGTCAATGAATATGCACTTTCGCCTAATAATATACTTGCTATAAGTAAACGAGGTGACTCTAAAATACAATTGTGGGATACGGTTAAAGCAAAAATTATTGCTGTTTTAGAAGGTGGGGAAGGGGCCGCAGAGAAATTATTATTTTCTACCGATGGTAAAACTTTAGCTTCAATTGATGAAGGGAAAAGTGCCTTTTTATGGAATATAACTACAAAGGTGAAGAGGTGGAATGAGGATCAATTATTTAATATTGAAAGAAAAATTGATTTAAGAACAAATATTTTAAATGGACACCTATTTGATATAAGGACTGGGAAAGAATTTAAAAAGTTATCAGGATCCTATGTGATAAAGCATAGCTTTTCATCTGATGGAAAAACATTGGTTGTTCTGGGGTTGGAATACTTGTATATATATAATATTGACAATAATTATATTATTACTGAGAAAGTAAGAGAAAAAGTTAATGGAAGAAGTAGTGCGATTTCTTTATCGCCTGATGGCCAGTTTTTAGCCTTGTCTGGGAGTGGTTACATACGCATTAGAGATATATTTTCAAATAAAGAGAAAGCTGTTCCACATGAGCATTTAGGAGAGGTGACAGCGTTAATATTTTTTTCTAATGGTACAAAATTAGTTTCAGCAAGTGACGAGTTAATCAAAATCTGGGATGTAGCAAGCGGTGAACTAGATAATAGTATTTTAATTGATAGCTCTACCATACTTTCAGTGGCTGTTTCTTCGCATGGTAAATTTATAGCAACTGGAGGTAGCGATGCTACCGTAAGAATATATGATGTTATTAGTGGTCGAGAATTGTCGGTTTTGAAAGGTCATTCAGGAAATGTAAAGCACATAAAATTTTTACCTAATGCGGTTTTGATATCCAAAGCTAGAGAAGAGATTTTATGGGATGTATCGAGTAACAAGGCACAGGCAGTTTTTTCTAATGGTAGTTCATATGGGTTAGATGCTATGTTTTTTGGTTTGAATGGATTACCTTATGTGGACGAAGGTGCGCTAATTAGCAAGTTTGGGGGCAGTGTTAAAAGAAAAAAATCTATTAATATACAGGATGACTGGAGTGGGGGTAGCTCTGGTTTAAATATTCAGTTTAATGGAAATAGTGGGGAAACATATTGGTCAAAATACCACCCCTTTCACTGGCTCCCAAAAGCAGAACAAGGCGATGGCAATAGCATGATCGAATTAGGAAATTTATATTTACGTGATGATGAGATTAGCAAAGCTAAACACTGGTTTAATCAAGCCTTAGCATTACCTGAATTCAAAGAGGTAGCGATGGAGCGGTTAAGTATAACGAAAAGAATTGTTGAGTATGCCGAAGCAAATAAACAGCACGAAGACAAAAGTATTCATTAAAATGAGTCATAAGACTTTATTCCAATACCCCATGTATCATTAAAATAACCAATTTATACGGAAATTTATATGCAACAATTTTTATTCTTTTTCAAAGTATTATTATTAGGGCTGATATTTAGCAACACTAAAGCGGAAATCATTAACATTGCTGAACTTAGCTCCACTGATTTAACCCAAGCTATCAAATCTGCGGTTTATATTCAAGCTCATCATGGTAGCGGTGTAGGTAGTTCGGGGTCTGGTGTTGTTATTGATAGCAGTGGGCAAGTCATCACTAATTATCATGTGATAGAGCAAAATGGTAAAGTTGCTAAAACACTGCGTATTGGTTTGGTTAAAGATATAAAGTCAGCGGTTTCCCCAGCGTATACAGCATCGGTACTATCAATTGACAAGCAAAATGATTTAGCTATTTTGCAAATTGATAAACCGCTTTATGGGAAAAATTCTCAAAAAAATACTGCGTTTAATGCTATTCAATTAATGACTACACCACTCCAATTAAATGATGAAGTCAATGCGATTGGTTTTCCTGGGATTGGTAATTTAGACAATGGTGCTTCATTAACCGTTACACAGGGGCGTGTTGCAGGTTTTATAGAAAACCGGTGGATTAAAATTGATATTCGTGTCGCACCAGGAAATAGTGGTGGTATGCTGATTAATGATCAAGGAGAGCTGGTGGGCATTAATACTATGGTTAAGTCTTCTGAGAGAATGGCGGTAGGATTAGGCTATGCACGTCCTGTGGCAATGATTAATTCGCTTGTTGCACAACTAAAGCCGAATAGCGACCAACCGAATAACCGTACTCTTAATAAACAGGAGAAGCTTTTTGCATATCGTAATCGTATTATTGATAGCGAAACAGGGCAGGCAGTTAAAAAGGTTAAAATCACCTTACTTAATCCCGATGTCATGGCTTATGAATTTCAAGCCATTGCAAATAAAAGTGATATTTTTGATAGAGCTCATAGCGATAGCAAGGGAGAATTTGAAATTAAAGGGCTTGTACAAACACAAAAATATAGCTGGATAATACAGCATCCAAATTACATCACTTTAGAGCAGGATGATATGAATTTAAATATGATGAATGCCCCGATAAAATTACAAAGAAAATAAATTATTAATTAAATAACTTACTCGTATTGAAGGAACTGAATGAAAAACTTAATACAAATACTTAGGTACATGATATTCATTGTTACCCTTTGTAGCTATAATTCTGTGTTTGCCAATATTGAACTAGATATTGATAAGCTTAAACAAGGCAATACTTGGGCTGGTGTTTTTCCAATATCAGCCACAAGTAAGAGTAGTCTTCCTGCTGTAGAGCTTTTTATTAAACATAATGAAACGGCTTTTAGAAATCCAAAATGGCAGTGGAAAGCGATTTCTGCTGGGAACGGAACATTTCGAGTATACCTTGATAGCTTAGAAGTAGAGCCATTTATCACGCAGAAACTATCGTTTAAACCTGAAGAAAAACTGGAACATGGTGTTCATATTCTCTTTGTTCAGGGGCAAGATAAAAATGGCTTATGGTCTGATTATTCTTGGTCAAAAGTTCATATTAAACATTTGGCTAAAAAACCTCTGTTGAAAGGTAAGGCAAAAACCTCAAACCTTCGTCCAACATGGACATGGAGTGGTGGAGGCTATGGGAAGGGGGAATTTCAATTTCAACTTAACGATTCTGGCTGGAGTAAAAAGACTACTCAGCGTGAATACACTCCGCCTGATAATTTACAACTTGGAACTCATCACTTTCAAGTAAGGGAGTTTTCATTTAATAATTGGGAGGGGATAATCTCTGAAATGACAACAGTTATCCTGCCTACAAAAGAGAGAGTTAAGGTATCCCCGCAGTTTAAAGAGCAACTAATACCTGAGAAAAAAATAAAATGTGCTAAACATTTTTATATAGCGGGAAAAATGCTTGATGCTGATAACAAGCAGGTAATTGCAGGTGCGCAACTCACTATTTTAATACCTGGAACTCGTTTATATGAATACACTAGTTTCCGAGATAATAGCGATGTATACGGACGTGCGACTAGCGATACCCAAGGCAATTACCAGCTACTAGAACCACTGACTAATAGTGAGTCTTATAGTATGTTAATTGAAGCTAAAGGTTACGATAACAAGGAAAAAGAGAGTGCGAAAATGGATTCTTGTAGTAATATTAAAGTCAATTTTGAGCTAAAAAAATCAATTCAGCCTTAACCACTATAATTTACTGAAATGTTAAATTTATAACGGACATTATTTTAGGAATAAAAAATGAGAGAAAAAACATTTAAAAAAACTACCCACTTATGTCTTTTGTTAGGGCAAATGGCTTTTTTCAGTAATGTGAATGCGGATGGTTTTGCCGACTTCGGAAGCGTACAAGAAGGGCGTTTACATAATACTGCACCTGCTGAATTAATTGACGATTCGTATAAAACACTTTGGACATATAATTTACAGAAAACGCTTGAACCCACTAGTAATAATCTTTCTTTAGAAAGTGATGCCAATAATACCGAAGCTTTATTAGGATTAGCGGGGGCTATTGCTGGAAAAGGTGCCTTAAATGCTGAAATTTTATTTATTGAATCCGATGCAGATACGATTACTGCTGAATTTGTTCTGACGAATCCTGATTTAAAAGGCAATAGAATTACTTCGACTCTGGATAAAAAAACATTTTCACTACTGAAATCAAATATCGCTCAAAGCTTTAATGGTGAAAGTATCAATAGTACATTAAGTGTTATTCGTAGTTCAGATATAGCATCTGGCGGACTATTAAGAACGCTAGTAGAAACTGGTGGCACACAAACAAAAGTGTTAGATAAAACTGCACCCGTTGTTGACCTGATTTCTTTTTTATATTTAATGCGCCATACCAACATGCAGGATAAGCCTGTTAATAATCAACCTCTGTATTTTTATTTACAAGGCCTATTAAGAAAAGTTTATTTGAATACAGTAGGCGCTGAAAAACTAACCTTAACTGATGGTAGTAAAAAAGACACTATACGGTATGACTTATTACGTGAAGGTGATGTGCTTGGTTCTATTTGGGTGGCTAAAAAGAGCAAGGGAGCTAATGAACCATTGAAAATTAAAATAGGTAATATCGTTTATCTTATCCACGCCAAATCTTAATAGCACTATAAAGGGAACAGTTCATGCTTAAATTTAAAAAAACGCTTATTACACTTACTTTTTCATTGTTGCTATTATCCGCGTGCTCTAGAGAAGTGATGGAAGAAATTACTCGTGCCGTTAATGCAAATTTTGGAGGGTATACTCAGAATAATCCATTGGTTATCTATCCTATGCCATTTAAGCCAGCTGATATATTCGACTCATCATCGGAGATAGCTAAACTAGCCTTTAGTGGAGTCGTTGATGGTATTCTCGATATGGCATTTTTCTCAGATGGAAAAATAAAATGTACGGGGTGGCAACAAAATGATAAATCTTGTCGCTATGGAAGTAATGATAAGGCTTATTACAATGCTTTAAGAAATGATGGATTTTGGGAAGAAGTTGGTAGCCAAAAAAGAGAAATTAAACAAGTTCTTGCTACGTTAGCATCAAGAAAAGGTGCAAATGCCATCGTCTATGGTTTATATGATGGTGATGATAATTACCTGAGGTTATCGGTTTATTTATATTCCAAGACAGATGATATTATTCTTAAAGAACGTACTAGAATTGATGTTCCCTTTATGCAACTTAAAAGTCTTGTTGCTACTTTAAATGGTGGAAAAAGCTTAGGTTCTGGGCAAAAAGCCTTGCAACAAATGATTCATGAAAAAGCCAAGCTATCAACAGTACGTTTAATACGTAAATACACAGAAGGTCGTTAATTCTGAAAGCCTTATTTTTTGTGGAACCTATTGTTTAATATACTTAGGTTCCAACTAGGCAAGAGCAAGGGCAAGGGCACAAAAACGCTAATGACACGAAGTATGAGGTTTTATTCATACTAATATATTTCACTTTAGCTGTGAAAGCGTCATTCCTTCGTGCTTTTAGAAGGAATCTATCATGTGCGCCTGAACTCCCAGTTAAAGGCTTTGGGAGTGACGACTATTGCAACCATTATTTAATGGAGTTGGTATTAGCTTAAATATTAAGGAGCCTATGCCCATAAACCCATATTACCTTTCACAACCAAATAATAAACTATGATACGTGAACTTGTAGCACTGATTCTGCACTCGCAATCAGGTCGCTTTGCTCAAAGCACCTGGAAATCTATTTTAGGTGTTGCAATGGGGGTGACTCTTATGCTTTTTATCACCGGAAAGCTAGATAGTTTTATTATCAATATGGAAGATTATATGCTGAATTTTCTACCTGAAATTCAGTTTCAACGAACAAAAAATTCCTTTCCAGTGGCTTTAAAATTTAATGATAAACAAAAAATCAAGCAATTGATCGGTGATGACCCAAGCGTACTTGTTCAAGGAGCCGCATTTATTGATATGGGGATTTATCAACTAGAGGCAGAAGCAACCCACATCAATAAACGCTGCCTATTATTTTCTGGATTAGTTGCCGAAGTGCCAGCTAATAAAACAAATTCAGTAGCAGCACAAACTTTAAGCGAACAGTTTTTATTAAATATAACGCCTTATTTGCAACTAAACGAACCCATTACAACGATACTGGCTAAAGGTTCCAATAAAATAATCATTTCTAAACGCTTGAAAAATAAATTATTTACTAATACAGACGCGATAGGCCAAACCATAAAAATAGGTCGCCGAAAATCTAAACCAGAAGATCTGATTACTGCAGAAGTTGCAGGTATATACAATATTGATAGTGTTAATGCTATCTTTTTACCACAACGGATGGCAGCAAAAATTGCAGGAAAGCCGCCTGCACTTTGGGCAAATACCTATATTGTTCGCTTAAAAGATAAATACCAATCAAAACCTTGGCGACAACAGTTATATGACAAACAAATTGCCTTACGCACACAAGCACAAGCTGAGATTTTTAGTCTCACGCAACACAGCCAGCAATTAAAAAAACAAGCAGATAATTTTAAGAGTCAAGGTGATTTGCAACAGTCGATTACTCATCAAGAACTTTATAACAAATACCGGCTAGAGGAACAGCAGAATCCGGAGTATCAACGTTGGGATGCACAGCGCATCAGTGCAAAAAATAATTTAGATTTCTTATCGCCATTCCAAGTGCAAAGCTGGATGGATATTTCGCCAGAAAACCTTAAACATTTAAAAATGACTCGCAAAGTTATGCTGGTAATTTTTGCAACAGTCTTAATCTTAACCGGCCTCAGTATTAAATTTTTATTTGATACCGTAGTTATCGAGAAACGGCGTCAAATATCTACCCTTAAAGCAATAGGATTTAGTAATCATTCCATATTATTGGCTTTTATTCTTTCAGGTGGAATTATTGGCGGAGTCGGCGTATTAATCGGTGCAGTAATGGGGTTTACTCTAAATGGTTTAACAGCCTTAATAGAACAGCAGTATTTTTCACAATTATTTAGCTTCCAATATCGTAATGTTTGGCCGACTGTTGAATTTACTTTCTCTGTTATGGGCTTAACCTTACTCTTATGTATGTTAAGTGCGATATTACCTGCGTTTAGTGTTTTAAAAATACAGCCTATTGATGGCTTAAAACGAGAAGGCTAACTATATGCTATCAAAACGCGAAATTATTTCTATTTCATTCAAGTTAGCGGGATGGCGGTATGCCTTACTGATTTTTTTTGCTATCGCACTTACCATTGGACTACTATTATTTACTCAGGGTTTGCTTAAAGGCTATGAACACGAGTTAGTCAGTAAAATAATTGGCGGCTCTCCTCATGTATCAATAAAATTTTCTCAGCAACTTGATGAGCAGCAGGCAAATCAATTAAGTGCCGATTTGGAACAGCGGGGTAAATTACAGTTTACGGCCAAAGGATTGGTTTATTCAGGCACTGCAGATATTTTTTCTGATCAAGCTTTTGATGATAACTGGGTAGGGACTTCACGCAAATCACAGTCACCAGAAATTGTTTTTAAAGGGATGCAATATACGGAGGCTTATGTGCAATACCTCAGTAAAATACTAATCAGTTTTGAAGCACAAGCGAAAGATAAAAACCAGAATAATGAAGATGACCTAGCTGCTATCAAAGCGCTCTATATAGAGCAAGCTGACCGAAAAGCTTGGGATGCACATTTACAATATCGTAAACCAATTGCTTTCCCCCCTAGTTTATATCGTGAACTATTGAACCCTTATGCTTTTTATGCGAGTTATCCGTATTTACGCTTAACAGAAGCTGAAAAGAATTTTGGAATTCAAGCAAAAGCCTTAGCCCAACAAAAAATTGAATTTGTGGTAGTTGCTTCCTTAGATATGCCACTTTCGGATGAAACTATTAGCATAGTAAGTGCCTATGAAACCATAAAATACTTAATTAATGGCACGGCTCAGGGCGATGATTTTTACAATTATATTGAGCTGTATTTAACTGATCCTATGCAAGCGACTAGCATAGCCAAAGTGTTACGAAAACAATTAGGTGAGCAGGCGACAATCAGTGTTTGGTCTGATAAATATGTGAGCGAACTCGCCTTGATTACTGCCTTTAATGTTTTGCTGTATTCAGTCATGCTGGGTATCGGTATATCCATTGGCTTATTATTATCTTCTTTATTAGGTATTACTGTACGGCGTAAGTCGCGGCAAATTGCTGTACTTTTAGCGATGGGATCTGGGCAGCGCTTAATTGTTGAAATCTTTATTTATTACAGTTTATTCATAGGTTTCATAGCTTATTGGGGGGGCGTCATTATTGCTTCTGGCTTATCCTATGGATTATCTTATTTTGTAAACGCACAAGCGACAGCCTTTAACGATTATCCATTATTACAGTTGCTACAAATACAACTTCAAGGTGTTCCACAGGTGCAAACGATGGGGCTATTACAATCCAGTATTATCCTGATTGTGGTACTCATAATCTGCTTTATTTCAGCCTATCAACCTGCAAAGAAAGGCGCAAATATCAATCCGATTGAAGGCTTAAAATAAGGATAAGTTATGCAAGAAATTATCTCGATAAAAAAACTTAACAAAGGTTTTCTACAAGCAACAGGAGAGCGGCTGGAAATTTTAAGAAACCTAGATTTTGTAGTAAAAGAAAATAGCTTTGTTTCCATTATTGGACATTCTGGCTCAGGTAAATCTACCTTATTGCATATGTTGGGTTTATTAGATGAACCTTGTAGTGTTGATGAATGGAAGCTTTGTGGCTCTAAAATAGAACAAATGTCACTAGCTGAACGAACACGGTTTAGAGGGGAAAAACTTGGGTTTATTTTTCAGTTCCACCAACTACTACCCGAATTTACCGCTTTACAAAATGTCATGTTACCCATGCGTATTATGGGCGTTAGCCAAACAGCAGCAAAAAAACGTGCAATGGAATTATTATCTAAAGTATTCTCTACCGAAGAAATGGATAATAAGGTTTATGCACGGCGAGAAGCACAATTATCTGGGGGGCAATGTCAGCGAGTTGCCATAGCCAGAGCATTGGCAAATGACCCACCACTGATTTTTGCGGATGAGCCAACAGGAAGCTTAGACCCAGAAAGTGCAGTTAAAGTAATGGAAATTCTTAAAGCATTACCAGCAGAAGGTAAAGCCGTCGTGATGATTACCCATCAAATGGAATTGGCTGCTGAGGCTGACCATATTTATGCATTACTAGCAGGGCAATTAGTTGATAAAACTAGCGATATAAAACAGCGCCTAAGTGGCACACCTAAAAAGTCCAAAGAGCGACACTGCCCTATCTGCCAAGATGGCATTTTATTAGATGAAATTGAATATCAAAAAGGCGTGTTAATTGACCAATGCCCACAATGCAATGGGGTATGGCTAGATAAAGGGGAACTGGAAATGGTATCCATTAATGTCGATGCCTTTTGTGATGAAGTAGAAAATATAGCTTTTGAGTTACGGAATACTAAATAGTGATAATAGCGCTTAGTAAGATTGAGGTTATAAGGAAAAATACATAACTTCTCTTTTGAAGTACACCTGCTATTTTGTGGGAAAACTAAAAACAGTTCTCAATTTTGTATCAACCTGTTATTTTAGATTTAAATATCTTGATGATTTGTATTTATCTAACCCTTACGTGAAAAAAGCATGGAAAATAAAAAATATTGGGCATTCATTAGCTACAGCCATCAAGATAAGAAGTGGGGTGATGAAAACGGTTAATTTATGCCGGATAAAATAGATCCACTTTTTATTCCTATTTTTCGCTCCCAAACGTGGCTTTATTGGGGCGCAGGTCTTTAGCCTGCTCTTGTATCAATGCAGGCTAAAGACCTGCGCCCCATTTTGTATTATTCTTAACGATTAGACGGCACTAAAGCTCTTCTGAGAGGGAATAAAAACACATCATTTGAATTTTACAAAAATAAGATAAAAAACCGGATTTTCATCACCCCACCATCAAGATAAGAAGTGGGGTGATTGGTTACACAAAACACTGGAAACCGATAGCCCCCAAAAACATTAATTGCACCTAATACAGAATTTATTTAGCAGAAATAAAAAATGAACCCAACAACTGATCAAACCAACTACCTAGCCTTTATATCCTACCGTCACGCAGATAATACTGAAGAAGACAAGCAGTGGGCAACATGGTTGCATCAACAGCTTGAGGTTTATGATATACCCGCTGATTTAATAGGGTCAACGAATCAACGTGGCGAAATTATTCCAGAGCGGATCTACCCTGTTTTTAGAGATGAAATCTCTCTACCGGCAGACTCTAATCTTGCCTCCGCCATTACGACTGCACTGGATAACTCAAACTTTTTAATTGTTTTATGTTCACCGCGTTCAGTACAAAGCCAGTATGTAAACGATGAAATTTTATATTTCAAACAAATAGGTAAAAAAGATCGTATTATGGCAGCCTTATTATTAGGCGAGCCTAACGCATCTATTGATGATGCAAAAGAAGAAGACCCAGAAGATGTAAGAACCTTAGAGTGCTTCCCTAAAGCCTTACAGTACCATCTTAAGGAAAGCGGCGAACTCGATACTACCAGCCGTACCGAACCGATTGCTGCTAACTTTCGCTTACCTGATGGTAGCAAAGGTTTAACTAACCCCAATGTATACAAACAGCAGCTACTAAAACAAGGCCGCAACAAAAAAGACGCGACACGACTCAGTGATAGTTACGAAGAACAACTCAATAATGCCAAGTTAAAAATTATTGCAGGTATCTTAGGCGTACAACTAGAGCAGCTCACCCAACGCGACAAAATATTTCAGCTAAATAAAGCCCGCGCAGCAAGTAAACGTTTTATGCGTATCGCAGTCATCATGACCGTACTAAGTATTGCTGCCGTAGTCGCCACAGGTTTTGCCTATACACAATGGCAACAAGCCGAGCAAGCAAAGCAACGTGCTGAACAAGAAAAGCATCGTGCGGAAGAGGGGCTAACGCAAATTCGCAAGAGTTTAAATTTTATGAATTTTGACTTACGTGATGTGATGGATGCACACGTGCCGCAACATAAGCGCATAAAAATTGTACGCCAAATTGATGCTATTGTGGAGGTATTACAAAAGCATGACAATCAAGGTGTAAATGGACAACGGTTAAGAGCAGTAGCATTGCTACAAAAATCAGAGCAAGTTTTAAAGAACAGTAAACTTAACTCTAAAAGAGCATTACCATTGGCTCAAGAAGGATTTGAACTATTTAAAAAACTCAGCCAACAAGCCCCTGATAACATGGTATTTCAACAGGATTTATCGGTGGCTTATGGCGTTTTGGGCAATATTCAACGGCGTTTAGGCGATACTCAATCTGCTTTAACGCACTATCAAGCTGGCTTAGATATACGTAAAAAACTTAGCCAACAATCCCCCGATAACACAGGCTTTCAACGGGAGTTATCGGTGTCTTATAGTCAGTTGGGCGACATTCAAGGACGCCTAGGTGGCACCCTGTCCGCGTTAAACCACTATCAAGCGAGCTTCGATATATTAAAAAAACTGAGCCAACAATATCCTGATAACGTAGGGTATCAACGAGATTTAGCGATATCTTATATTCAATTAGGTGATAATAAGCAAGGCTTAAAGGGGGGCACGCAACTCGCTTTAGTGCACTATCAAGCGAGCTTCGATATATTAAAAAAACTCAGTCAACAACATCCTGATAATACTGAGTATCAACAGGATTTATCGGAGTCTTATATTAAATTGGGCAATATTCAAGGGGTATTATGGAATAGACAAGCCGCCTTGTTGCATTATCAGGCCAGCTTTGATATACGAAAAAGGCTCAGTCAACAAGATCCTGATAACGCGGAATTGCAACGATTTTTATCTACGTCTTATGAAAAACTGGGCAATATTCAGCTGCGCTTAGGCAACCCCCCAAACGCTTTAACGCACTATCAAGCGAGCTTAGATATAAGTAAAAAACTCAGCCAACAAGACCCAGATAACATGGAATATCAACAAGATTTATCGGCATCTTATAACTACCTAGGGGGGATTTATCGAAACTTAGGAGACACACAAACCGCCTTAGCGCACTATCAAGCTAGCTTGAGTATACGTAAAAAACTGAACCAACAAGCCCCTGATAATATGGTTTTTCAACGGAAGTTATTAGTGTCCTATAAAAAATTGAGCAATCTTCAACTACACTTAGGAGATATACAATCCGTTTTGTCACACTATCAGGCCAGCGTGGATATACGTAAAAAAATTAGCCAACAAAACTTAGGTAACACTGACTATCAACATAATTTATCGGTGTCTTATGAAAATCTGGGTGATATTCAGCTGCGCTTAGGATATACGCAAGCTGCCTTGGTACACTATCAATCTGGTTTGGATATATGTAAAAAACTGAGCCAAAAGTCCCCAGAGAATAGTAAAAATAAAATGCGTTTATTGATGTATTATAATAAGTTAGGAGGTATTCAGTTGCACTTAGAAGACGCAGGTGCAGCCTTAGCGCACTATCAAGCGAGTTTAGATATATTTAAAAAACTCAGTCAACAAAACTTAGGTGACGGGGGGTATTATCAACTTCAGCTGAGTTTATTTTCTCCTTATAAAAAAATAGGCGACATTCAACTGAACTTAGGAAACACGCAAGCCGCCTTGGCGCACTATCAAGCAAGTTTAGATATAAGTAAAAAATTTAGCCAGTTAGATCCTGCTAATACTCAGTATCAAAAAAATCTTATTTCTAATCACGATAAAATAGCAATCACTTTTTCAGCATTAAAAAATTATCAGCAAGCTATTTATCATTGGCAACAAATTATAGAAGTAGCGGCTGAAAATAGCGATAAAGCGACCAATGCTTTGGGGAGTATCGGCAGGTATCAATTACTATCAGGCGATTTTAAAGACGCACAAACATCGAGTTTAAAAGCTTATACACAAAAGCCAACATCACTCGCATGGGGTATTAATTTGGCGCATAGCTATTGGTTGCATCAAAAAGATGAACAGCGTGCAAAAGCGCAATTTTTAGAGGTTTTACCTAAAATTAAAGACAACGATTTTTTTCAGCAAGGGCCAAAGGCAGATTTTAATATTTTTGCAGAAAAGGGCTGGTGTCCGCAAGATGGTTTATGTCAGAAACTTGAAAAGTGGCTAGATGTTGCGTGGCAAAAAGAATTAAAGAGTCGTTAATATGAGTGTTTATGTTTCTACCGACGTTTTTCATATACAAATATAAAGCAACTAATTAATTTTATATTATCTCCCTTATCTTATTTGGATATATAAATGAATAATACTTTCAGTAAATATTTTAGATATAGTTTAGTCCTTTGTTTTTTTCTTGCTTTAAGTCTAGGATTTTATGGTTGGCATACCGTTTTAGCTGTTGGGACTATTGAAAGCCACTTTAAGTTTTACTTAGAAGTAACAACTAAGACTATGTTACTTTTTGTTGGCGAAGGGGCGACAGAAATATACAAAACCAAAAGCATTTCGCTTAAATTAGCTGAGTTGCTCGCTTTATTTTGTGTTTTTGGTTCAGTTATTAGTGGGATTGCAGAGCTATCAAGCGCAAAATTAGCTCGCTGGAAAATTTCATATTTAGATGGACACTTAGTTTGTATTGGTTTTACGGAGATTACAAAAAATCTAATTATTAGAGAAAAAACCAAACAAAAAATTGTGGTTATTGATGAAAAATACTCCAAAATAAATGAGGCGTTTTGTAAGTTACATAAAATTTTTTATATTTGGGGCGATTTTACCGATCAAAAAGTTTTATCATCAGTCGCTATAGTAAAGTCAAAGACAATCATTATCGCAACAGACCAAGATAGTTTTAACCTAAGAATAATTTCACTTATCCGTTCTTTAGCCAGTCAGGCAGTCATAAAAAATAAACCGATAAAAAGCGGTGTAAAAAAAATAATTTTGGGCATTAAGGCCTTAATGGGTTTTCAGCAAGCAGAAATCCTCCCTATAAAAGCCTATATAAAAATAGACTGTAATGTTTTTTGGCGTGAATTAGCTGAAACCGAGCTAGTTAAACGCTTGGAAAATAACATAGAAGTTATACCTTTTAACCTATCTGTAATGGCTGCAAGGCACTTTGTTTGGCATTATCCCTTATATAGTTATGCTGAATTACAAAATCAACAGCGTATTCATAATGTCTTTATTGGCTTTAATAGCTATGCAGAAAGTTTAATTGAAAGGATAGTGACCAGCTGTTTATATAAAAAATTTGATACACCTTGTTTTACTCTACTTGTTCATGATGTCAGTTTTACTGAAAAATGCTTTAAAAGTAGATATCCAGAAATACATGCACAAGCACTGGTTAAGTTTATTGAGCATGATGTAGAAAGCGATACCTTAAATGATGAGCTACTTAAAAGTATTAATCAGTACTCGGCTATAACAGCTATTTTTATTTTTTCCAATAATAATGATATTACTTTACGTAAAACAATTAATATCAGAAATGAACTCTTTCGCTGTACATTAAATAGCTCGCCAATTTTTATTCAAATGACACATACAGAAGGTATGCAAAATCTAATTGCAATGCCAAATAGTGTCCGTAGCTTACAAAATGTAATGGTACCTTATGGTGTATATGAAGAAATATGCTGTATAGAGTCAATAGAAGGGTGGTTAGAAAACTTAGCCAGCCAATTACACAACGAGTATGAAAGTTTTCGCCAAGCAAAAATAGAGCCTGATAATAGCCCAGAAAGAATAGCAAGTATTGAGCAATGGAGAAACTTAAGTGAAACTTACCGAGAATCTAACCGACGTGCAGTTGACCATATTCCCGCAAAATTAGCGACGGTGGGGTGTTATATACAAGGGGGTTACTCTTTAAATAGCCCAGCATTATTTCAACTAACTAATTCACCTGAGCAATTAGAAGCTTTATCAGAGCTTGAGCAAAAATCATGGTCTTTAGGGCGATATGTAAATGGCTGGCGTGCGGGAGATAAGCGAGATAATCGCCGTAAAATTCACAACTTACTAGGCAAGAAATACGCAGAGCTTGATGAGGAAACCAAAGGCTATGATAGAAAACAAATAAACGTCATTAATGAAAAGGTTTTGAATAGAGATTCAAAAACGACACAGGTGATAAAGCTTGACCATTGGGTAGGGCTTATCGGGCATAATTATATTACAGCCGAGGAATCTACTTACATAGAAAGTGCGTTAGCTGATGATATATTGCCAAAATTGATTCAAGAAAACCAAGAGGCATTGCTTACATTGGTAACACCCTTGGCAATTGGCTCAGATTTATTAATGACACAAATCGCACTAAATTACTTAGCAAAAAATAAAATAGACCATCGATTACTCATTGTTGAAGCAGTACCCTTTGATTTTGTTTTAGATGATTATACAAATAAAGATGGCTTACTTGATGCTAAGCTTAAAGCAAGAGATAACGTTTTAAAAAATAGTGCAACCGATTGGGTAATTTCTTTATTAGAAGATAAGAACTATGCCGAACAAGCAAGTCGTGAGAAAGCTTATGAAAATGCAGCAAACTATATCAACAGGCGTTGTCATACTTTAATTGCAGTACATAGAGAAGGCTCCGCCAAAAGAAAAGGTGGTACAGCGGCAGCACTGTTTGATCGCCGCTCTGCAATTCAAGAAAATGATGTTTTTTGGAAAGGTAATTTCACCAATAAAACAGTAGAAATAGACCCGCAAGCACACAAAATTAAAATAAGCTAAGGAATGTCTATGGATTTTAAAGAATTTGCAACAAACTATTTAAACCCTATTTTTCTGTTTTACAGAGCCGTATTACTAACATCTGCAGGGGGGATGTTATTATTTTCAATTCCTCTATTTATTCAAAATGCAAGTAAGAATGAAGTGATTAGTATTATGCTCATTGCACTGGCAATTGCACTTTTTCTGATTAAATGTTTGAAGAAACATCCTTACATCTTATATTTAGTCATTCCCTTACTGGTTTCTGCAACTGCATTTTCTATGCGTGGTAATGAACCTCCACAAAGTGGTATTTTATGGGTGCCCATTATTATGTGGATGAGCTCAGTAATTTTAGTCGCATGGAATGGTATTAGATCATGGGGTTATGGGGTTTCACTTAATGACATCAATGATAGATTAAATAATTAAACAGGAGCGTAACAAATGGCAATATTTAAGTTTATAGCAAAGAACATGAAAACGAGCAAAGCAGTGAAAGTTGAAATTTATTTAGGTGGCAAAGTTCGTGGCTTTACTCCAGGAACTAAAGAGGGATATTTAATTGTGGAGCTTTCTCAAAGTGGAAAATATGATTGGTATGCAAAAAAAGGCGGCGTAAAAGTCGATTCAGGCTCATCTGCGGGTGGTAATATTTTAGTGGCAGTTGATTAGTCAAGTTGTACCTGATATTGAATTTATTTAGCAGAAATAAAAAATGAACCCAACAACTGATCAAACCAACTACCTAGCCTTTATATCCTACCGTCATGCAGATAATACAGAAGAAGACAGGCAGTGGGCAACATGGTTGCATCAACAGCTTGAGGTTTATGATATACCCGCTGATTTAATAGGGTCAACTAATCAGCGTGGCGAAATCATTCCAGAGCGGATTTACCCTGTTTTTAGAGATGAAATCTCTCTACCGGCAGACTCTAATCTTGCCTCCGCTATTACGACGGCACTGGATAATTCAAACTTTTTAATCGTGTTATGCTCACCGCGTTCAGTACAAAGCCAATATGTAAACGATGAAATTTTATACTTCAAACAAATAGGTAAAAAAGATCGCATTATGGCGGCCTTATTATTAGGCGAGCCTAACGCATCTATTGATGATGCCAAAGAAGAAGACCCAGAAGATGTAAGAACCTTAGAGTGCTTCCCTAAAGCCTTACAGTACCACCTTAAGGAAAGCGGTGAGCTCGACACCACCAGTCGCACCGAACCCATCGCCGCTAACTTTCGCTTACCTGATGGTAGCAAAGGCCTAACCAACCCTAGTGTATACAAACAACAACTGCTGAAGTCAGAGCATAACAAAAAAGCCGCAACGCGCTTGAGCGATAGCTATGAAGAGCAACTTAATAATGCCAAGCTAAAAATTATTGCGGGTATTTTAGGGGTACAACTAGAGCAGCTCACCCAACGCGACAAAATATTTCAGCTAAATAAAGCCCGCGCAGCCAGCAAACGCTTTATGCGTATCGCTGCGATTATGACCGTACTCAGCATTGCTGCACTCGCTGCAACAGGCGCAGCGTACATACAATGGCAACGTGCGGAGCAAGAAAAACAGCGAGTAGAAAAACTCCTGATGAAGGTTGAACAAATACGCGGCAACATGAAGTACATGAATATTGAGGTGCGAGACATGATGGATAAATACGTACCAAGACATATAAGGGTTAAAACGCAAGCTAAACTTGATGATATCGCCGTTATTTTGCAGAGGGATGAAAAGCAAAGAATAGAGGTACAGCACAATATATCTACAAGACCAGCACATGTTTTTATTAAAGATAAACTTAACCTTGAAGCATCATTGCTAGAGGCTCAAGAATCTTTTGATACATTAAAAAAACGCCTTTTAGAAGAACCGAGTAATACTAATTATCAGCGTGCTGTATCGGTGTCTTATAGTAAGTTGGGCAACATTCAACTGCGCTTAGGCGACAACCAAGCCGCTTTGGTGCACTATCAAACCAGCTTGGAGTTAGATAAAAAACTCAGACTACAAGACCCTAATAACACCAGATTTCAACGGGATTTATCAGTGTCTTATAATAAGCTGGGTAACATTCAACTGCGCTTAGGCGATACCCAGGCCGCCTTAGATCATTATCAAGCCAGCTTGGAGTTACGTAAAAAACTCAGATTACAAGATCCAGATAACATCGGGTTTCAACGGGATTTATCGGTGGCTTATAATAATTTGGGAAATATTCAACTGCGCTTAGGCGATACCCAAGCCGCTTTAGTACACTATCAAGCTAGCTTGGAGTTAGGTGAGAAACTCAGCCAGCTAGACCCCGATAACAGCCAGTATCAACAAGACCTTATCTATAGTTACGATAAAATAGCGAGTGTATTTTCAAGACTAGAAAAGTATCAGCAAGCGATTGATTACCAGAAAAAAATTATGGCAGTTGCTGCTGAAAATAGTGGTGATACGATTGATGCTTTAGGGAGTATCGGCTGGTATCAATTATTATTAGGTGATTTTAAAAGTGCACAAGCATCTAGCTTAAAAGCATATACTCAAAAACCAAGCTCACTCGCATGGGGTATTAATTTGGCGCATACCTATTGGTTACACCAAAAAGATGAGCAACGTGCAAAAACACAATTTTTAGAGGTTTTACCAAAAATTAAAGACAACGATTTTTTTCAGAAAAGTTTTAAGGCAGATTTTAAGATTTTTGCAGAAAAAGGCTGGTGTCCACAAGGAGGCTTATGCCAGAAACTTGAAAAGTGGTTAGATGTTGAGTGGCAAAAAGAATTAAAGAGCCGCTGATTTTTGTTGAGAAATTATTAATTAAAACTGTTTATGGAGTATTGCATAAAGCTAAGTTTTGTTTTCATGATGAAAACGTATTTTATATTTTTTAAAGAGTGGTGAAAAATGTTGGTTTGGAAAGGTTGGGGGTTTTTGGTATTTTTAATTCCATTATTTTGTTCTTTGCTGATTCAGTTTATTTTAGACTCTAATTTTGGAGATGGTTTTTATAAATCAACAAGCTGGACTATGCCGTTAGTCTTTATCTTTTCGGCTGTCCCCATCTGTATTTTAGGGTATAAGCTCAATAATAAAGCGGGGCGAATTGTTGTTGATATTGAAACAAATGAAAAGATTGAATTGAAAGAGAAACATTCATTTTTTTGGATCCCAATGCAATACTGGGGTATCATTATTGTTGGTATTAGTATCTGGATGTATCTCGCAAATATTGGATTTATATATTAACTAAACAAAGTCAATACCTTCGCCAAAATGAAAATCGACTCATTTTGGTAAATTTTTCAGCCTGTAAGTGGTTGATTCGCACAGAGGGAATTGATCTGTAAATATTTAATGCCTAAGAATCCACATCAACAAAGTCACCTATCTAATGACACAATATCTACCTCTTTAACGATAAATCAGCTGTAGTCTGGTTATCGATTGTTTTAATTATCGGCTGATTTGTTTTTTCAAAATGTCGATTAAACACAAATAGCTGTTCCGCTGCCTGTTCGCGCGTGGTGCTGTCGTTTTTTTGTTCATGCCGAATAAAATCAATCGCCGAACCGTCAGCAATCATTTCGCCACTTTCATCTAGAAGACTGAATAAGTCGCTGTCGTCTTGGCTGATATTCAGCACCTTACCTCGCTTAGTCAGTCTTATATTATTGGCCTTGTGTTGTTCAATTTTATAGCCATAACACTGTACTATTTCTAATAGGTCAGCTTGGGTGTTTAATGTTCTCTGAACGGCTCTGTCACTAAAGTCCGTATAGTATAAAGAGGTGTCATGTCGGTAATTAATGGTTTTTTCTTGGTCTAAAGCAACGTTGCGCGCGGTTCTTTGGTGTTTTAATGAATTAAATATCTCTAAGGCTTGTTGGTTGTCCGTTTGTATCTGCTTAAGGCCGATTTCATGTGCTATTTTTGCGGTAGCGATTTGAAAATCATCACTACCCGTGACCCTTATCGTATCCCCCCACTTTTCTTGTGCTAACAATAGCGCATCACGAACTGTTTCAGTGCTGTTCTTTGTGATGTTAATTGTATGCCCTCTATCGGTAAACTTAAGTTGTTTATCTTTACTATAGGCAATCTTGGTTTGCTGGATGTCAGCGTGATAGCCTTGGTTTATGAGTTGCTGGGATACCGTTAAGATTACCGGCGCTTGATGCACTTCAATGGGTGCCTGAATGTGGTTGGTCTGGTCTTCTTCTTGTGCGGGCAGTGCTTTCTGAGTAGATGTATTGTTTTCCGATTGCTGATAAGCGATACGTGCCAGTTCGGTTAACTCCCCTTCTTGTTGTGTCTGTTGATATAGCCAGCGATGATAAGAGTTATGTTGTTTGAGTGTTTTTTCCTGTTCGGCAAATTCGTCCGCAAATGTTTTTTCTCGCGTTTGTTGCTGCTTTTTTAACTCAGTACGTTTTTTCTCGCGCTCGGTACGCAGGATTAAATTAATATCAGCCACGGGGAAAGGTGTGCCTCTGCCTTTGTTGATGCGAAATGCCGTGATGCGTATTTCATTTAACTCATCTTGTAATGCGCGGTCTTCTTGTTTTTTAATCTCGGTCAGTTCTTTTTCTCGACGTTTTCTTTTTTGAGAAAATAAAGCATGCCTTTGTTTTGTTTCTTGTTCATAACGGTCTTTTAGACCATTTTCTGAATTTTCTGCTGTGTTTTTATCGACTTCTTGGAGGGGGCGTTGTAATTTCTCGGCATCGTAGCAAGTGATGGGCGCAATGACGGGGCTTTGATCAAATTGATATTCACCGAGCTTTTTGATTAAGTTGGCGGATTTTGTAAATGACCCTGCGGTACTGGCACTGACTCGTATAGGTCTAACCCGTTCAGCTTCTTGTTCTTTTTCAGAGTCCGTCATACTCGCGTTAATTTTAGGTAAATCTTTAAACGCAAACCCGCCTCCGCTTTCTACAATTTTGACATTGTATTCACCTAGAACTTGATGCATCTGCTGCCAATCAGTCCCCTGTTTAATCACTTGTTTTAACCGAGGGCCGACGATTTCTTTAATATAGCGTTGAAAAGATACTTTTCCTGTCTGTTTTTCAACATCTAAAGCGACTTTAGTTAAACCAGTATTGCGCTCTTTCCGGTAATTCGAATCAACAATTTGGGCTTTGCCATCAACATCATAAATGACTTCAGCAAGCCCTTTTTGCATTTGCCAGCCTTGTTTAATTTCTATTGCTCGACAGGCTTGATGTAATGTTTTGTGACTAAATTTAATATGGTGCGCTAGCCCCGTTTCAGGATGAACCCGATTAAGCGCAACATGAATATGCCACTTACCTGTGTCTTTGTGCAATGCAATCATAAATTGATGACCATTATCACTGATATCAGCCCCTAAGGTGCTTATGGCGATTAAACCGGCCTCTTTCGCTTGTTCCGCATTAGGATTTTCATTTTTCGGCCATGAAATCATAAAATGATAAGCGGGATCTTTACATCGTGTACTTTTGCTCGCAACGCTTTCCATTTCAATCGCACAAGTTTCTGGACTCATCACATTAAAGACCCACACGGCCCCCTGTGTTTTGCGTGCGTCTTTAATGTAGTCAGTTAAACTAGCAAAATCACTTTTTCCATCTTTTCGTTTACTCGCTTCTATTCCGGTGGGCATTAATACTTATCCTTTGACCCGTCTGAATCACTGTCAGAAGTCGTTCCCTTCGCTTTATTTTCTTTTTGTTGTTGAATCAGTAAAACCAGGGATAACAGATCATCTAAGTTGCGATTAATCTTACTTAAATTATTAGCTAATGCATTCTGATGTGTTTTGCCACTTTCAGTATTTTGAAATAAATGTTTTTGTAAGCCGCCTTGCCGTCTGAGTTCGCCCGCTAAAGTGGATAACTGCATAATAAGTTTACTGTCTACGTCAGATAGAACAACAGTCTGTAGGGCCCTCCGACGACAGTATTCGCTGTTTGAGTAACGTGTCGTCGCAACTAAACGCTCAACTGCTGATTTCTCATCCGCTGTTAAATAAACTTTAATCACTTGGTCGCGCGGATCATCGACGATCTGAAAACCATTTGGTTTTTTTGCCAAATGAGGTCGATTTCCTGAATTTTTGTTTAACTTCATAAAAGCTCTGCTCATTAATTATATTAAAAAATAATTTAGCTATTACGGGGGTGTGGGGGCTTGCCCCTGCCAAGTGTGCAGAAATAAAACAGGGAGCTTGCGTCTGTTTTATGGTCAGAACAAAACGCTTGCGTTTGGGCCTGAGCTGCCATCTTGTCCCTTAAAGTCAGACTAAATTATGCTATTAACCAGTGTAT
>ENA-OSET01001361-OSET01001361.1-sediment-metagenome-genome-assembly--contig:-NODE-1361-length-25463-cov-3.370677_pt1 | contig 25463 bp, 20 predicted proteins | sample MGYA00237882_ERZ534229 | MGnify/ENA primary metagenome ERZ534229 (study PRJEB26408, sample SAMN06266212) | sediment metagenome | isolation source: Hudson Canyon methane seep mesocosm | place... | reverse complement strand
CATTTTAGACAGCTCCAAATTGTCATTCCTGGCCCCATTACTATCGGTGTGTCCATCAATATAAAAAGCTTGAACACTGGGGTCGGCATTGACATATAGAACCACATTATCAAGTTTGCGCAATTCCTTCTCGTGCAGCTCTTCTGATCCGGATGGGAAGTATATGGGCGTGCGTGAAATCTGGTCGAAATTTACGGGCAACAAGGTACTGAGGCAATCCTGGTAGCTCGCATAGGCGGCACGAAACTGAATTGGGCTCATGGCCACGTCGATTGAGCGCTCGGCACCGTACCACGGCCTGCGGGTCAGCACCATTTCATACCCCTGAAACAGTTCCGAGAGCATGCGGTCAGACTTTTGTTGCCCCAGGTTAACCGGCTTACGCCCCTGAGTGACTGGCACAAACCCCAGGTTTTTGTCTTTGACGCCCTCTTTCCAATCTGGCGCCCGGGCCTGAAGTGAGGCTTTTCCGGACTTCATTCGTGCTGAAGAAGCCTCAAGGAAAAACGATTGCATCTCCCCTGCCCGACGATAGAAAACCGCCGTACCATAATAGGGGATATCATGGCTCAACTTACACTCAAACACACTGCCGTCGGCCTGCCAGGCTGCTTCATTGTAGCTGGGCACAAAGGTCACCGCTTCAACAGATAAGGTCAAAAACGGCAATACCATCAGGGTAATTGTTTGTAGAACCTCTTGAATCACTTTTCTCATGGTTGTTCCCGGGAGCCTGGAGCCATCTAATATAGGGTTATCGGCCTTTTCGCCCTGTGCTTTAACGGGGTTTTTCGGTAGGATGCGGTTCGAGCCTTAGTCGCCGGTCAAATTTCCATCAAAGTGAAGCCCTTATGAATCAAAGTATGACGATTACCCGCCCAGACGACTGGCATATTCATCTGCGCGATGGCGCCGTATTGGCCAATACTGTTGCCGATGCCGCACAAACATTTGGGCGGGCAATTATAATGCCCAACCTGGTGCCTCCGGTGATGAATTTGGAACAGGCAGACGCTTACAAAAGTAGAATTTTGGCCCACAGGCCAGCAGGCAAGCAGTTTGAGCCCCTGATGGTCTTGTATTTAACGGATCAAACTCGCCCCGAAGACATTATTGAGGCGAGCGCAGCAGGGGTTGTCGCCTGTAAATTATACCCGGCGGGGGCGACCACAAATTCCGCATCCGGTGTGACGGACATCAACAAAGTCTATCCCGCAATTGCCGCCATGCAGGAAACGGGCATGCGCTTTTTACTGCACGGTGAAGTCACCGACAGCGACATTGATATCTTCGACCGAGAAAAGGTCTTTATCGACCGTACTTTGCAGCAATTAGCCAGAGACTTTCCGGAACTGAAGATCGTACTGGAACATATTACAACCAAAGATGCCGTGGATTTTATCCAGAGCGCCAGTGCCAATATCGGCGCCAGCATCACGGCTCATCACCTCCTTTTTAACCGAAATCACATGTTAGTAGGCGGCATTAAACCTCACTATTACTGCCTGCCCATTCTCAAACGCAACAGCCATCAACGCGCGCTTATTGAAGCGGCCACTAGTGGCAACCCCCAGTTTTTTCTGGGGACCGACTCCGCCCCCCACGCGCAACACGCAAAAGAAAACGCCTGCGGCTGTGCGGGAGCCTATACGGCATTTGCCGCCATAGAGTTGTATGCAGAAGCCTTTGAACAGGCCGGCGCTCTTGATAAACTAGAAGGGTTCGCCAGCCACTTTGGTGCCGATTTTTACGGTTTACCTCGCAATAGCGATACGATCACTCTGGTAAGACAAGCTTGGCAGGTGCCTGCGAGCCTATCCCTCGGAGACCAGGCGATGATCCCGCTATGTGCAGGAGAAACCCTGAACTGGCAAGTAACATCCTGACACGAGCACAAGCTCATACTTTTTTGCGACTATATTTAAGGACTGTTTGTGACGCCTGCAGAATCTACACCCGAGATTAAAACTCCAATGGCACAGCGCTTTAGAGGCTTTTTGCCCGTTGTGGTCGACGTTGAAACCGGCGGATTTAATGCCTCGACAGATGCCTTACTGGAAGTGGCCGCCGTTACCCTTCACATGGACGAAGAAGGATTGTTGCGCAGAGCGGATACCTTTGAGTTCCATATCGACCCTTTTGAAGGTGCCAATATCGAACAGAGTGCGCTCGATTTCACCGGTATCAACCTTGAATGCCCTGATCGTCCCGCAGAGCCCGAAATGATGGCAATGCCCGAACTTTTCCGTTCGGTCAGAAAGGCGGTCAAGGACTACGGCTGCACACGTGCAGTGATGGTGGGGCACAACGCCCATTTTGATCTCGGATTCATTAATGCTGCGGTCAATCGCTGCGAGATCAAACGAAACCCGTTCCACCCGTTCTCCTGTTTTGATACGGCAACCTTGTCCGGTCTGGTGTATGGCCACACCGTTCTGGCCAAAGCCTGCCAAATCGCGGAAATTGAATTCAGCAACAGTGAAGCGCATTCCGCGGCCTACGACGCCGAAAAAACAGCAGACTTGTTTTGCCTCATGGTGAACCGGTGGAAGCAGTTAGGCGGCTGGCCCCTGATATAAGGCAACTGCCTAACAAACACTGGCAATAAAAAAGGCCCGGCAGTAATGCTCGGGCCTTTTTATTGCGGGTTAAACCATAAGGTAGATTACAGCTTGTCCGCATTCTCACTCAGGTAAGCAGCAACACCGTCAGGTGAAGCATCCATACCTTTGTCGCCATCTTTCCAGCCTGCAGGACACACTTCACCGTGCTCCTGGTGGAATGCCAAGGCGTCAACCATGCGCAGCATTTCGTCAACATTGCGGCCCAGCGGAAGATCGTTAACCACCTGGTGGCGTACCAGCCCATCTTCATCGATCAGGAAAGATCCACGGAAGGCAACACCGTCTGCCGCTTCAACATCATAAGCCTGGCAAATTTCATGTTTGGTGTCTGCCACCAAGGTATAACGAACGGGGCCAATGCCACCTTCGTTAACGGGGGTATTACGCCAGGCGTTGTGGCTGAACTGAGAGTCGATAGACACACCGATCACCTCAACACCACGCTTCTGGAAAGCTTCGATACGGTGATCAAAGGCCAGCAGCTCTGAAGGACATACAAAGGTGAAATCCAGTGGATAGAAAAAAACCACGGCTTTTTTGCCTTTGGTCGCCTCAGACAATGTGTAACTGTCAACAATTTCGCCATTGCCCAGCACAGCTGCCGCTGTGAAATCCGGTGCGGCCTTTCCTACTAATACACCCATAGGGTTCTCCATTTATTCAGTGGGATCTTACATTTAACCGAACTCATCATTATAGAAGTCCGGCCTCTAATAGCAGGCGGCTATGATACACCGACTCTGCGGACTGTCATATTAATTTTGCATATCAGGCTCATAGCCTCATTGAGGCCGAGTTTCATTCTCGTATAACTATAGTGAAGGTCGGAGGAAAATGTTTATCTATTGAGCAAACCATACACTCCCAACGAGTACGCCCGTCGCTCTTTGGCACCCTTGAGATCCTTTAAGTGAACCTTGCTGCCAATCATCAGGTCATCACTGAGGTAGCGCGCATCTCCGGTGCCTGCGTCATAGCTCACACTTCCCGGGTATTGCAGGTAGTAAGCCATCACATCGCCTTTTTCCACCCCCACATTAACGGGAAAGCTAACGGTGTTTCGTTCTTTTGAGGCTACCCTGAGCGCTTTACTCGCCCACACCACAAGCAAACGGTCTTCTAACGGGCGAAGAACCTTCACCTTGATCACACCGGGTTGATTCCAGAACCCACCAACGCCGGTTAATATTCCATCCCGCGGCATTGGATGTGTAAGGTCAACGATCATCAATGGTTCTTCATCCAGACTCGTTCTGGCCACCAACTCTCCGCCGACGTAATCTAAAAGATCCCCCATCACCATGAAATCTTTTAAACCATCAATTTGATCTTGTACAAAAGAGCGAACATGCGCTCGCAGGCTGCTCGACTCGGTGACACGAGAAGCCTTTTCCACTCCAAGTACATCCATAACCCGATTGAGCTCAACAACATCTTGTTGAAGTTTGTTTTTTTCACCGTTGAGAACAGCGATCTCTTGTTTCGCGCTGGCAAGACTCGCCTGTAACCTAGTGTTATTCGCTTGTAAATCTTTAACGTTAGCCGGTGATTGACAGCCTGCCAAGGCAACCATCATCGCCGCCAATGCAGTGTATTTGATCATAGCGTTATTCCTGATTATTTCGTCACACTAAAGGGCAAAGCAATCATACGCTTTCCGTTCAGCACCAACTCCAAATGATAGCCGCCCCCGGGAAAACCTTCCACAGGACGCTCGATACGAAAAACTTTGGTACCTGAGACCGCATCAATAATAACGGGAATCTGGGCAATCTGAACACTGCGCGAACCATCCCGCAAGATCGCTTGCACAACGGTTGTTTCAGCCTGAAAGTTTTCGTAGTGAAACGCAACATGCAGTGTACGTTGCAACAATAATGCTGCAACTTGCTCACCATTGGCATCAACAAGGTGCTCATGGCTCACACGCACACTTGAGACTCTGGGAGCCGAGGCCTCCAGTGCGGCTTGAATGGAAGACTCCAGCGCACTATCGTGCTGACGAGTCAATTCATTCCAAACCTTGTTTTCCGGAAAAAGATGTTTTGCTTTGGTCAACAATCTAGCGGCGCCATCCAACTGATTTGACTCAATCGATTGTTGGATGCCGTCAACAAAAGCAGATTCTATTTTCTCCAGGCCCTCTCTGGCGATGCTGTTTGCCCCTGAGAGGCTCAGGACTTGCCGATAGATCTCAACGGCGTTATCACTCGAGGGGCCGGCGAGTTCTCCGGCTGCCAATATACTCTCAGCCTTTTGGTTAAGAGTGAGTATCTTTTTTGCCTTGCTCTGTGCGACTCGAGCCTCCTGCTCCAACGCCAAAAGCGTTTGATGTTCACTATCAACGGACAAGCCCTTCTTAATATCCTTCAGTGCGTTTACGAATTGACCTTTCTGAACTTTCGCCCTTGCCGTGATAAGGTAACGCTCGGCAATCTGTTGAATGCCTGCCAAGGCGCTCACATTATCGCTGTGTTTTTCCAGTATTTCGCGATATTTTGCATAGGCATTATCATTCTCCGGTGTCGTTAAAGCGCTATTGCCCATCAACTCTTCTGCCGTGGCCAACCGCTCCTCCAACCACTCCAGCTCGCCCAACTGCCCCTGCAACAACTGGAAACGCAGATTAAGATCAATGCCTGGAAAGGCATTGATTGCTGAATCGACCAAGGCGCGACCTCGATGAATACCACCCTGTTCCAGAGCGCGCTCCAAATTTTTCCAATGATACTCTTGCAAGTTGTCATATCCTGCCAGGGCCTGCCCGTTTTCTGGAAACTCATTCAGTATCTGTCGATAAAGCACTGAAATTTCACGCGCGACTGAAAGATCTTCGCCCAACCTGGGCAAGAGTCCATTGATTTGAGTGAGTACAGCATCGACACCGGAAGGGTGAAAGTCAGCCGTCGACACCTCGGCGTTTAAACCATTGGTTTGATCAACTTGCCGCACATGTTCAGCCTCCACGGTTTTCTGCGCGGAGGCCACCGGTCTATCCACTGACACAATCGTATTTTCACTCGCAGCACTGTCTCCACGAGTATCAATCAGCACTTGCAGCTCCTGCCAAACCGATTGGGCTTTTTCTCTCATGTTTGGATCAAGGTAAACAAAAACGCCAAGGCCACATACGAAAAGCAATAATATAAGTAGCGAAACCCCTCTGGGTTTCTTCACATCTTCCTGGGGATATTCAAGCACTCGGTCAGCCGCGGATACCGAAAAACTCTCATCAGTGGCGGACACCTTTGGTTCAGCGCGACCCGGGACCTGGCGATTTTTTTTGGCTGCAGGAAGGGCATGTATTGCGGTTGGGGCATCGTCACCGTGTAGGTCGCGATCGATCACCACACCCTCCTGCTCACCCTGCATTTTTTTAAGATTCGCTGCAGCAGCATCGACTTCAAAGCGATTAAGACGCTCGAGAGCATCAACCAACTCCTGCCCAGTTTGGAAGCGATCAGCGGGTTTTTTTGCCATCGTTTTTTCAAGCATCTCCTGGAAAACCATCAAGGCCTGAGGCAACAAAGGCACGGGAGATGAAATGTGTTTAATACCAACGGCCACCGCTGAGTCGCCACTGTAGGGGACTCGCCCTAATAACATCCAATAAAAGACCACCCCCAGACTGTAAATATCGGAGCGGCCATCCACCGGCTTACCTCGCGCCTGTTCAGGGCTCATATAATGTGGCGTGCCAACGGTAGAGCCCGCCTGGGTCATATCAGTGTTGATATCCGTCATTTTCGCAATACCAAAATCCATCAACACTGCACGCCCGCTTTCCGCATGCAACATAATATTGGCGGGTTTTACATCTCTGTGCACATAGCCCTTACGACCAGCAAAGTCGAGCGCCTTACCCATATCTTTCAACACGCTGATCATTCCCTGCAAACTCATATCCTCGCGCAGGTCTCGCAAGTCTTTACCAGGAATGAATTCCATAGACAAAAAGTGATGCCCTTCATCAACACCTACATCGTATACCGTCACAATATTGGGATGGACCAATCGACTGACAATTTTTGCTTCTCGAATGAAGCGCTCGCCAAAACTTGAATCTGCCGACAGAGCGGGTGACATTATTTTTAACGCCACCTCGCGCTCAAAGCTTTTCTGGATCGCCAGGTATACGGTTGCCATGCCCCCCAGACCCAACTCCCTGACGATGGTGTAACCTTTAATTTCCATAACGCTCTAGATATCCACAAAATGACAAACGGGCGCCAGTGCCCTGTATTCAAGCAATAACTTAGATTCGAGAATTTCCAATGTGGCGTCAACCAATAACACTTTAACACGTTCTCAGTACAAGCCCGTCACTCACTGGGAGTTTGCACCTATGTTGTATAGCGCACTGTTTAGTACCACGCCCCGCCTGTCTCGCCAACTCATCCCAGGTGCCAGGGCGCTGCTCATCATTGTCAGTATCAGTGCCTGCTCGAGTTCAAGCTACCACAGCCATGTTATCGTCGACACTAAAGGGGCTAATATGAATCGGTATTATCAAGACAGGGAAGAGTGCCAGCACTACACAGAGCAGGTGAGGACCGGCGAGCGGGTCGCCGTCGAGGCTGCAAAAGGCGGCGCTACAGGAGGCGCGGTCGGCGCGGTCATTGGCGGTAGCCATGGCGCCCAGGAAGGCCTGGGGGTTGGCGCGATCTTTGGGGCTGCACGCGGATTTGATCGATCGGAAAGAGAACTCCATCAGGTGATGCGCAATTGCCTGAGGGGGCGTGGTTACCGTGTCTTAAATTAGTCGCAACACACAGTCACTTACGGATGCGGCGACGTCGATATCCGCCATACCACATGCTGACGCCGGAGATGGCCAGCAGTATCAGAAACACCGCTACGATATCCATCAACCAGGGGCCAAGGCCGAAGAGGCGACCACTGTGCAAATCCAGCAATACTCGCTCCCAGGAAATGCCGTCGCCCATGTGTTGCCGCAGCAATCCTTGCCTGTCGGCATCGGGCAACGTACCGGCCATAGATTTTTCAAGTTGAATCTGTGACGTCGGATCAAGCACTTGCCAACTGAGCTGATCAATGTTGATCAAATACACTTCATTCTGGCTTTGCAGACAGAGCACTTTATTGCAACGTCCGAGCGCATCAACCGGTGAGGGCATGCCGTATGCAGACCCAATGCGTTCAACTACATCCCCATCTTCCGTTAGCAACACTAACTCATTTCCGCAGGCCACAACTATCAGGGCGCGATCGAGAACGGCACCTTTCAAGTTACCGCGACAATAGGCGGACTCTTTGTCATTGAGGTAGATATAGTCTGTTCCCAGGGAACTGATAAAACGATCACCAATTGGATAGCTAGTGACGGTGGGAGTCTGAATGCCATAGAGATTCAGAAGCCACAAACTGCGTACGGGTTTATGAAGCCAGGGGGTATCTGCCTCGTGGTTTAGCATTATCCCGGTCACGGACAGAAGTATAACAACGAGTGCTAAACCCAAGCCGATGCGGCGGTGCCAGCGCCATAGAACCAACCTCAATTTACTCAAGGCGCCGGTCTGCTTGCACTGCTGTTGAAATTTGTGAAGGGTGTATTGTGGTGAAATAACAGTGCTAGCGTAGCAACGTTCTTAACCGCCCGCACCGACAAGGTGGCACCTGTCACCCCGTCTATCGTGCCGTCCAGGGAGTACTTCCCGGGTGTTTTGATCAATCCTATATTTTCAAACTGCCGTGTGAAAAAGGGATAGCGAACCTCTCCCCCACGACTTTCGCGGTATTCCAAGATGGACACTTTAACGATTCGATTATTTTCTATGACAACCCCGATGGTAATCGGCAACTCTTTACCAATCTCTTCAAATATCCAGGCAGTCTTAGCGCCTTGCCCCCAATAACGCTGCCTCATGCCTCTAAATGAGTGGCCGAGAATGGATTCGGCCTGGTCTCTCATCGCACGATTCAACCAGAGGGTTTGAAGAACCTTTCCGGGCTCTTCAAAAACCTGAGCGCTAAATTTTTCCGGTGCCAGAAAAATGCCCTTCTGCGCAGATACCTGCGCAGACAGCACACTGATCACCAGAACAAAAATAAACTTCATAAAACAATCGACTGTAGTTTAGAAAGACCAACCCAATCCCAGGTTTAGACTATCGTTATCGGGGCCATCTTTATCAATGTTGTTTGAATAATCGGCCTTCAGAACAACCCGCTTATTCAGCCAGTAGTTGAGACCGTAATCCCAAACTTTACTGTCTGCGCTATCGATGCCAGCGGCATTATTAAACTCGCTGTACCGAATGAACAAACCCAGTTTTTCAGATACTTTGTATGCCGGCTCAACATACCAACCGCTCTGTTGATCTCGACCGTTCAGCGCAAAGGTATCACCCTCAATATCCCAGTCAGCCCACAGTGCTCTCACACCGAAGGGGCCACGCTGATAAGCTGCGTGCGCCTCCAATAATAGAGCATCGGTATCGGTCACACCGGCGCCCTGAGTGATATCACTTTGGTACTGAACCGTTGCACCCAACTCGAGTCCGGCGATGCCAGTGTATTTGAGGCGAGCCGTATAGGCCAGATCTTCCGCAGTGGCCTTGGCTGATTTTTGCCGTCCACCACGTATTTTCCCGCCATCGTCTGCGGCCAAACCACTGTGAAGCGCCAGGTTATAACTCAGACCGGGTGACAATTCACCTCTCATCATTACCCCGGTCTCCCACCACGTTGCCGGAATAATATTTTTTTCCACCTGATTGCGCTCAGTGCCGTAAAAAGTGTCTGGCTCATGAGTCTCATTAATGATGCCAACGGGCACTAAGAACTGACCGAACAGCAGCGAGTGATTCTGGGTATAGTCCCATTCGATGTAGGCCTGCTCCAACTCGACCTCACCCGGCTTGCCGTCGCCTGACAGACCGTGCTCCAGCTCAAACTCGGAGAAAAAACGGAGGTCGTCGCTAAACTGATGCCCGATAAACAAAACATAACGGTGAGCGTCAATCTTATCATCGCCGTCGGTGAAGTGGTTGAAATGGTGCTCTCCGTAACCACCCAGCTGTGTCTTCTCTGCCCACTGAGCGGTTCCTGGTAATGACAATGCAACTCCGCCCTGCTCAATTACCTCTGCCGCTACTTCCACTTTATGGTCGGTTTCTGCCAGCTGAACTTTGGTTTCTACCAGTAGGGTATCGGTTTCGCCCAGTTGTTTTTTCAGCGACTCGATCTCCTCCTGCTGTTTTTGAACCAGTGCCCACATTTCTTCTAACGTGGGTGTTTCAGCGGCCTGCAGAGCAGATGAAGAGGCAAGAGAAATGGCCAGGGCCAGACAAGAGCGGGTAAACATGTAAGTAGTCTCCAGAGAGTAGTTGTTCAATGCCCGGCATCTTAATCTAAATGATAACGATTATCAACACGATTGTCATTTGGCTTGACTCAGGTCATGACAGGCACAAAAAAACCCGGACATGCCGGGCTTTTCAGAACAGGGAAGATCTACCGAAGGTTATTCAGGGTCTGATTCAGAACCCGCCGCCTCGTCAATCAATGTTTTCAATTCACCCTTGTCGTGCATTTCAGTGACGATGTCACAACCGCCAACCAGCTCACCTTTAACCCACAACTGAGGAAAGGTCGGCCAATTTGCATACTGCGGCAAGGTTGAACGAATCTCTGGGTTACTCAAAATATCGACGTAGGCAAAACGCTGGCCGCAGGCCATCAGTGCCTGTGAGGTCCTCATAGAAAATCCGCACTGGGGCGCATTGGGTGAGCCTTTCATATAAAGAATCACGGTGTTTTCTTCAATTTGCTGCTTGATCGTATCCAGAACTTCCATAACGCTTGTATCACCTTGAGAGTTTGCTTTGCTGCATTTTAACGCACACGCCTGTCCAGAGCTAGTACCTACAGGGCCCGTTCATTGCCAAGCGAGATAATTGCTTATAAGATTAGCCCCCCTCAGGCAGCCATCGCTGCCTGTTTTTATTTGTATTCACACACAGAATGAAGGACTAAACCATGACCACCTTGATGAACACTTACGGCCAAAGAGAGCTCACCCTGACCCGGGGCGCTGGCACGCGAGTGTGGGATCAGGAGGGCAATGAGTATCTGGACGCGATCTCAGGAATCGCCGTGTGTGGACTGGGCCACGCCCACCCGTCTGTCAGCGAGGCCATCGCCAAGCAGGCAGCCACGCTGCTTCATGTCTCCAATTTATACAACATACCGCAACAACAAGCACTGGCTGATGCGCTCTGTCAGTTTTCCGGAATGTCCCAAGTCTTCTTTTCTAACTCTGGTGCTGAAGCCAATGAAGCGGCACTGAAAATTGCCCGTAAATACGGCAATGATATGGGAATTGCATGCCCGACAGTGATTGTGATGGAAAACAGCTTTCACGGCAGAACACTCGCCACTCTCAGTGCCACAGGGAATTCCAAAGTACAGTCCGGCTTCTCGCCACTGGTTGAAGGGTTTATTCGCGCGCCCTATAACGACGTTGAAGCAGTGCGTAAAATTGCGCAATCACACGATAACGTCGTTGCGATTTTGGTTGAGCCCGTCCAGGGTGAGGGTGGTGTTCACGTACCAGACAAAAACTACCTGAACCAGCTGAGGGAAATTTGTGATCAGGAGCAGTGGCTTTTAATGCTCGACGAGATTCAAACCGGCAACGGTCGCACAGGTCAATTCTTTGCCTATCAGCACAACGGTATTTTGCCCGATGTGGTAACCACCGCCAAAGGGCTGGCCAACGGCGCTCCCATCGGCGCCTGCCTGACACAGGGCGCAGCTATCAATGTATTACAACCAGGCAACCACGGCTCAACCTTTGGCGGCAACCCATTAGCCTGTAGCGCAGGGCTGGCGGTGATGCAGGAACTAAAAGACCACAACCATATTGCCCGCGCAAAGCAGCTGGGCCAAACATTGCTGGAGGGCTTTCACAAGTCTCTGGACGAGTGCGAACACGTGGTGAACATACGCGGCTTTGGTTTAATGATAGGCATCGAGCTAGATAAAGACTGCGGACAGCTGGTAGCCCAAGCAAGGGAAAAAGGCCTGCTGATCAATGTGACCGCTCAAAACACCATCCGCTTACTGCCGCCTCTCATTCTCAGCGATGAAGAAGCGCAAACACTGATCGACTCAATCAGTGAGCTGGTTAAACAATTTTAAGGGGAGCCGACGGCTATGAGCACCAGACATTTTTTAACATTACTGGACCTGTCGAAACAGGAACTAACCGACCTGATAGACAGGGCAATTGAGCTAAAAACACTACACAAACAAGAACTCGAATCCTCGCCCTTTCCCAATCGTGTGCTGGGCATGGTGTTTGAAAAGTCATCCACCCGCACTCGCATTTCATTCGAAGCGGGTATGGCACACCTGGGTGGCAGTGCAATTTTCCTTTCACCGCGCGACACACAACTGGGGCGCGGCGAACCCATTGAAGATTCAGCGCGTGTGATATCTCGTATGGTCGACATCATCATGGTGCGCACCTTCGAACATGAAAAAATCGAAACATTTGCGAAGTACTCTAAAGTACCCGTTATCAACGCCTTGACCGACGACTACCACCCCTGTCAGTTACTGGCCGATGTACAAACCTTTGTTGAACATCGCGGCTCTATCGAGGGGAAGAGGGTCGCCTGGGTCGGGGATGGCAATAATATGTGCAACTCCTACATCAATGCAGCCCGGCAGTTCAATTTTGAGCTCAATATTGCCTGCCCCGAAGGGTTTGAGCCCATGGAAAGCCTGATGAACGACAACCGGGGCCGGATTAACATGACCCGAGATCCGGTGAGCGCCGTACGCGATGCCGATCTCGTGGTCACTGACACCTGGGCGTCAATGGGCCAGGAAGAAGAAAAACTGGCCAGAGAAAAAGCGTTTAGCGGCTTTCAAGTCAACCACGAATTAATGAGTTACGCTCAGAGCAAGGCCCTGTTTATGCATTGCTTGCCCGCCTATCGCGACCAGGAAGTGAGCGCCAAACTGTTGGACGCCGATGATGCTGTGGTATGGGACGAAGCGGAAAACAGACTGCACGCACAAAAAGCATTAATAGAATTCCTGTTGTTGAGCCGCTAAAGGCCGTTGGAACCCGGACATGACCGCACCTATCTCAATTAATGACATTCGCTGCGCCTACGATAAGCACACGGTGATCGACAATTTGTCATTCGTGATGAATTCTGGTGACATTTGCTGCCTTCTAGGGCCGTCGGGTTGCGGTAAAACCACGGTGTTACGCGCAATCGCCGGTTTCCAGGCGCTGCTCAAAGGTGAGATATCGGTACAGGGAAAGCTACTGTCCAGTCCGGACCATACAACTCCACCTGAAAAAAGAAAAGTGGGCATGGTTTTTCAGGATTATGCCTTGTTTCCGCACCTGTCTGTTTGCGACAACATTACCTTCGGGCTTCGCCACAGCGACGCCAGCCAGAAAGAACGCACCTGCGAGGAAATGCTGGCGCTGGTCAAGCTAAGTGGCCTGGGTCATCGCTTTCCCCATGAATTATCCGGAGGGCAGCAACAGCGTGTTGCACTGGCACGAGCGCTCGCACCTGAACCCGACTTATTATTGCTCGACGAACCCTTTTCCAGCCTGGATGTCGACTTGCGTCGAAGCCTGGCATTGGAGGTTCGCGCAATTTTAAAATCGAGGAATATCAGCGCCATCATGGTGACCCACGATCAGGAAGAAGCCTTTGCAGTTGCAGACCGTATAGGTGTAATTAACAACGGTAAAATTCAACAGTGGGACACCCCCTTCAACCTATATCACGAACCGGCAACCCGTTTTGTGGCCGACTTCATCGGGCAGGGTGTTTTTCTTGCCGGGCTTGCCGTATCCACCCACTGCGTGGCCACAGAGCTGGGCGAAATCAGTGGCAACCGCTGTTACGACTGGCCGCCTAACTCTCCCATTGAAGTACTGCTTAGGCCGGACGATGTCATCCATGACAATGACAGCCAAAACAGAGCAGAAATTGTTAATAAGATTTTTGCGGGCACCTCCACCCTGTACACATTGCGCCTCCCCACGGGTAGCCTGATCGAGTCGGCATTTCCCAGTCACCACGACTACAATATCGGCGAATCTGTAGGCATCCGAATTGAGGCTGATCACCTGATCGCTTTTTCAAAAGCCGGCGCCTGACAAACCACCAACACATTATCCCCCAGTCCCTGCCGCCGTTCTTCACTGTAAACAGACTGTTGATATTTGATTCAGTAAATACCGTGATATGCTGCGCGGCTTTAAATCCACTGTCTTACTGTGATGCTGATGATTAGCGATACTCTCACCACCCAATTTGAAATTAGACACTCGGCCTCCGCGATTTTGTTTGGTCTCTCGCTACTACTGGCCGCCACACCCGGCCAAGCCTCGGAACAGATTCAGTGGTCAGGTGATGTGAGAAGCGGATATTTCTCCAGCGAGAAGGAACAGAGAAACGGCAGTAAGGACAACAGCGAAGAGCTGCGCGCCCGCCTAAGATGGGGAGGCACGTTAACAGTGTCACCGGGGTGGCAACTGGGGGCTCGATTCGCAGGGCAGCTCAGCAACAATCAAGAGGATACCCACGCGGGACTATCCTTCTCCAGCACCTCTGCGGGGCTAAACAGGGGCGACGCAACCCTGGATCAACTGTACGCCCGTTACCAACAGCAGCACTGGGGTATCACGCTTGGTCGAATGCAAACTTCTTTTAAATTAGACGGTGTTGCGCCCAAGTCTCTGGATCGCAATGACAGCAACAACATGAACATCACGTATACCGACGGCGTTCATGCCTGGACAAGGGTGGCAGATGATTGGCGCCTCCATTCCATTGTCCAATACAATGCGTCGAAAGGCAGTGGCGGCATACGCAGAACACCCTTGCACTTTGAGGACGATGCTAGTCGCTTATCCGCCTTTTTTAGCCTTGAAAACAAAACCCCTGTCGGGCCACTGCAACAACGTGCGGTCTCGCTTAACTACCTGCCCCAAAGCCTTGAGAACAAAAACTCCCTGAAGGATTACTGGGCCCTCACCGCAAGTGCTGCCGCAGGCTGGCCTCTGCCCCGCTCCCGTCGCCTGCTCCTCGGACTACAGCTGGGTTATGCTCCGGAGACCCCCGACCATCTGCACGAAAAAGACACTGGCTTCGCATGGCAGGCAAGTCTCAATCTGTATGAAGTGATGCCCAATCAGAACATTGCACTGGTGGCTGGATCAGCTGCTGCAGGTTGGCTGTTGTCCCCGGGCATTCAGAGCAACCGGGAGATGCTTGAACTGCGCTATCAATGGAAGATAAACAGGCGGGCCAAGCTTGAGGCCAGAATCCGGCATCGCAGAGAGATTAACACGCCCCTTGAAAACCTTGACAGACAGCAAGATGCCGATTTTTACTTGCGCTTCACCCACAAGATGTAGTAGCCACCCTTCGGTGTAGACAACTATATCTTGTGAATTTCAATCAAATTTAATTAAACTATATAGAAAGCGCTACACATTAGAAAAAATTATATAACTCACTTTTTAAGAATTTTCACTGCCCTAACGTCTAAGTACCGGTCCCTCCTGATTAGTAGCTACTGACATATCCATTTACTCACATTTTATCCACAGTTAACCCCCAGATTTATGACCTTGCAAAAGAGGGTGAACCGCATTATCTTGTATCTGGTCTTCAGTGAACCCCAAGATGTAGGGTTTCACCAGCATCAGACACTACTAGAACAATTGAGCCTAAGCGCCTGAATTGCATGGGAAATACTTAAAAAGCAAGAAAATGCAGCTCATAGCCTGACAGCAGTAAACAAGTAAGACCCAAACAATAATAAAGAACACGAATAAAAAACAACAAAAACAACAGTACACACACTATTCGGACAAATTGGGGTGAAAAATAACATGCAGGCTAGTAACCGCACTTTAAACCTTCAATGGTTCCTTCATTTTTCGACCATAAATTCCCGACCGCGCAACTTGCGTAGTGTCACCTATTAAGACCGTCGTGTTTCAGGGCTCATCGGAGTTCTGAGCGAGAGAAATTTTAACTTTACAATTTTACAACGAAAAACAGTACGCGGAGACGTCAATGCAACAAACCACCAACGAAGTGAACCCAGACAGCGCAGCAATCACAGGCGCCAATGAAGCTTCTACCCCCGTGAGCTCAACCACCAGCGTGGCAGCCACAGCCCCGGGACAACTTCGCGTTATCAAACGCAATGGCACCGTCGTGCCCTACGACGCCAGCAAAATTGCCGTTGCGGTGACCAAGGCATTTCTCGCCGTCGAAGGCGGCACTGCAGCGGCCTCCAGCCGCATACACGAGACGGTTAAAAGCCTGACCGAACAAATCTCCAACACCTTCAGTCGTCGGATGCCCTCCGGCGGCACCGTTCACATAGAAGATATCCAAGATCAGGTCGAGCTCACGATGATGCGCTCGGGCGAACATAAAGTCGCGCGCGACTATGTTCTCTACCGGGAAGAGCACGCGCGCTTGAGAGCAGATCAGGTGGTCACAGATGTCGACCCAGACTATTCACCGATCCAGGTTATCAACGCCGATGGCACTAAAGGGCCGTTGGATATGGCTCGTGTCCGCACTATCGTTGAAGAGGCCTGTGCGGGTCTGAAAGACGTCGAACCCAAGTTAATCTTGGACGAAGCCATGCGCAATCTTTACGACGGCGTAGGCATTGATGATGTCAACACGTCTCTGGTTATCACTGCGCGTACACTCGTAGAAAAAGAACCCAATTACACCTACGCGACTGCCCGCCTATTGTTGGACAAGTTACGTGCAGAAGCGCTTACTTTCCTGCAGGTAGCAGAAACCGCTACCCATCATGAGATGGAAAATTATTATGCACTCGCGCTCTCGGCCTACATTAAAAAAGGCGTTGAACTTGAATTGCTAGCACCCAATCTTCTCGATTACGATTTGGACAAAATCGGTGCCGCACTCGACCACTCCAGAGATGAGCAATTTACCTACCTTTCCTTGCAAACACTCTATGACCGCTATTTCATTCACAGCAATGACACCCGTATCGAATTGCCGCAAATTTTCTTCATGCGTGTTGCCATGGGCTTGGCTTACGAGGAAGAAAACAGAGAAGAACGCGCTATTGAATTTTATCGCCTGCTGTCTTCGTTTGACTATATGTGTTCGACACCCACCCTGTTTAATGCGGGCACCTTACGACCACAACTGTCATCTTGTTACCTGACAACCATTCCCGATGACCTGCACGGTATTTATGGGGCCATTCAGGATAATGCCATGCTGTCCAAGTTTGCCGGCGGTCTTGGCAATGACTGGACCCCCGTTCGCAGCCTGGGCGCTTACATTAAAGGCACCAACGGTCGCTCTCAGGGTGTTGTTCCCTTCCTGAAAGTTGCAAATGACACTGCCGTTGCGGTTAACCAGGGCGGAAAGCGTAAAGGTGCCGTTTGTGCCTATCTTGAAACCTGGCACATGGATATCGAAGAGTTTCTGGACCTGAGAAAAAATACCGGAGACGACCGCCGTCGCACACACGATATGAATACGGCGAACTGGGTGCCGGATTTATTCATGAAACGTGTCTTTGACGAAAAAGAATGGACGCTGTTTTCACCCAATGACGTGCCAGACTTGCACGACTTGTTTGGCAAAGCGTTTGAAGAACGCTATGAAGAGTATGAGCGCCAAGCAGCGCTGGGACAAATCAAGGTATTCAAAACCGTTAAGGCGCTGGACTTATGGCGCAAGATGCTCGGTATGTTATTTGAAACAGGCCATCCCTGGATCACGTTCAAAGACAGCTGTAATCTGCGCAGCCCTCAACAGCACTGCGGCGTTGTACACTCCTCTAACTTGTGTACAGAAATTACACTGAACACCTCTGCTAACGATGAAATTGCCGTTTGTAACTTAGGTTCAGTCAACTTGGCGCAGCACATTGAAGATGGCGCGCTCAACCGTGAAAAGCTGGCCCGCACGATCAAAACAGCGGTTCGCATGCTCGATAATGTTATCGACATTAATTACTACTCGGTAGACAGCGCCCGCACCTCCAACATGCGCCACCGTCCAGTCGGTTTAGGTGTTATGGGATTCCAGGACGCACTGTATAAACAGAAACTGGCTTACGGTTCCGCCGAAGCGGTAGAGTTTGCCGACCGCTCGATGGAAGCCATCAGCTACCACGCGATTGACGCCTCCAGCGACCTTGCCCTGGAACGTGGTCGTTACTCTACTTTTGAAGGATCTCTGTGGAGTCAGGGCGTATTGCCAATCGACTCTATTGAAAATCTGGCGAGTAATCGCGGCGAAAAATATATTAAAATGGACCGCTCTCAAACTCTAGACTGGAAAAGTATCCGTCACAAAGTTCAGAGCCAAGGCATGCGCAATTCAAATGTCATGGCCATTGCGCCAACGGCTACCATTGCCAACATAACCGGTGTTAGCCAGTCCATTGAGCCGACCTACCAAAACTTATACGTTAAATCGAATTTGTCTGGTGAATTTACAGTGGTCAACCCCTACCTGGTTCACGACCTGAAAGATCGCGGTTTGTGGGACTCGGTCATGGCTAATGACCTGAAATATTACGAGGGTTCGGCTCAGAGCATTGATCGCATACCGGCCGACCTGAAAGCGCTGTACGCCACGGCCTTTGAAGTGGAGCCTCGCTGGATCGTTGAAGCGGCCAGCCGTCGTCAAAAGTGGATTGATCAAGCTCAAAGCCTGAACCTGTATATTGCAGGCGCCAACGGGAAAAAGCTGGATATCACCTATCGTATGGCTTGGTACAGCGGTTTAAAAACCACGTACTACTTGCGTGCACTGTCGGCGACCACCACTGAGAAATCCACCATTGAAACGGGTGCTCTCAATGCAGTCTCTGCGACACAAGAGAGCAGCGAACCCGCTACCGCAGCGCCGGTACCGCAGGCATGCTCGCTGGATGACCCAGATTGTGAAGCGTGCCAGTAAATTGATGACCGAATAAAAAAAAGCAAGACCATTAGAAAGCGAGACCGCTAAAAAGCAAGAGCCTAACCAGGGAGGTAACACTCCCTGGGAAAAGGCCTGCACAATTACTCATTTAAAGGACCCAAAGTATGCTGAGCTGGGACGACTACTCTGAAAACCCTACCACCGAACCGCAGCCGGTACCCTCAATGCAAGAACCAGAAATGGATCTTCGTGATATGGCACCGGTAGCGGCCCAACAGGCCGACACTTCGACTGCAGCGCCAGAAGCGCCTGCAGCGACCTTGCAAGAAACAACAAACGACAATGACGCCGTTGCACAAGCAAAAGCGGCCGTAGCTGCCATTGACCCGACTCCAGGTAAAGAAGAACTGGAACTTGGCGCCACACGTATCCAAGTAGACGACAAGGCAATGATTAACTGCCGTGCCGATCTCAACCAACTGGTACCCTTTAAATATGATTGGGCGTGGCAGAAATACCTGGATGGCTGTGCCAACCACTGGATGCCGCAAGAAGTCAATATGACCACCGATGTGGCCCTTTGGAAATCTGCCGAAGGCCTCACTGAAGATGAAAGACGCATTGTTATGCGTAGCCTGGGATATTTCTCTACGGCAGACAGCCTCGTTGCCAACAACCTGGTGCTTGCCTTGTACCGACTGATTACCAACCCAGAATGCCGTCAATATATTCTGCGTCAGGCATTCGAGGAAGCTATTCATACCCACGCTTACCAATATTGTATTGAGTCTTTGGGCATGGACGAAGGCGAAGTGTTCAATATGTACCGTGAACTGCCTTCAGTAGCCAACAAGGCATCCTGGAGCTTAAACCATACCAAGTCGCTGAGTGACCCTACCTTCAACACCGGTACCCATGAAACGGATCAGGAACTTCTGCGTAATTTGATTGCGTTTTATGTCGTGACTGAGGGCATTTTCTTTTATTGTGGTTTCAGCCAAATTCTGTCAATGGGTCGTCGCAATAAGATGACCGGTGTGGCGGAACAATTTCAATATATTTTGCGCGATGAATCGATGCACCTCAATTTTGGTATCGACATTATCAACCAAATTAAATTGGAGAATCCACAGCTGTGGAGCCCCGAGTTCCAGCAGGAAGTGACGCAAATGATTCTCGAGGGTACCGAACTGGAAATCCAATATGCACGCGATTCTATGCCACGCGGCGTTCTGGGTATGAACGCTGCCATGATGGAAGAGTATTTACACTTTATCGCCAACCGTCGTCTTGCCCAAATTGGCCTGACCGAACAGTTCGAAGGCGCACAAAACCCCTTCCCCTGGATGAGTGAAATAATGGACTTGCGCAAAGAAAAGAACTTCTTTGAAACCCGTGTTATTGAGTACCAAACGGGTGGCGCACTTAATTGGGATTAAACTCTATGAACCGTAGAGACTTGTGAATACATACGAAGGGGCTAATGCAGCCCCAGTGCGGGCCACCCACTCGACCCGCAGTCGGCAGGCGGCGCGGATCATCAAACATCTGCGCCAAGAGCTTGCTCACGAACACCCCCTACTCACCCTGCCAACAGGCTGGATGATAGATTGCCTGGTGTGCAACTGCCCACCTGAACTACTAAGCGGCAGAGATTGGAAAAACGTTGTAGCCCAACTGTTACGTTACATTATTGCCCAGGCCGACCCCGACCTTAACACCCTGATCCATTTTCACCAGCAAGACCCTCTTGTTCCGCTATTCCCAAACGATGAATTGTTTGATGATTATGACGTGCATCACTTCTGTAGCGCCCTGCTCGAACAAATTGAAAAAGAAGCCTGACGCATAAAAGCGAGCTTGGGCTATACTCTCTCTACACTACACCATTCTATACAAGGCAGTATTGAGTAAACACATGGCCAGAGTCCTAATCGTCGACGACATTGAAGACAATATAAGATTACTTGGGTACAACCTGGAAGACGACGGACACGACATTGAGTCGGCCGACAATGGCCATCTCGGTATAGAAAAAGCCCGAAGTTTTGCCCCCGACATTATTCTCCTCGACCTGATGATGCCCATCATCAGCGGCATTGACACCTTAAAGCTCCTAAAAGCGGATGAACAATTAAAGGATATTCCCGTCATTATGATTTCCGCCAATGACGGAGACGACTCGATTGTGCATGCACTGGACCTGGGCGCGCAGGATTACGTTACCAAACCCTTCATTTACCCGGTACTCGCAGCGCGTCTCCGCTCGGCGGTTAGACTTCGAGACAGCCAACTTGCCCTTGCCGCAGCCAACAGTGCACTCTCTCTTCTGGCGTCTCAAGACCCTCTGACTGACACCTATAATCACAGACACTTCTTTAACTTGGCCGGCGGTGAATTTGCCAAAAGCCGCCGCTACAAACGTCCGCTCTGTGCCATTATGATAGATGCTGATCATTTCAAGGCGATCAATGACAACTACGGCCATGCCGTGGGTGATCAGGCATTGATTGCATTGGCGGGCACTTGTCAAAAACTGATTCGAGCCTCTGATTTTGTCGGCCGCCTGGGGGGCGAAGAGTTTGCCATCTGCTGCCCTGATACCGACTTGGACGGCGCGCACCTTCTCGCAGAAAGGGTCAGGCAGGCCATTGCAGACCTGACCGTAGAGAACGAAGATGTGCAATTGAACTTCACCGTTAGCCTCGGAGTGACCGAGGCAAGGGACGAGGACAAGGCGTTTAGTTCACTGCTGGATCGGGCGGACAAATTGCTTTATCACGCCAAACAAAGCGGACGCAATCGCGTCACCTCCAGCAGCAAAAAATAAAACCTTTAAGACATGAGCGAGGGCGGTCACACTCAACGCCCATTAATATTAGTTGTAGGCGTAAAAACCTCGACCGGACTTTTTACCTAACCAACCTGCGGCTACATATTTTCTAAGTAAGGGAGAGGGGCGGTATTTGTCTTCACCCAGTTCTTTATGCAGTACTTCCATGATCGATAGACAGGTATCCAGACCAATAAAGTCGGCCAGTGCAAACGGCCCCATCGGATGATTCAAACCAAGATTCACAGCTTTATCGATATCCTCAACCGATGAAACACCTTCCTCCAGGGTGAAACAGGCCTCATTGAGAAAAGGCAATAACAAGCGATTCACCACAAAACCCGCTTTGTCCTCACAACTCACAACCTCTTTGCCCATCAGTTCAGCCAGGGTTTTTGTCGCTTCATAGGTTGCATCACTGCTCGCCAAACCTCGAATCACCTCTACCAGTTTCATTGCAGGCACAGGGTTAAAAAAGTGCATACCGATAAACTGCTCTGGCCTGGAGGTTGAGGCTGCCATCAGGGTAATGCTGATTGAGCTGGTATTAGAGGCCAGGATAGCGTCGGGTTTACAGATATCATCAAGCTGTTTAAATAAAGCCAGCTTTAACTCCAGATTTTCACTAGCGGCTTCTATTGCCATGTCCACAGAAGATAAGTCGGCAATCGTGGCCACAGGCTCAATTCTATCGAGCGTTTTGGCCACGGCATCGGCCTCCTTGCGCCCCCGTTCAACTTGCTTGCCGAGACTCCGGGCAATATTCGCCTTACCTTTTTCTGCACTGGCCAAATCCATATCTGCCAACTTCACAGTCAAGCCGGCCTCGGCTGCAAGTTGTGCGATACCCGCACCCATTTGCCCTGCACCCAATACGCCCAGTGACTCAATTTTGTTCATCTGTCTCTCCCAATAACATTTATTACAAAACACCCCGGGCCTCGCTCGAGCCCAACTTGCGCCAAGTTTACCCTAAAGAGTGCAATATCCACTATACTGAGCGGATTGATTCACTTGCATATCCCTTCGGGGTCGATACAATCCCGCTATTCTCCAATAGCCCACTCCATCGAGACATCACACACCACCATGAATATCCGCGAACTTCTCACAAACGCTGTTCACCAGGCCATGCTCAAAGCCGGCATTCCTGAAGACTGCAAAGCCAACGTTGCACTCAGTAAAAAAGCCGGTTTTGGCGACTATCAGGCCAATGGCGCAATGGGCGCCGCCAAAGTGATGAAGACCAACCCTCGCGAGCTGGCACAGCGAATTGTCGACAACCTTGAGCTCGATGGAATTGTTGATAAGGTCGATATTGCAGGGCCGGGTTTCATCAACCTGTATTTAAACGCCTCCTGGCTCGCCTCCCAGCTAGACAACAACTTGCTCGATAGCAGGTTGGGCATTAACAAAACTGAAAACAGCGAAACCGTTGTGATCGACTATTCTGCACCCAATCTGGCCAAGGAAATGCACGTGGGCCACTTGCGCTCCACGATCATCGGTGATGCCCTGGTACGATTGCTCGAGTTTCAAGGCCACACCGTCATTCGTCAAAATCACGTCGGTGATTGGGGCACACAATTTGGCATGCTGATTGCCGAATTGGAAGAACAAACCCAAGAAGGACCCGATGCTGAGCTCGCGCTGAAAGACCTGGAGGTTTTCTACAAACAATCCAAAAAGCACTTTGACAGCGACGAGTCCTTTGCCGCAAAAGCCCGTGAATACGTGGTAAAACTGCAGGGCGGCGACCCTGAAGTGTTGAAATTATGGGAGCGGTTTCGTGATATTTCCCTCCACCACAGTGAAGAGATTTATCAGACCTTGAACGTCACCCTCAGTCGAGATGATGTGCAGGGCGAGAGCGCTTACAACGACGATTTGGCCGTCTTGCTCAAAGAGTTACAACGGCAGAACATGGTGGTTGAAGACCAGGGTGCACAAGTTGTTTTTCTGGAAGAACTGGCCGATAAGGAAGGCAATCCCTCGCCGGTGATTATTCAAAAACAAGGTGGTGGGTTTCTCTACGCAACCAGCGATTTGGCCGCCATTCGCCACCGGGTCAATACATTAAACGCCAACCGTATTATGTACTTCATTGATGCAAGACAGTCTTTGCACATGCAACAAACCTACACGATTGCCCGTAAAGCCGGCTTCGCCGGAGAGGACGTCAGCCTGGAACACCACGCCTTTGGCACCATGATGGGCGCCGATGGCAAACCCTTCAAAACAAGGGCGGGCGACACGGTAAAACTGGCAGATTTACTCGAGGAGGCCAAAGAGCGCGCCTCTGCCACTGTGGCTGAGAAAAACCCGCAGTTGAGCACAGAAGAAATTGCCGAAATCGGCAAACGTGTTGGCATTGGCGCGGTGAAATATGCCGACCTGAGCAAAACAAGAACTAACGATTATATTTTTAGCTGGGACTCTATGCTCAGCTTTGAAGGCAATACCGCGCCATATCTGCAATATGCCTATGCGCGCATTCAGAGTATTTTTACCAAAGCAGGCGTGAAAGGCGACGCGCTCGACGGAGAGGTCTTGCTGGCAATGCCACAGGAGAGAGCCCTGGGTTTAAAACTGCTCCAGTTCAGTGAAGTGCTGGATCAGGTCGCTCGTGAAGCTTATCCACACATGTTGTGTACTTACCTTTATGAGCTCGCCAGCCTTTACATGAGTTACTACGAAGCCTGCCCGATTCTCAAAGAAGGTGTTGAAGCCGACACTCGGGACAGCCGGCTTCGCCTGTGCCAGTCCGTCGCCTGCACGCTTCAAACGGGTCTCGACCTATTAGGAATAGAAGTCCTGGAACGCATGTAAGCACCCTGGGATCTAACGAAACGGCTTGTGCATTGTTCAGTTGCAAATAAATCTCATTTGCATCAAAATCCTCCCATTAAAGGAGAATTAAAACCAATGCACAGACCGCTCTTAGTTTTTATTTACAGCCTGCTTTTCTGCTCCGCATTACAGGCAGCGCCCGGCAATAAACACGCCGTGCTCGACCACTACAGCACAATTGCCCATGCAACCTTTCAAGACTCTCGCATACAGGCAGAGGCACTAAAAGGCGCCATTGAGGCACTCTTGCAGCAACCCGACGAACACCATTTGACCCAGGCAAAACTCGCCTGGATTCAAGCCCGAATCCCCTATCAGCAAAGTGAAGTCTTTCGCTTCAGCCATAGCGTCGTTGATGAACTGGAGGGGCAATTAAATGCCTGGCCACTCGACGAAGGGTTGATTGACTACGTTGATGAAGACTATGAAGCTGAGCTTGGAAACATGGGCGCAGACGTCAATATCATTGCCAACCCCACTTTGGATTTCGGCGGCATGCTTATTGATACCCGCACTCTTTCGCCCTCTGTGCTTGCAGAACTGAACGAGCTGGGTGGCTCCGAAGCGAATGTTGCCAGTGGTTATCACGCCATCGAGTTTCTACTGTGGGGGCAGGACTTAAACGGCACTCAGCCCGGCGCGGGCAATCGCCCGGCCAGCGATTATGAGCCGGGTCAAAACTGCACAAACTCACATTGCACACGCCGGCGCCAATATCTGCTCGCCGCGGCTGAATTATTGATTCAAGACCTGCAGCATCTAGAAAATGAATGGTCACCCAAGCAGGCGAATAACTACAGAGCCGAGTTCCTGCGCGGCGATACCCACCAAGGAATAACCCGGGTTTTGTACAGCATGGGGAGCCTGGCTCTTGGAGAGCTTGCGGGTGAGCGCATGAAAGTGGCTTTAGAAGCCAATTCTACGGAAGACGAACACGACTGCTTCAGCGACAATACCCACAACTCGCACTACTACAACGCTCTTGGCATCTACAACATTTATAAGGGCAGTTATTTACGTAGCAACGGAGAAACCATTCAGGGCCCCTCGCTGCAATCTCTGATAGAGGGCATCGACCCTGCACTAGAGAAACAAATAAACCATAGTTTTCAAAATACTCAGTCGGCGATGCAAAAACTCGTTGACCGAGCAGAAGGCTCAGGGCAATTCTCTCAACAGCCTCCCATGAAATTTGACCAGATG
>ENA-OSET01001358-OSET01001358.1-sediment-metagenome-genome-assembly--contig:-NODE-1358-length-25481-cov-3.019052_pt1 | contig 25481 bp, 25 predicted proteins | sample MGYA00237882_ERZ534229 | MGnify/ENA primary metagenome ERZ534229 (study PRJEB26408, sample SAMN06266212) | sediment metagenome | isolation source: Hudson Canyon methane seep mesocosm | place... | reverse complement strand
CGGCAGACCGCCTTGCTCATGCATCGGGATCATACCGCCGAGGCTGGCACCGGCCATGGTGGAACCGTGATAGGCATTTTTGCGGCTAATCACAACACTTTTTTGTGGTTCGCCTTTGCATTTCCAGTAGTGGCGTACCAGCCTCAGAACGGTGTCGTTCGATTCGGAGCCCGAACCGGTAAAAAAGACATTGTTCATGTGTGCGGGTGCCAGTTCGGCCAATTTTTCTGCCAATTTAATTGCAGGGGGGTTAGAGCACTGGAAGAAACTGTTGTAATAAGGCAATTCCAGCATTTGCTCGTAAGCGGCTTGGGCGAGTTCTTTTCTGCCATAACCCACGGCAACACACCAGAGGCCAGCCATGCCGTCCAACATTTTGTGACCTTCGGAATCCCAGATGTAAACACCTTCTGCCTTGGTGATAACACGAGTGCCTTTATTGTTCAGGTCGCCCTGATCCGTGAAAGGGTGCAGGTGGTGGTCGCGGTCAATGTTTTGCAAATCTGCGGTGTTAACTTCGACGGTTTGATTCATGTTAGTACTCCTGAAACACATTCTTTAACAAAATAAATTTAGTGGTGGTTAATCGTTTGTGACTTATACATTGAGCAAGAGGAACTCGCGCTCCCAAGAACTTATTACACGGTTGAAAGCTTCAAACTCTTCTTCTTTCACCGCGCTGTATGCCTTAATAAACACGTCGCCAAAAATCTCTTCGAGTTCAGGGCAGCTGTTTAACAAAGACAGTGCGTGTTCTAGATTGCGGGCAATATCGATGTCGCCAGTGGCTGCATCGCCGGGGTTGGGAGTAGAGGGCTCGATGCCGTGTTTCATGCCCAGGTAACCACAACCTAGAGTCGCCGCAAAGGCGAGGTAGGGGTTGGCATCTACACCGGGGAAGCGATTTTCAACGCGTTTAGCCTGGGCTGAACTGTCGGGCACTCGGATGCCTGCGGTGCGGTTGTCGTAACCCCACTCCAGGTTCACCGGTGCAGACATGTCTTTGGCAAATCGACGGTAAGAATTCACATTGGGTGCGTAGAAGCTGATTGCCGCCGGAGTAAATTTTTGCAGTCCGCCAATGTAGTGACGAAAGCGATCGTTCTCTTCACCCTTGTCGTTCACAAAAATATTCTTGCCAGTTTCTTTATCGATGATGCTCTGGTGAATGTGCATGGCACTGCCGGGTTCAATTTCCATGGGCTTGGCCATGAAAGTCGCGTAGATTCCCTGGCGGTACGCAGTTTCTCGCACGGTGCGCTTGAAGGTAAACACCTGATCGGCCAAGCTCAGGGCATCGCCGTGAAGAAAGTTGATTTCCATCTGTGCCGCACCCGACTCGTGAATCAGGGTATCAACGTCGAGCCCCTGGTCTTCACAAAAGTCATACATTTCTTCTATGAAGGGCTCAAATTCGTTGAGCGCGTCAATGCTGTAAGATTGACGGGCGGTTTCCGGCCGGCCAGAACGGCCCTTGGGGGGCTGTAATACGCAGTTGGGATCAATGTTCTGTTGTACCAGATAAAATTCCACCTCTGGCGCAACCACGGGTTGCCAGCCTTCATCTTCATACAGTTTTAAAACCCGCTTGAGAATATTGCGGGTTGAAAGCGGGTGGGGTGACCCGTCTCTTGTGTGGCAATCATGAATAATCTGAGCCGTGGGGTCTTCGGCCCAGGGAACACTTTTCATGGTGCTGGCGTCGGGCACCAGAAACATGTCGGCATCCAGAGGGCTGACCAGGCTATCGTGGGCGTCGGTGTATTCGCCCGTCACTGTTTGAATTAAAATACTTTCTGGCAGGCGGCTGTCTTCTTTCACAAATTTATCCGCCGGAATGAACTTGCCCCGGGCATTGCCGGTAATGTCGGGAATCAAACATTCAACTTCTGTAATCTGTTTTTCTTTTAGCCAGTCGCTAATATCTTGCATACATCACCTGATTGAGTGCTTATCGTTTTGTCTTAAATCTTAGTGTCTTAAATCTATTGTTGTACGGCTTATTCCTGCCCGCTATTCACTCTGTCTAAACAGGCCTGCTTAAACGCAGTCAGTAGAGATAAGTAGAACGGGTTTTCTGTTACCTTCCATTCAGGGTGCCATTGCACCGCGAGCACAAAGCGATCGTCACGGTCACTCTGGTAAGCTTCAATCAGACCATCCGGTGCGGTGGCCTCTACTTTTAAGCCATTGCCCAGGGTGTCTACACCTTGCTGGTGCACAGAGTTCACGTCGGCAGTGTCTCCTCCAACCAGGCTGGCGAGCAGGCCGCCCGAAACCAAATTGATCGAATGCGCGGGGGCATACTGTTCTTCTACCGGTACGGTTGAGTCTTCGCGGTGGTCGAGCATGCCCGGCAGCTCCTGTACGGTTTCGTGCAAGGTTCCGCCGTGGGCCACGTTGACCTCCTGAAAACCCCGGCAAATGGCAAAGATGGGAATGTCGGCCTCAATGGCTCGACTGATCAGCGGCAGGGTGGTTGCGTCGCGCTGGGGGTCGTGCACCGGGGTGGCGTTCTTTTTGCCCCCATAGTGATGGGGTTCCACGTTGCTATAGGAGCCAGTGAGTAATATGCCGTCTACCATCGATAGATATTCACCCAATAGTTCGCTACCCAGTGCGGGGATTAAGATGGGTGTGGCGCCCATGCCTTCTGTGATGGCACGTAAGTACTTGTCACCAATCGAATGGAAGTAGTGGGGGTCCAGCATCTTGCAGTCTGCAACGATACCGATTTTGAGTTTTTTAGCTTGCATAGCGACCTGATCGTAGTGTTATTCAGATTAAAAATAGCCTTGATGAAGGTGATTTTAGTCTAGCCTTAATTCAATGCTTTGCTGTCGAGGGTTGATTATTACAGAGTACCGAATTATTATTCAAGCAAAACCGAATAATAATTCAGTCTATTTGATGTTTTTTGAGCGGGATATTGGCTGCAGGCCAGCAATTTCGCGATTTGAAGGCAAACTGACTCAATACACCGTTTTATTCTCTCTGGGATAACGAGACCGTCATGAAAGATAGTATAGCAAGTACGACAACAGGTATTAGCGAGACAAAAGGGCAGATTACTGACATCGAAAGTGCGTCTCGGTGGCTACAGGAAAAAGGCATTTTGGAAGTAGAGTGCCTGGTGCCCGACATGGCGGGCATCCCGCGTGGCAAAATTGTTCCTGCGGGTAAGTTTATCAAGACCTGCCAAAGCAACTCATTGAGAATCGCCGAATCTCTCTATGCTCAGGACGTTAAAGGGCTGACGATTGAATCCAGTGTGATTTCTGAGCTGGAACCCGATGTTGTACTCACCCCGGATTTGAGAACCCTGCGACTGATCCCCTGGCGCGACAAGGCCACGGCCTGCGTTATTTGTGATGCCTCTGAGAAGGATGGCAGTGCCCATGTGCTGGCGCCACGACAGGTGTTAAAAAACGTGATTGGCGCGTTCACAGAAAAAGGCCTCAAAGCCATCGTCGCGCCAGAATTCGAGTTTTACCTGAGTCAGCCCCATACCGACCCAAACAAAAACCTGGAGCGTCCCAGGGTTCGCACGGGTGCAGCAGAATCGGGCTCCCAGACCTATGGCATGGATATATTGAGAGATTACAGTGAAGTGATTGACGATATTTATGCCTATTGCGCCGTTCAGGGCATTGCCATTGATGCCCTCACTCACGAAGCTGGTCCCGGCCAGTTCGAAATTAATATTGAACACGGGGAAGTCCTGGACCTGGCGGATCAGGTCTTTATGTTCAAAAGAGCGGCCCGAGAAGCCTGTATCAAACACGGCCTGTCTATTACCTTTATGGCAAAACCCGTCGCGGGGGAGCCGGGCAACGCCATGCACGTGCACCAGAGCGTATTGGAGATTGAGAGTGGCAAAAACATCTTCTCTAATGAGGATGGCTCCGACAGTGAAGCCTTGATGCAATATATAGCTGGTTTACAAGAATTCATTCCCAATACCATGCCCTTTTTTGCGCCTTACGTGAATTCATTCCGTCGCTTTGTGCGCAAGCAATTTGCCCCAATCAATACTCACTGGGGGCACGAAAACCGAACTGTTGGTTTGCGTATTCCAGAGTCTGACACCTTTAATCGTCGGGTAGAAAACCGAGTGATCGGCGCCGATGCCAACCCCTACTTGGCACTGGCGGCCTCACTGGGTGCCGGTTTGCTGGGGCTAAACAAACAACTGAGCCCTCAGCCGGAAATGCTTGAGAGTGCCTACGACACCGAAACCCAGTTATTGCCTGAACATTTGTTGATTGCCCTGGCTCAAATGGAGGCTTGTTCTGATGTTGGAGTGGTTTTTGGCGAACGTTTTGTGAAGCTGTTTAGTGAAATTAAACGGGCCGAATATCAGGAGCACCAAAACATCATTACTGCCTGGGAACGTGAAAACCTATTAACAGTCGTTTAACGGCAACTATTTTATTTCGAGTGAATGACTATGAGTGTTATCGAATCCGGACTGGCCATTAGCCAGCACACAGACTCCTATTATGCGGCGACTGCCAATAACAGCAAAGACCGCCCAGCCCTTGAAGGTGAACACCGAACTGACGTGTGTGTTATCGGCGGGGGTTATACCGGACTTTCTGCGGCTTACCACCTTGCCCAAAAGGGTTATAAAGTCATCTTGCTGGAAGCTGAAAAAGTAGCCTGGGGCGCATCGGGGCGAAATGGCGGTCATGTTGGCACCGGCCAGCGAAAGGGGCAAGACGAACTGGAAAAAATGCTTGGCATGGAACGCGCCAAAATGTTGTGGGATTACTCCCTGGAAGCGGTCAAAACCGTTGAAGACCTTATCGTGGATAACAACATTGACTGCGATCTAAAACGCGGCAATCTGCATGTTGCCTCCAAACCTTCCCACGTCGAGTGGATGAAGGAAGATATACAGCACATGCGAGATCAATACGGCTATGAAAAATTGCATTTTGTCGAGAAGGAAGAAGTGAATCAAATGCTCGGCAGCTCACAATATCACGCCGGACAACTGGACGAAGGGTGTCTGCATTTACACCCCTTAAATTATGCACAAGGTCTGGCCGACGCCGCAGAGGCCGCCGGCGTGACAATTTATGAAAACTCGCGAGTTAAGTCTTATGACGATGGCGAACCCTGTAAAATAGTCACAGAAAAAGGAACCGTCACGGCCGATTTTTTGGTTCTTGGCTGTAACGGTTATTTGGGCAAGCTAGAGTCAAAAATGGCGGGTAAAATAATGCCCATCAATAATTTTGTATTGGCTACCGAACCTTTGGGTGAGGATCTGGCCCGAGAAATTATTCGGGACGATGTATCGATCTCGGACACCTTATTTGTGATTAATTATTGGAAGTTATCCGGAGACAATCGCCTGATTTTTGGCGGCGGTGAAAACTACACCAGTAATTTTCCCAACGACTTAAAACAGTTTGTGCGTAAATATATGTTGCGGGTTTATCCACAGCTGCAGAATACAACAATCGACTACGCCTGGGGGGGCACCTTGGCGATTACGCTCAACAGAATGCCGCATTTTGGCCGGTTACAGCCCAACCAATTTTACGCACAGGGTTACTCGGGCCACGGCGTGCCCACCGCAACCATGGCAGGTAAGTTGTTGGCGGAGGCCGTGAGTGGCACCGCAGAGCGTTTTGATGTGATGGCAAAAGTGCCTACCTATGGTTTTCCCGGGGGAACACTCCTGCGCTGGCCAGGTTTGGTGGCGGGCATGCTGTATTATGGTTTGATGGACAAGTTATAGTCTCAGCCGCTTCACATCCGCAGCATTGGCGTTTGTTCACAGAAAAGCACCCAGCGGGTGCTTTATCCCAACTATTGTTTGATGTTTTCTCTTCAATACACAAGCTAAGGCGTTGAACTACAAGAAGAAATTGACTTCCATTGTCATCCGGCGCATTCTTAGCCCTGTAAATGAATATCCTCATTTTGACCGAAGAAGGACGACCGAGTGGCCACAGAACGGCAGGAAAAGCGCAAAAACTCCCTTGCTCCCAGACGCAGGCCTGTACAGGAAAGGGCGCGACAGCGCACTCAGCAAATTCTGGATATTACAGCCAAGTTGCTGGAGGAGGTGGGTTTTGATGATTTGACCACCATTCTGATTGCAAAAGAATTGAATATCTCGGTGGGCTCCCTCTACCATTATTTCCCCAACAAACACGCCATTTTATATGCTCTCGGTGCCAGCTGGCTTGAAGAGATGACGATGGCGCTGGAAGATGTCGAGCGCCTGAATCTCGAAGCAATGTCTCTGGATACCTTTGTCAATAAAGCCGTTGGCAGGATGTTACAGGTCTATCAAAAGCAGTACTCAATTCTGCCACTTGCGCAGGCGCTGTGGGTGATTCCGGAATTACGAGAGCTGGACCTGCAGCACGATGAATTAATTATCACCAAAATGGCTGCGATGTTTGCCCGATTGGGTATGAAACAAACCCATCAGGAAATGACTCGGCTGGGTAATTTTTACCTGGAAATTACCCACTCCCTGTTGCTGGTGGTTGTTAACCAAAAAGGGCAGCGCAGTAAGCGCACCTTGGATGATCTCAAGCGATTGGTATTTGAATTGCTGATAAAATATATGGATGACGGCGAATAAACAATGGATGTAACGAGCGATAACAAATTAGTCATCGCGATTTCCTCTAGGGCGCTTTTTAATCTGGATGAGAGCCATGAGATCTATACGCAGCAGGGTTTGAAAGCGTATTCCCAGTACCAGATAGACCATGAAGACCAGGTGTTGGAACCCGGTGATGCCTTTAACGTGGTGCAAAAGCTCTTAAAACTAAACTCTCATTTTGATGGTGGGCCGCGGGTTGAGGTGATTTTACTTTCCCGAAATAGTGCCGACACCGGTTTGCGAGTCTTTAATTCCATTGAGCATTACGGGCTCAATATCACCCGGGCAGCATTTTGTGGAGGGGAAAGCCCTTATCGCTATATTCAAGCGTTTGCCTGCCATTTGTTTTTATCCACCAGTGCCAGTGATGTGCGTCACGCACTGGAGCAGGGGATTGCCGCCGCAACGATTGTGTCCTCCAACCGGGATGCCAGCGACAGCCAGGAGCTGCGTTTCGCATTTGATGGCGACGCAGTTTTGTTTTCCGACGAGGCGGAACGTGTCTATAAATCCCAGGGTTTAACGGCTTTTGCTGAAAGTGAAAAAGCGGCTGCCAGGCGACCATTAAGTGGCGGGCCCTTCAAACATTTTTTGTCCGCGCTTCACTCTTTGCAATCGGAATTTGCCGGTGCTGACTGTCCCATAAGAACGGCTCTGGTTACTGCACGCTCCGCTCCGGCTCACGAAAGGGTGATCCGAACCTTGAGAGCCTGGAATATTAGGCTGGATGAATCACTTTTTTTAGGTGGCTTGGAGAAAGGGCGTTTTCTGAAGTCTTATGGTGCCGATGTCTTTTTTGATGACCAGGTTCAGCACTGTGACTCGGCATCGGAACATGTTGCCACAGGCCATGTGCCCCATGGCATTGCGAATCAATTAAAAGAAGACAAACTTTAAACCCAGGCCAAGCAGTAAAGACGCCAGCACCGGCTGCAGTACCTTGTGAGGTAGTTTAGCGCCGATTTTCGCGCCAAAATGCACCGCTGGCAGAGACCCCACCAGCAGGCAGGCCAGCAGCTCCACATCGACATTGCCCAAAAATACCAGATGCCCAATGCCAGCGACGAGAGTCAGCGGGACTGCGTGTGCGATATCGGTACCCACCACACGCAGGGCAGGCAGGTGTGGGTAAAGCAGTAAAAGTAGTGCGGCGCAAAAGGCCCCGGCGCCAACAGAGGACAGAGTGACAAACACACCGAGTACAACGCCTGCAATCACAGTAATGGCGTGCTGGTGCCTGTGGGCAAACTGGCTTTCCTTGGTGACTGCCAGCTTTTTCTTAAACAGCAAAACAGCCGATGTCAGAATCAGCATGATTCCCAGGCTGCTGGTGAGGATGGGCCCGTAGTTGTTCACAGAGGTGAAGGCAAAACGCAGAATAAGGCTGGTGGCTATTGCCGCAGGAATGCTACCCACCGCAAGGCGCTTAACCAATACCCAATCAATGGTTTGTTGGCGGTGATGGGCGATGACACCGCCGGTTTTAGTAAAAGCGGCATATAACAGGTCGGTACCGATGGCGACATTAAAGGGAATGCCCATCAGAATGAGCATTGGGGTCATCAAAGAGCCACCACCGACCCCTGTGATGCCTATCGCCAGGCCGACTGCGGCCCCTGTAATAATAAACGCAATTATTTCCATGAATATAGGCTATGGTTATAGAAATACGGGTTAGACAGCTATAAAAAGTAATTTAGGGTGGCAAATATATCGATTTGTGCCTATTCTGGAAAAGAATATTTTTTTATATTTTTATAACTCTTTACGATGATCGCCAAATGGAGGGCCTATGAAGCTTCAGCAGTTAAGGTATATTTGGGAGGTGGCTCACCACGATCTGAATGTCTCCGCGACCGCACAGAGTCTTTATACTTCACAACCCGGAATCAGCAAGCAGATTCGTCTACTTGAGGATGAATTGGGTGTAGAAGTTTTCTCCCGCAGTGGTAAACACCTGACTCGCATAACACCCGCAGGCGAAGCGATCCTGAAAACCGCCGGCGAGATCTTACGAAAAGTTGAAAGCATCAAGCAGGTTGCCCAAGAATTCAGCAACGAAAAGAAAGGCAGCCTGTCGCTGGCCACGACCCATACCCAGGCGCGATATGCTCTGCCAAAAGTCATTGAGTCGTTTATTGATCAGTATCCGGACGTGTCTTTGCACATGCATCAGGGCACGCCCATGCAAATTTCTGAGATGGCAGCGGACGGCACAGTCGACTTTGCCATCGCCACCGAGGCGCTGGAGTTGTTCAGTGACTTGATCATGATGCCTTGTTATCGCTGGAATCGTTGCATTGTTGTGCCAAAGGGTCACCCCCTGACGCAGGTGGGGGAATTGACACTGGAGGCGGTGGCCAAACACCCCATCGTGACCTATGTCTTTGGGTTTACCGGGCGCTCCAAGCTTGATGAGGCCTTTATCGAGAGGGGGCTGGCACCCAAGGTTGTTTTCACCGCTGCCGATGCAGATGTGATCAAAACCTATGTGCGACTGGGGCTCGGCATTGGCATCATTGCATCGATGGCCCACACCCCGGAACTGGATGACGACCTTGTGGCATTAGATGCCAGCCACCTGTTCGAATCCAGTATTACCAAGATTGGTTTCAGGCGAGGCACCTTCCTGCGCGGATTTATGTATGACTTTATTCAACAATTTGCCCCTCATTTGACTCGGGAGCTTGTGGCAGAGGCCTATAATCGCCACTCTAAAGCCGACCTGGATGAGCTATTCAGTCACATTGACCTCCCTGTTTATTAATTATACAGGGAGTCAGACGATTAAAACTTGACCTCGTTAACGTTAAAGTATGTAGTAAAGTGGTAAACTGGACACTTAGATCCAGAGACTATGGAATGAGTTATGTTGAGTACGTCTGAAATACTGACCACGCTGGGTGCCAGTACAACGGTTGTGGCAGCCTCGGTAGTGGGGACTTTGTATTTCTCCAATGATTTGCCAAGTGTCGGCTCACTGTCTGAAGGTGATCTGGGGCCCGAACAGAAACGGGTTGCCTATGATATCAGCGACTCATTTTTCCCCTGCCGCGATCGCATAAAAAAAGCCTTACCCTATAAAGTCCGCAACGTCAGTGTCGATTCACTGTCCAGCCGCTATGAGACGGAAAGCAATACCTACCTGGTCTTTATTGATCTCGAGGTAATGGATCGGCCAGGCACCTTCCTCAGTCAATACAGCTACACGGCAAACATCAGCTGTCGTGTGTCGGCGGCCAATAATGAGGTGACGTCCTTCCGTGTTCGTAAAACTTAGCTACACTCATTCGGCACGCGATTGATACTCGCTCTCACTCTAACTCCTGTTTACGAACCCTTTTATGCACCCTAAAGAATTATTGTATGTGGCCATTGGCGCGGTTGTCTTAACCAACGTGTCGATTATTGGTACTTTGTTTGCCACTGGGCAGCTGGGCGGCACTGAGCCCGAACCCCCAAGCCTTGAAGAGCAGGCGGAAAAAAGCGAAACGGCCTCTCCTGCTGTCGCGCCTGCGTCGGTGTCCCGAGTGAATTACCTGCACACACTCGCAGATGCAATGTATCTCTGTGAGGCGCGCCTGTTGGAAGAAAACAGCGGCAGCCTAAAGAGCTTCAGCTACGATCATCAGGCCAGCCGATACATGGAAGGGCGGGATATCTTCTTTGTTTTTATAGAGCTTGAAACCGTGGGCACTCAGGATGAGCCTGCGCAACTAGGGGATATTTATTGTGAGGTTTCCCCCGAGAGCAAATCTATCGTGAGTTACCAGATGGTCATGCGAGAAGAGATGTAATCAAACACGTGCGATTGGTTTTACCACATCGAAAAACGCTTCAAATGTCGCGTCGATATCCTGCTCCGTTCGTTTTCGTTTAATCACATCAAAGAGCTGGCCCGCTTCAGGATAGTGTCTGCGCAGATAAACCAACCAGCTTTTAACGCGATTGCCGAGATATTTGCTGGGGTAGACAGATTTAGTGTCTAAGTAGAATTGGTATAACAGGCGGCAGGCTTGCGGCCAGTTCATCGCTTGATAATGCTCTCCGGACAAAGCGGCTTTGATTTGTAAACCCAGGTCGGGGCAAGCCAATAATCCTCTTCCAATCATGACATCTTCACAACTGGATTGATCGCGGCACTGGAAGTAGTCGTCGACGGTCCAAATCTCACCATTTGCGATCACGGGTATAGGGATCTGTTCGTTTATTCTACCGATGTAGTCCCAATAGGCCGGAGGTTTATAGCCGTCAACTTTGGAGCGGGCATGGACGGTGAGTTCATTGGCGCCGGCTTCAAAAATGGCTTGTGCATTGTCGAGATAGGCGGAGCGATCTTCAAAACCCAACCGAATTTTTGCCGAAACCGGCACGTTGGCCGGTGTGGCCTGGCGAACAGCTCGAACGATTTGAAAAACCCGTTCGGGGTCCCTGAGCAGGCTGGCACCACCATCATTGTTATTCACCATTTTTGCGGGGCAGCCGAAGTTCAAATCAATGGCACGGCCGCCATAGCGGGCCAGTTTGGAGGCGTTCAGTGCCATAGGGATAGGGTTGCCACCCAGCAGCTGGATTCGAACGGGCACGCCTACCTGGGTGCGGCACTGATTTTCTATTTCAGGGCAATACCGATAGAACACTTTAGGGGGTAGGGGTGTGCTGGTGACTCGAACGAATTCGGTCACACAGGTATCAATCCCGCCAACGGCGCTCATAAGCTCTCGAAGGGGGTGATCTACAATCCCCTCCATTGGGGCGAGGAAAATCCGCATAGATTGAGTTAATGCCTGTCATTGAGTAGGGCGGGAGCGAGCGGCGTGTCGCTCAACGAAGGATCTGCAAAAGGCCCATTTTTGCGGCGGCCATTCTACCTTGTCCTGCTGTTGGCGCATAGAGTGGGATGAACTTGTACCTCGGGCTTATTCCCTGCTACTTTTAAGCCTGCTGGTCGTTTTTATTGGCAGGCTTTAGCGAGGGTCCAGAGGGGCTGCGGCACAGATAGCAAGATGCCTGATGTTCAGTTTGATCACTTAGGGTCTTTCTAATTTGTCGATATGACCAGCTTGCTACCCTAGATGCTCGATAAAAACGGATTTTGAATAGCTATTTTTCTAAAAATCCCGCTACAAAACACTAAAAAAACCCTCTATATCCTAAGGTTATACTACAGAAAGTGTTCATAACTAATTGATTTATAACTTAAATAATTATGTAGTAGTAAAAAGCGGTTTTTGTAGTAAAGCATAAAATTTGCCTACAACAGTCTTTTTAGCTACATTGGCCATCCCCCACGTCGGGGGTAGTCATTAAACCGAGAGGAGGCTGGCACTCAATGCAAGATATATTGATGCAGCAGGGCATAGACCTAATGCTGTTTGGTATGGGCTCAGTTTGTGTGTTTCTGACAATTCTGGTGATTGCCACCAGTATGATGTCTTCAATTATTCAACGATATTTTCCGGAACCCGAAGCGCCAATGGCACCCGCAACTGCGACTGCGCCTGCTGGTGTGAACGATCCGAGATTGATTGCTGTTATTCAGGCGGCCATCGACAAACATCGCAATAAATAAAAAACAATAGCGGCGTTTGGTATAACCCACTGCAGATACTCTACTTTACAAGGGCAGATTTATGAGCGAGGCGAAAACTCCTTTAGGCATTACCGATGTGGTATTGCGCGATGCACACCAATCACTTTTTGCAACCCGCATGCGAATTGACGACATGTTGCCGATTGCAGAAAAACTGGACCAGGTCGGTTTCTGGTCTCTGGAAACCTGGGGCGGGGCAACGTTTGATGCCTGCATTCGTTACTTGGGTGAAGATCCCTGGGAGCGCATCCGGGAACTCAAAAAAGCGATGCCAAACACGCCTATGCAAATGCTGTTTCGCGGACAAAACATTCTGGGCTATCGCCACTACGCCGATGAGGTGGTTGAAAAATTTGTTGAGCGTGCTGCACACAACGGTGTAGACGTGTTCCGCGTATTTGATGCGATGAACGATATGCGTAATATCGATACCGCGTTGAAGGCCGTTAAGCAGGTGGGCAAACATGCCCAGGGCACTATTTCCTACACCTTGAGCCCGGTTCACAATGTTGATATGTGGGTAGAGCAGGGCAAGCGCATTGAAGACATGGGTGCAGATTCTATTGCCATTAAAGATATGGCAGGTTTGCTTCGTCCCTACGATGGTTTTGAATTAGTCTCTCGACTGAAAGCGACCTGTGATATTCCTATTCATATGCAGTGTCACGCAACCACCGGGCTGTCCAGCGCGACTGCGTTAAAATGTGTTGAGGCCGGTATCGACAATATTGATACTGCCATCTCCTCCATGTCGATGACCTATGGTCACAGTCCTACAGAATCCTTGGTGGCTATGCTTCAGGGCACCGACCGCGACACTGGGCTGGATCTCTTGTTGCTGGAAGAAATCGCCAGCTACTTCCGTGAAGTGCGGAAAAAATACGCTAAATTTGAAGGCTCACTACGCGGTGTTGATGGTCGTATCTTAACGGCCCAGGTACCGGGTGGCATGTTAACCAACATGGAGAGTCAGCTAAAAGATCAGGGCGCCGAAGATAAATTTGCTGAAGTGTTAGAAGAAATCCCGCGCGTTCGTGAAGATTTAGGTTTTATTCCTCTGGTAACACCCACCTCACAAATTGTGGGCACCCAGGCGGTGTTAAACGTCTTGACCGGCGAGCGTTACAAGTCTATCTCCAAGGAAACGCAGGGTGTGTTGAAGGGCGAATACGGTGCAACACCGGCCCCCGTCAACGCTGAGCTTCAAACCCGGGTTCTCGACGGAGCCGAAGTGATTACTTGTCGCCCTGCGGATCTTATTAAGCCTGAGCTCGACAATCTGACCGAAGAGCTAAGGTCAACGGCCAAAGAAAAGGGCATTGAGTTGGCGGCGGGTGACAATGAAATTGACGATGTATTGACTTACGCCTTGTTCCCCCAGATTGGTCTGAAGTTCCTTCAAAATCGCAACAATCCAGACGCGTTTGAGCCAGTGCCTACTGGCAAAGAAGGCAGTGTTGTGACCACCGAATCCGGAGAAGAGCTTTACACGGTGAGTGTGGAAGGCGTGAGCTATTCGGTCACGGTATCCAATGGTGGCGACGTAAGCGGCATTGCGCCAGTGGGCTCTGGCGCCCCTGCGGCGGCGGGAGCGGCTAGTGTACCGGCGGGTGGAGACCCTGTGCCTGCCCCGCTGGCTGGTAACATATTCAAAGTACTGGTGAAACCCGGGCAGCAAGTTGCCGAAGGCGAAACCATTATCATTCTGGAAGCCATGAAAATGGAGACCGAAGTGAGTGCTGCGAAGGCGGGTGCGGTGAGCGCCGTCAATGTCAAAGAGGGCGACTCAGTCGCCGTTGGCGATGTTTTGTTGACGATAGCCTGAGTGGAGAGCTGACTTATGGAAAATTTTATCGGGCTCTGGCACGACTCGGGTATCTACCAAATCAGCGGCGGTCAATTCGCCATGATTGTGGTAGGCCTGTTGTTATTGCTTCTGGCCATTAAAAAAGGGTTTGAACCGCTGTTGCTGGTGCCGATTGGTGTGGGTGGAGTGCTAGCCAATATCCCCGGCGCTAATCTCGCGGTATCGGCGGCTGAGGCCGCGATTATGAGTAGTGATGTCAATGTTGTTGCGGCGATGGCGCAGGCATTGGGTCTGGAGAGTTGGGAGAGTCTGGCGGAGTTAAAGTCAGCCTATGCCAGCGCGCCGGCTGCGGATCACTTGCTGGCGGTTCAGGTGGCATCTGACAGCGGTTTTAGTGATGGCATGTTGTACAGCTTTTACAATGTTGCGATTGCTTCAGGTGTGGCCCCACTCGTTATCTTTATGGGTGTAGGCGCCATGACCGACTTTGGTCCCTTGCTGGCTAATCCGAAAACGCTGTTCCTCGGTGCCGCTGCCCAGTTTGGCATTTTTGCCACGGTTCTGGGTGCGGTGGGTATGAGCGCGCTGGGCTGGATGGATTTCAGCATTGCGGATGCCGCGGCCATTGGCATTATTGGTGGTGCGGACGGTCCTACGGCCATTTACGTTTCCAGTATGTTGGCACCTGAATTGTTGGGCGCTATTGCGGTGGCGGCGTATTCCTACATGGCTCTGGTACCTATGATCCAGCCGCCTATCATGAAAGCGTTGACCAATGAGGAAGAACGAAAAATCGTAATGACTCAGTTGCGTACCGTTTCAACCCGGGAGAAAATTGTTTTCCCTCTGGTATTGCTGATTCTGGTCGCTTTGGTTCTGCCTTCGGCCGCTCCGTTATTGGGTATGTTCTGTTTTGGTAACCTGATGCGGGAATCAGGCGTGGTCGATCGTTTGAGTGACACCGCCCAGAATGCCTTGATTAACATCACTACCATCTTCCTGGGTTTGTCGGTCGGTTCGAAATTGGCTGCCGATAAGTTTCTGGATCCCAAAACCTTGGGTATTCTGGCCCTGGGTATCGTGGCCTTTGGTATTGGCACGGCAATGGGTGTTTTGATGGCAAAACTGATGAACAAATTCAGTAAACATCCGATTAACCCACTGATTGGTTCAGCGGGTGTTTCGGCGGTGCCGATGGCTGCACGAGTTTCTAACAAGGTCGGCCTGGAAGCCAATCCACAGAACTTCCTGCTGATGCACGCCATGGGGCCTAATGTGGCGGGTGTTATCGGCTCGGCGGTTGCAGCGGGTGTGATGATCTCCATGGTACAGGGAATGCAGTAGGCATCCTCCTAGCGCCTCTGGCGCACGTTTAGTTAAAGCCCGGCGCGTGTCAACAAGCCGGGCTTTTTCGTTTCTGCAGGCCCACCCTTGATTAGCGGCTTTATCAGGCCCTGCTACACTTAATAAAAAATGCACTTCAAAGCATTTGATTAGGTCTGACTGGGTGTCAGCGTGAAAAGAAACGAATCTATCAAACACTCCCAGCGCGTTGTGCTGGCGGGTGCTGCTCTGCTATTGGCAGCGTCATTGACGGCGCTGGCAGCGGCCTACTTTACTATGAATTCCTATCAGAGCATTTTGAAGCGCCAGATTGTTCTGGAGCGCTCTGTCAAAGACATGAATTTCACTTTCAAAGTGCAGGTGCAGGAGTGGAAAAATGTATTGATCAGAGGGCAGTCCCCTGAAGACTTGTCCCGCTATTGGTCTCTGTTTACCGACGCAGAGGCAAGTGTTAGAGAGCAGGCGAGCAATATCCAGTCAGTCAATGATAACCCTCAGCTCGCGTTGACGCTGGACCATTTTATTCATGAGCACGAGGCGCTTGGTGAACAGTACCGAAATGCCAAAACCTTGTATCTTAATCGGCAGTTTGACGGATTGGCCGCAGACAAACTTGTCAGGGGGCTTGATCGGGCGCCCAGCAATTTATTGACCCGACTGGCAAACCTGGTGAGTCAAGGTGCGCAGGATGCTGCGGCCGTTCTCCAGTATCAGAGTCGCTGGGTTATTGTTTTGGCATCTGCAGCCTTAATTTTGACATTTCTATTGGTCGCCAGTGGCGTGGGCGCACTGGTGCGACGTTCAGTGGACACTGAAGTGCGTGCTCGAACCAAAAGTGATTTTCTCGCTAAAATGAGCCACGAAATTCGCACGCCAATGAATGGTGTGTTGGGCATGTCTGAGCTTTTGTCTTCAACCAATTTAAGTGCGCTTCAGCGCCGTTACAACGATGCGGTCCTCTCTTCCGGAAATGCCTTGATTAGCCTTATCAATGACCTGCTGGATTTTTCCAAAATCGAAGCGGGGAGATTCGAGCTTGATAAGCACCCCTATGATCTGCGTCAGCTCATAGAGGAGGTGTATTTCGTGTTTTCTTACAACGCGAAGAAAAAAGGTTTGGCTTTGTTGTTTGATGTTAAATCGGAGTTGCCCCAAAAGCTCTGGGGGGATAAGGGGCGTTTAAGACAGGTATTGCTTAACCTCATCAGTAACGCGGTGAAGTTTACTGAGCGTGGATGGGTCAAACTGGATGTGTCACTGAGCAATGCCGAGGGTGCCGAGGAAAAGCTGAACATCGAAATTAGTGATACGGGCATAGGAATGAGTCAGTCTAGCTGTGAAAGTATTTTTGAACCTTTTAGCCAGGCAGAAGGAGGCATTAATACCAAGTTTGGCGGAACAGGTTTGGGCCTTGCGATTGCCAAAGAAATTGTCAGGCATATGGACGGGGAGCTGAAAGTCAGCAGCGAAGAGGGGAAAGGTTCTCAATTTAATATCACTTTACCGCTTAATGTTCAACAGGCCGGGCCCCAGAAAAGTATTGCAGAACTCCGGGGTAAACGCCTGTTACTGGTTGATGATTCCGTCGCATACGCTGAAGTTTATCAAGCGTGGGCCGAGCGCTGGGGGATGCAGGTGACTGCCTTTGTAAACCCTAAAGACGTCATGTCCGCTCTGGAAAAAACACAGTCTTTTGATCTGGTTTGTGTCGACTTCAATATGCCCTCTGTGGATGGCGTGTATTTGTCATCGCAGATCAGGGCTCTGCCAGGATATGAACAAGTACCTATTCTGTTGATGACTGCAACGGGGGATCTCCCTGGCAAGGAAGAGCTGGAGGCTGCGGGTATCACACACGCACGAGAAAAACCGGCCTTGCCTGAGAGGCTGAAACCTGTGTTTGAGGACTTATTGGCGGGCCGAGACTTCACGGAGTCTGAACAGGCGCTCAAGGTCAGGCGCAACAATTTGTCGATGAATGTTCTGGTAGCAGACGACAATGCGGTCAACTGCATGGTTGTGAAGGGTATGTTGCTGCAATTAGGGCATTTGGTGACTGTCGTTGAGGATGGTCAGCAGGCACTCGATAGTTATCATCATGCCGCCGAATCCTATGACTTGATCATGATGGACTGCGAAATGCCCCTGCTCGATGGATTTGAGGCAACACAACAAATCAGAGCGCTGGAGAGGGCGGATGACAAACGGCCAAGAGTAAAAATCTATGCCTTGACCGCCCATGCCGGCAATCTGGAAAAACAGCGCTGTATTGCCGCCGGAATGGACGAAGTATTGACCAAGCCGGTTTCTCAGGATGTATTAAGGCAGGCTTTAGAGCTGGGTTTCTAGCTCTCCGCCATTCCACGATCTTCTGCTTTCAGGCGCAGCGGCTATGCCTTTGCGGGCAGTTGGCGAGCGTTTTCACAAGTAAAAATAATAACCTAGCAAAACACTGGGGTATATACTTGACTAAAACGCTAGGGTTTTTCATAATGCAGGCCCAAATGCTGATCGCCGAATCAAACTGACTGGAAAGCAAGCATGAGACTGACGACTAAAGGCCGCTATGCCGTGACCGCGATGCTGGATCTGGCACTTCACAGCGACAAAGGTCCCACTAGCCTGGCAGGCATCTCCAAACGCCAGGAAATATCTCTTTCCTATCTCGAGCAGCTGTTCTCGAAGTTGCGTCAACGAGAGCTGGTCAAGAGTGTGAGAGGGCCCGGGGGTGGTTATAAGCTTAGCCGGGACGGTGCTGAGATCTATGTGGCCGAAATTATTGATGCGGTCAATGAATCCATCGACGCGACCTCCTGTGGTGGCGCGGGTTCCTGCCAGCATGGCGAAGTATGCCTGACCCACTATCTCTGGTCAGACCTCAGCGATCAAATTCACGATTTCCTCAGTGGCATCAGTTTGGCCAGTTTAGTACAGAGAAGTGATGTGCAGACGGTTAAAATGCGCCAGGACGGACGGGAGCTTGAGAGCCAGGCTGCCGAAACGGATGATAGTTTTAAAAATAGCCCTGCAGGGCTCGATGTTATTCAGGCCTCGAGCCTGTAAAGAAGGACAGATACGGACACATTATGAAATTACCAATCTATCTCGATTATTCCGCAACCACACCTGTGGACCCCAGAGTAGCCAAAAAAATGGTTGATTGCCTGACCATGGATGGCAATTTTGGCAACCCGGCCTCCCGTTCACATTTTTACGGGTGGAAAGCCGAGGAAGCGGTGGAGAATGCTCGCCAACAGGTGGCTGATCTGATCAATGCGGATCCGCGCGAAATTGTTTGGACCAGTGGTGCAACCGAATCTGACAATCTCGCCATTAAAGGCATCGCGCATTTTAATCAGCGTAAAGGCAAACACATCATCACCTCCAAAATTGAACATAAAGCGGTGCTGGATACCTGCCGTCAGTTGGAGCGGGAAGGTTTTGAGGTCACTTATCTCGACCCAGCGAGCAATGGTATTGTGAGCCCGGAACAGGTGGCCGATGCGATTAGAGAGGAGACCACGCTGGTTTCTCTTATGCACGTGAATAACGAAATTGGTGTTGTTAACGACATCGCGGCGATTGGCGAGATATGCCGGGCGAAGAAAGTATTCTTTCATGTAGATGCTGCCCAAAGTGCCGGTAAAATAGCTATCGATATGGAGTCCATGAAAGTGGATCTCATGTCCTTCTCCGCACACAAAATATATGGCCCCAAAGGTATTGGTGCACTTTATGTGCGCCGTAAACCCCGTGTGCGCCTGGAAGCCCAGGTACACGGCGGTGGTCATGAGCGCGGCATGCGTTCGGGCACCTTGGCCACCCACCAAATTGTGGGAATGGGTGAGGCGTTCGAAGTAGCGCGTACGGATATGGAAAAGGATCTAGCCCATGTTGTTGCCTTGCGCGACCGTTTGTTAGACGGCGTGAAGGACATGGAAGAGGTGCATGTAAATGGCGACCTGGAGCAGCGGTACCCCGGCAACCTGAATATTAGTTTTGCCTTTGTAGAAGGTGAATCTTTGATTATGTCTTTGAAAGACCTGGCAATATCTTCCGGTTCAGCCTGTACCTCTGCGAGTCTAGAGCCCTCTTATGTATTGCGGGCCCTGGGTTTGAATGACGAGATGGCACACAGCTCTTTGCGCTTTAGTTTTGGCCGTTTCACCAGCGAAGATGAAGTTGATTTTGCGATAGAAAAAATTCGAGCCGCAGTGACGAAGCTACGCGAGCTTTCGCCCCTTTGGGATATGTATAAAGACGGCGTTGACCTCAATTCAATTGAGTGGGCAGCTCACTAACTAGTTTTCAGGAGTAAATAAAATGGCTTATAGCGATCAGGTAATCGACCACTACGAAAATCCTCGTAACGTGGGCAAGATGGATGATAAATCAGAGAACGTTGGCACGGGCATGGTAGGCGCTCCAGCCTGCGGAGATGTCATGAGGCTGCAAATTCAAGTGAGCGACGAAGGTATTATCGAAGATGCCAAGTTCAAAACCTATGGTTGCGGATCTGCCATTGCCTCCAGTTCTTTGTTAACTGAATGGGTAAAAGGCAAGTCTCTCGACGAAGCGGCCGAGATTAAGAATACCGCAATCGCTGAAGAACTGGCACTGCCGCCGGTGAAAATTCACTGCTCTGTATTAGCAGAAGATGCAATTAAAGCGGCTGTGAAAGATATCCGAGAGAAGCGCGGCGACTAAGCGGACAACAGACGAGAATTATCATGGCAATTACAATGTCGGAGACGGCGCGCACCCACGTTGCAAATCACCTCGCCAATCGAGGCAAGGGTTTGGGTATTCGAGTGGGTGTAAAAACCACGGGCTGTTCCGGTTTGTCCTACGTGCTTGAGTTTGTTGATACGTACGAGAGTGACGACGAACTGTTCGATCAGGGCGATTTTAAATTGGTGGTGGACCCCAAGAGTCTGGCGTATCTCGACGGTACTGAAATGGATTTTGTCAAAGAAGGTTTAAACGAGGGTTTTGAGTTTAAAAACCCCAACGCCAAAAATGCCTGTGGTTGCGGCGAAAGCTTCCACGTGTAGTTGGCAACAGTATAATACCTGGGTTAGGCCGAAGCATTGCTTCGGCTTTTTTGTATTTTTGGGTGAGTTTGACCGTCAGCGCAGCAGACTATGGATATCAGTAAAAACTATTTTCAATTGTTTGGTTTTCCGGTGCAGTTTTCGATTGATGAGCCTGAATTGTCAAAGCGCTATCGGGAGCTTCAAAAGGATATTCACCCCGATCGTTTTGCGGGGAAGGGCGATCGTGAAAAACGCTTGGCTGAGCAGTTTTCCACCTATGTGAATGAAGCCTATCAGGGCCTCATGGTGCCTTTGGCTCGTGCCGAATACCTCTTGGTATTGGCGGGTGTAGAAATGGATCCTCAAAACGAGACCACCAATGACGGGCTGTTTTTGATGCAGCAAATGGAGCTCCGCGAAGCCTTGGCTGAGGTGCCTTCCCATGAAAACCCAGAGGCGGCCCTGGATGAGATGTCCGCCCAGGTAAAACAAAGTATAGAGCTGCTGTTGCAGGAATATGAAACAGCTTACAATGCAGGCCTGTTTGACCAGTGCAAAGCCAGTGTCACAAAACTCCATTTTGTGACCAAGCTGAGCCGCGAAATAGAAAAACTTGAAGCGCAAATACTCGATTACTAGTAGATTTATCTTATGGCACTCTTGCAAATATCTGAACCCGGTTTATCCCCAGCCCCCCATCAACGTAAACGGGCGGTGGGCATTGATTTGGGCACAACAAACTCACTGGTTGCAACTGTGCGCAGTGGCGACGCGTTAACCCTGCCCGATGAATCGGGCGAGGCAATGTTACCTTCGGTTGTGCGGTATCGGGCCGGAGATGCGCCCCAGGTAGGCCGTGACGCCAAGGCGATGGCGGCGGAAGACCCTTTGAACACCCTGTTGTCGGTTAAACGTTTTATGGGGCGCGGGCTCGGTGATATTAAAATGCTCGGCACGCAATTACCCTATGAATTTGGGCCAGAAGATGGCGGCATGCCCTTTATAAAAACCGTACAGGGGCTAAAAAGCCCAGTGGAGGTGTCTGCCGACATCCTTAGGACCTTGGCACAGCGAGGCAAAGAATCACTCGGTGGCGAACTCGACGGTGCCGTGATCACGGTTCCAGCCTATTTTGACGAAGCTCAAAGACAGGCCACTAAAGACGCCGCACGGCTGGCAGATATCAATGTATTACGCCTGTTAAACGAACCCACCGCAGCGGCAGTGGCCTATGGCCTGGACAAGGCGGAAGAGGGTGTCATTGCAATTTATGACCTGGGTGGCGGTACCTTTGATATCTCGGTGCTTCGCTTAAGTCGCGGTGTCTTTGAAGTGCTTGCCACGGGTGGAGATTCTGCGCTGGGCGGCGATGATTTTGATCACGCGATTGCCGAATGGATTATTGCCGAGGCGGATTTAAGTGAGCAGCTTAGCCCTTCGGAGCAGCGCACTTTGCTGGCGATATCTTGTCATGCCAAAGAACAACTCAGTGTAGAGACCTCGGTTGCGTTGAAATACGGCCAGTGGCAGGGTGAGCTAAACCGGCAGCAGCTGAATGAGCTGATGGACCCCTTAATTGAGCGAAGTATTCGAGCCTGTAAACGCGCTATCCGGGATGCAGGCGTGAGCCTGGATCAGATTCAAAACGTAGTGATGGTAGGGGGTTCTACACGCACCTTGCGTGTGCGGGAACGTGTCGAGGCATTTTTCTCACAAGCTCCGCTACTGACGATTGATCCAGACCGTGTCGTTGCGATTGGTGCGGCTTTGCAAGCCGATATCCTCGCGGGCAACAAACCAGACAGTGATCTATTGTTGCTCGACGTTATTCCGCTTTCTCTTGGCCTGGAAACGATGGGCGGCTTGGTAGAGAAAGTGATTGCCCGAAATACCACCATTCCCGTCGCAAAGGCGCAGGAATTCACGACCTTTAAAGACGGTCAGACTGCCATGGCAATTCATGTGTTGCAGGGCGAACGAGAGTTGGTTGACGACTGTCGTTCACTGTCGCGTTTTGAGTTGCGAGGCATTCCTGCCATGGTGGCTGGCGCGGCACATATTCGCGTGACCTTCCAGGTTGATGCCGATGGTTTGTTAACGGTCTCGGCACAGGAGAAGTCCACCGGCATCGAAAGTGGGGTAACCGTAAAACCCTCCTATGGCCTCGACGACGGTACTATCACGCGAATGCTCAAAGATTCCTACGCCTTCGCCAAAGAGGATATGAGTTCTCGCTCTTTGCGTGAGCAGCAAGTTGAGGCGGAACGTGTTATTGAGGCCCTGGTTGCCGCATTGGCGGCCGATGGCGAAGCGCTTTTGAGCGCTGCGGAGTTCTCCACGCTTCAGGCAGCAGTTGATAGCTTGCGACAATGTCACAATGTTGGCACCGCCGATGAAATCACAGCTGAGATAGAAAGAGTGGGGCAGTTAAGTGAACATTTTGCAGCCCTGAGAATGGATGTGAATATCAAGAAGGCGCTTGCTGGCCACAATCTTGATGAACTGGATAAGTAATTACAGGAACAACGATGCCCCAAATTAAATTTTTACCTCACGAAACGATCTGCCCGGAAGGTGCCGTGATCGAGGCGGAAACTGGCGAAAGTATTTGCAAGGCGGCCTTGCGTAATGGTCTGGATATTGAACATGCCTGCGAAATGAGCTGTGCCTGTACCACTTGCCATGTTGTTGTCCGGGAGGGTTTTGACGCCCTGGAAGAACCCGACGAACTGGAAGACGATTACCTCGACAAAGCTTGGGGCTTGGAACCTGATTCCCGCTTGAGCTGTCAGGCACTGGTGACAGACGAAGATTTGGTGGTAGAGATTCCTAAGTACACCATTAATATGGTCTCTGAAAATCACTGAGTCAGGCCCGTAAGGACTAGCTGTTATGACCTTGATCTGGACTGATGTACTTGATATCGCGATTGAGCTTTATGATTCGAAACCGGATGTAGATCCACGGTATGTGAATTTTGTAGATTTACGTAATTGGGTTCTCGCTCTGGAAAACTTTGACGATGATCCAGACCGTTGTGGTGAAAAAATTCTGGAGGCTATTCAAGCCGCCTGGATTGAAGAGGCGGAAGACTAGGCCGTTCGCCTGAAAAAATGAGATTGCCGTTCTGCGCGTTTGTAAGCTTGTTCGGTCAAAAAACCATAAAGGAGTGTTGGTATGCTGAAACTGGAAATGATTTGCACGGGTGAAGAAGTCTTGTCCGGACAAATTGTCGATACCAACGCCGCCTGGTTTGCCAATGCCTTGATGGAGAAGGGCATTGAGATGTCACACCGAGTGACGGTTGGCGACCGGCTCGAGGATCTCGTTGCTGTTTTTCAGGAGCGTAGTCAAACTGCAGATGTGATTGTGGTGAATGGCGGTCTTGGCCCAACCACCGATGACATGTCGGCAGAAGCGATGGCGCTGGCAAAGGGAGAATCCCTGGTCGAAAATACAGAGTGGCGCGAGCGTTTGGAAGGTTGGATGCAGCGTTATGGTCGCATGATGTCAGCCAATAACCTGAAGCAGGCGATGTTGCCAGCATCTGCAGTTATGGTTGATAACCCCTATGGCACTGCGTGTGGTTTTCGGGTCAAGTTAAATCGTGCCTGGTTGTTCTTTACCCCCGGTGTACCCCACGAATTTAAAAAAATGACTTACGAACAATTCTTGCCGTTTATTGCAGAGGAGTTTGGTCAGTCTGAAGTGGTTGGTCTTAAAAAATTGCTCACACTTGGTCATGGTGAATCACGTTTGGGCGATCAGTTGGAACGCCTGAATTTACCCGACGGTGTCACGATTGGGTATCGCTCTTCCTTGCCCTATAACGAAATTAAAGTGTTTGCCAGAGGTGAAAGTGCTAACGCGGCCTTGGGCGAAGTGGTAGATCTTGTTAAACACACACTGGGCGACGCAGTGGTGTCGGAAGGGCACCCTAATTTGGCCGCGGAAATACACAGCCTCATGGAAAACTCCGGCCAGAGCCTGAGCCTGGCCGAGTCCTGCACCGGCGGTTTGCTTGCCAGTCAGCTTGTCGATTTTCCGGGTAGCTCTCGCTATTTACAGCAGGCTCTGGTGACTTATTGCAATGAGTCCAAGATGAAACTGCTTGATGTGTCTGCGAATACCTTGGATTCCTATGGTGCGGTTTCACTTGAGACGGTGCGTGAAATGGCCCAGGGCGTTAAAAACTTGTTGGGCAGCGATTACGCACTTTCCACCAGTGGTATTGCTGGGCCAGACGGCGGAAGCGACGAAAAACCGGTGGGCACCGTGGCGATTGGTTTGGCCACGCCCTTGGGTGAGTGGTGCCAGATGATTCAGTTGCCACAGCGACTGTCGCGGACCATGATTCGTTCTTTGAGCTGTGCGGTGGCCTATGACATGTTGCGACGCGCGTTGCGGGGCGAAGACCCTATTGTGGAGTACCCCTCCGTTCGAAGAACCCAAGTTTGGGTTCGCTAGCCATACTTAATGTAGTTTCTAGCTTTTTTGGCTCATGTGCCGGCACTATTGGCTAATATGCCAATTTTTCCATTTTTTTGTCTTGTTATATTAGCGGGGAAGTTTTTGACTAATATTCAGGACACAAAAAATGAAAACTCAAGCCGGTAACTCCCGCTGTGAGGCAACACAGCCAGTGCCAAATCCACTCTCCTTTAAGTCAGTTAAATCGTCGACCTCTCCCAAGCGTGGGCGGGATCTCCGGGCAGTGAGTTACCTGCTCACAACACGCGATAAAAGCGATAAAGTTGAGCAGCCAGAAATTAACGACGACGATCAGAATAACGTCTATTGGAAAGGGTACAACTAGACTGCTTTTGTGATTGCAGTGGGGCGGAGTCTTTACTCAGGCTTTGCCCATACAGCTGATTAGCGATCAGCCGGGCTGGTTTACGCCCAACTCCTCGTCCAATTCCTGCCAAATTTCTTCCACCCAACGCTTGATAGTCAGCGCTTCATCCCATCGATCCGATAATTCATAACCTTTGGCGTCGGTGATGGCATAGCTGGGTGGTCCGAGCTCACAGAGAAAAACGCAGGTCGCGTCGGCTGAGTTGCGTT
>ENA-OSET01001356-OSET01001356.1-sediment-metagenome-genome-assembly--contig:-NODE-1356-length-25511-cov-3.162538_pt1 | contig 25511 bp, 25 predicted proteins | sample MGYA00237882_ERZ534229 | MGnify/ENA primary metagenome ERZ534229 (study PRJEB26408, sample SAMN06266212) | sediment metagenome | isolation source: Hudson Canyon methane seep mesocosm | place... | reverse complement strand
CCCTCACCTGAATTAAAACGGTAAACTAATCGTCTATTTAATGAAGTCATATAATTTAAACAAAATGTCTATAAACCAATTTCAGATGAACAATCTATTCAAAATAAAAAGTGGGATATCTAATGTCTGGTTTTGAAATACTCAGAATCTTAGTATCCCGCTCAATGGATCCATTTGTTATCTTATTACTCAGCATTCTATTGATTAGCCTTTGGAGTGTCGTTAGAAATAAGTTTAAACAGCCTAAAATGAACTTCATTGCAGTATGTTCTTTATTTTTATATGTATTTTCGAAGCAATGATCTATATAAACTTTTATCTTTTCATGTCTAAGTAAAGCTTGGCAAAGCGCTTGAGGAAAAAGGTAGCCACCTTGCAACACTTTTAAGCCTTTGGACTCTAAATTAAATTCCTTTTTCATTTCAGCCTCAGTGAATTGTTGAAAAATGTCTTTTCTATCCAGCCCTATCATTTGTTGCAGCCAATCTTCTTGATATTTATTAAAGTGCGAGAAAAGCAGCCCAGTTCTTTTGTATTCATTTTGAAATTTTGAGTAAAGGCGATCAGCAAAAAAATAGCTTTGAGCAATCAAGTGAGCATATGAGCTGTTGTTTGAAGAAAATCTAGGATACATGGCTGCAACTGGATTGCTTGAAGTTCCACATGCAGCTTCTTGACCATATTCATATACATCTACTTGCAACCCGTGATTTGCAGCAGCATAAGCAGTACAGCTCCCAGCAATGCCTGAGCCAATTATGGCAATCTTAGAACACTCAACAGATAAAGTGTTTTGAATATGCTTTCTAGGTAATATTTTGCCAATTAGCTTATGTCTTTTCTTTCCAAACCCCTTAACCTTTGAGACAGCGTAGCCAAATTTTGTGAAATTTCTTGTTGCAACCACGTCCCCATACCGTGACTTTGAATTAAAATCACTTCATTGGAGAATGAAGACGATAAAGGTGAAGCCTTCATAACTTCAGAAATAACCACTGCCAAGTGTTCTGTTTTATTTGAGGGGTAAAGACGTAGCATAAGGACCTATATTCGGTGGCTTCAGCTAATATTTCAGCTTGCCAATTTATTTTATTGTATAACAGTAACGACTTATCGATTTTACTTAAAGTAAGTGCTCAACTTAATAGCAAGCATTTGAAATATCTAATAATATTGCATCATAGCATTAACAGAATATATACATATATGGCTATATCAATACGCTTTTACACCCCATTTTTTGAACGCGTTCACATCTAGAATGCACGATACAAGCATTACTTGTTTTCAATACTAATAATGCATATATTCTTGCTCGATTATAATAAGTAGTTTCAATAATTAAGTCATAAGTTTCGCAAGGGAGTATTAGAAACTTGTACCAGTCAAATGGAAATAAAAATAAAAAACAAATCGGTACATGGTCAAAATTAGTTGCGCTTTGTACCAAAGTTATGGGCGGTTACTATCGTTCAAATGGCACCATTGTTAGAAACATCGCATCAGGCAACAGCAGCCCCGATGATGATGCTATTTTTGTTGAAACAAATGTTCAATTTGCCAGCATATCCGAACGTACCCATGCTCGCGTACGCCACCAAGAAACGCAACGCCAAGAAAATATTGAGACCATATTATCACTGGTTTCTGGTCTGATGGGTGAAAAAGTAAGTATAAATTCTGTTGATCCAGACTGGGCGAATATATTCTTCAATTACGCTCAAGATGTTAGCAACAAAAACATGCAAAGCCTTTGGGCTCGCGCCATGCTTTGCGAACTAAAGCATGCTAGTTCAATTTCAAAACGCAGCCTTAGCTTTCTTTATCATTGTGACCTGTGGGAAATTGCTGCATTCAAAAAGATTGCAAACTATGCATTCATTGGCAGTAATGGGCACCCTTTTATTTTTCGCTCCAAACCAAACTCAGAAGAGACAGACGACATTTTCTCAGAGTCACGTTTACTTTCTCACTGTATTAATGCAGGAATGATCGCTCCAGAGCCCAAAAATCTACTTGTAGGCTTTGAGTTTGAATATGAGAAAAATACTCATCGAATTAGCCATGACTTCACTCCAATAGGTCAAAGCGCTGGCTTTTACTTACAAGCATTTTCTAAAACTGGCAGTGACTTAATGAAGTTACTGGGTGGGCTTGAAACAATTCCTACTTCTAACCTGCAACGCAGAATTGTGTGGGATTTTATCTCTGACTTTATTGATATTGAAACCGAATGCGAAGAAGAATCAGTGCTCGCTGGCTAGTTCAGATCAAATGATGCGCTCCACCAAATGAAGTTGGAACAATCTATTCCACAATAGAAACATTAAATACTACCTAAAATAAATTATAGTATTACTTCAATCTTACGGAGAGCATTGATTATGGAAGACAAAAAATACGCACCCGCTTATGCGCATAATGCGATTGAAGAATTATTTGAGAATGTATTTTGGGTACATGGGAGCATTAAGATGGCCCCTGGAATGACGATGAATAGAAACATGATCATTCTAAAACAAGAGGATGAGTTAACACTGATAAATCCTGTCAGACTCAATCATCAAGAAGAAGCAAAGCTATGTGCTTTAGGTGAGATTAAGAAGGTTTTACGCTTAGGCGATTTTCATGGCTTAGACGACCAATATTATATTGATCGATTTCATGCAGAATTCTGGTGCCAAGAAGGTCAGTCTATTTATAAAACGCCCGTACCAGACACTATCATTAAAGAAGATACCCCTTCTCCAATTAAAAACTCAGAATTTTTTATTTTCTCAACTGCCAAGTTCCCTGAAGCCGCGTTATTATTAAAAGACCACAGTTTATTGATCACAACCGATAGCATTCAAAACTTAACTAACTGGAGTTACACGACATTCCTGGCAAAAATTGTACTTAGACTAATGGGCTTTAAGAAAGCGTTATTAATCGGCAAACCATGGATCAAAAGAGTCACCCCAAAAGGTGAGTCTATGCGAGGTGATTTTGATCGTTTGCTCGACTTAGATTTTGACCACCTTATTGCCGCACATGGCACATTACTACGAGATAATGCGAAACCAGCATTACAAAAACTAGTGGCCATTACTTTTTGATCATCAGCATCGGTTCAAACTGAAATAAAGCAAATAACCACCACATTTATTTCAAAGCAAAGAAATGAAACTGTGTGGTTTACCGATAATATAAAGCGATATTAGCAACATAGAAAACGGAATGAGGCAGCAGTTATACTCAGACCCCCTTCAGCATTTTGTTCTAACTGTTATTTCTTATTATAATTTTCTAGCCATGTAAGAAATTCAGGCTCTGCAACAGGACGACCAAAATAATACCCCTGGGCAATATCACATCCCAAGTCGGCTAATGCTTGTAAGTGCTCCTTGCTTTCAACCCCTTCAGCAACCACCTCCATGCCTAGCTCATGCCCCAGCACAATACAGGTCTTAACAATTGCAGACGCTTCTTCGTCTTCCAACATGGGTATCACAAAACTCTTATCTACTTTCAACTCGGAAAAAGGAATTTTGTGTAGTAGGGCTAAGGAAGAGTACCCCGTTCCAAAATCATCAATTGATAGCCCCACCCCCTTTAAACGCAAACGCGTCAATATATCCAAAGAGGTGACAAGTTCGCCCATTAAAGCGCTCTCTGTTACCTCCAGAGTAATCATACTCGGGTTTAGCTTACTGTTATTCAGTGAATCACTCACCTGTTCAGGTAAGGCTAAACTTCGAATATTATCGGCAGAAACATTGATTGAAACAGGAATTGCTTGCCCTGCTTGCTGCCACTTCAAAACGTGTTTCATTGCCTCTGAAATCACCCAGTTAGTTAACAGTGCCATACCACCATGCACTTCTACAATCCGGATAAATTCATCAGGAAAAATTAACCCTCTATTGGGATGCTGCCAGCGGATCAAGGCTTCACAAGACACACATTCACCTGTTTTTATATTGATCTGAGGCTGGTAAAAAAGCACCATTTGCTCTCGTTTTAACGCTGCCCGTAACTCATCAACAATAACCAACTCTTTTGCTAGCACCGGATTGGTTTCAGCCGTCCTTTTATTACCAGCACAATAACTTTGTATGGTTTGTTGAAAAACACTCAAACGAAGAGGTTTATTGAGAGAGGCGATAATATTGAGCTGATGTTCACGCCCCAACTTCTCAGCTGCATGCAACACTCCGATATCATGACCACTGATCAAAAGCAGTGCAGGTGAGTTACTCATGGAAGCTAAACGACGCATCACTTCAATGCCATCCATACCGGGCATATTCAAATCAAGTACTAGTAAAGCACCTTGCTCAAACTGGGTGACTTGCTCAAAAAGAGCTTGCCCTTGCTTGAAGCATTCTGCTTCAAGCCCGATATCTTCAACCATATCATTGAGTAGTGATAAAACTGCAGTATCATCATCTAATAAATAAATCTTTGTGTCACTCATGGTTGCTGTTCCCTTTCAGCTGACAATCTAATGCTTCTAAAGCGGCACTTACCTGCTCTTTGTCTTTCGAGGCGCTAAGATGAATATCCATATCAAAATTCTTGATATGACTAGAAAACCATTCAAAAAAGAATTCAAGTACTTCTTTTGCACTAATTTCCCCTTGAATAAACATTTCTTGCTCGGCTTTAACCTGCTTCAGCAATAAGCGGTGAACCTGTTGATGGTTATTCAAGTAAGGGTCCTCGCAAATGTTCATAATCAGCTCCTCACGTTTAAAGTGCCTATCAATAAATGCTATGAATCCTTTAAATGCTTCCGCCATACTCACAGCACTTCCTTGAGTATTTATTTTTTGAAGTTTAGCTAATAAGGAAAATAAGTGACGATGATCCTCATCTATCGCATCTATCCCCGTTAAAAATTCATCGGTCCATACAATAGCGCTCTCTGATGCGAGCGTTTTTGTTTTTTCTACCCCGGAGTTTGAGTCGTCTAAGCGCTTTCGTATTTGTAGGGCCATATCCATTTGCGTATAAGGTTTACTTAAGAGTTCAAAAGAGAATTTTACCAAATTGTGTTGCTCTACGGTTTTATCGGTATAACCCGAAGTCAGCAATACTTTGGTGTTAACAAAGTCATTGTTTATTCTTTCTGCTAAGTCAAAACCCGTCATTTTCCCTGGCATCACAACATCACTAAAAACCAGCGCAATATCAGAACACTGGCATAATATATCCACAGCCTCTTGTGCCGTAGCAGCCCTTAAAACCTGATAACCTAAACCTTCCAGAGTATGCTGAGCCAAGTCTAATAAGCCCTTTTCGTCATCAACCAATAAAAGTTTTTCATGACCTATGAGCGTTTGTATATCGACATCATTTAACTGTTCCTGCGCTGTAGCTCCATTTTGAGAACTTTGGTTTGGCACTTCATTCTGACTTCTTGGCAGACTCTTGTTTCTAGGTAAATAGAGCCTGAATGTCGTCCCAAAGCCTATCTCTGAATATACTTTTATATAACCTTTTGAGCGCTTCACAAAACCAAATACCATTGAAAGGCCTAAGCCAGTACCTTTTCCTTGTGATTTGGTGGTAAAGAAAGGTTCAAATATTTTATCTTGCAGCGATTTTTCAATCCCTTCACCGTCATCACTAATCGACAACTGTACATACTCACCCACTTTCGCCCCAGCATTGAGCTGACAAAATGCATCATCAAGCTGACAATTCAACGTTTCAATAAATACTTGCCCCCCCTCAGGCATGGCATCACGCGCATTAATAATCAAATTCAGTAGCGCATCACTGAAATCTCCGACATCAATTGCAGTGCCCCATAAAGACTCATAGAGTTTATAACTCAGGTCAATGCGATGTCCGACAGAATGTTGAAGCACTTGATCCATATCCCGAACCAGGAGGTTAATATTCGATACATGACTTTGCGCTTCTTTTTGCCTGGAAAAATTTAATAGTTGCTGAGTGAGGTCAGCTGCGCGTTGCGCAGACTTTGTGGCTGCAGTAATTCGTTTTTGCGCCTTAACATCACCGTCCAACTGCATAGCAAGCAACTCCAGGTTCCCAATAATTACCCCTAGTGTGTTATTAAAATCATGCGCTATACCACCAGTTAATTGCCCCACCGCCTCCATTTTCTGAGCACTCTGTAGAATTTTTTCAGTTTGTTTACGCTGCGATATATCCTGGTGAGTACCAATCACCCTGAGCGGTTTTTTATCCTCACTCCAAGTAATAACCTGCCCCCGGTCAAGGATCCATTTATAGGAGCCGTTTTTACATAAAACTCTATGTTCATTCTCGTAATAAGAGGTTTTACCTTCTAAGTGAGCGTTAAGATCTTGATAGCATTTTTCTTTATCGCCGGGGTAAAGGCGCTTGTCCCACTCTTCAAACTCATCGCCAATTTCTGCCTCCTTATAACCAAGCATTTCTTTCCACCTTTTAGAAAAGAAAACTTTATTCGTTTGCGTATCCCAATCCCAGACACCATCACGCGCACCTTCCAAGGCAAACTGCCAACGGCCTTCTGCTTGCTTGCGCGCTGTAATATCCGTTCTAATGGCAATATAACTTTTAGGGTTCTTTCCTCCTGCCATGAAAGGTACGATTGTAGTATCGAACCAACGTAACTCCCCACACTTAGACTTATTACAGAATTCGCCTTGCCATACCTTTCCTTGTGTAATAAATGAATACATTTCCTCGTAATAACACTGTTTATGTAATCCCGACTTTATTAAACGATGATCGCTGCCAATTAGCTCTTCTTGTGAATAACCCGAAATCTCTATAAATTTTTCATTTACATAAGTGATCGTACCGTGAATATTCGTAACCGCTACAATTGCATGTTGGTCAAGCGCATATTTTTGATCAGCCAGATCAGCTAATGCCTGAGTTATTTGAGTATGACTACACTCTAGCTTATGATCATATAAACGTCGCTTAACCAGCATTGCATTAAACATATTCGCCAAGGCTGCCAATTCACCACGCCCAGACAACTCACACAATGCTGTCGATAAATTATTCGAGGCTTCTTCCGAAACTACAATTAGATGTTTAATCGGTTTAAAAAGAAATGTTCTCAAAAAAACAGTGATTAAGCTCATGACCAAAAGCAAAACAATGGCTAAAGGAAAGGTTGATTGCCAAACCTCTTTCCACAGCAATGCCTGAGAGCCTTTTAAGTCATAAACCAGCACTAGACTGCCTACATTTATATCTCGAATCGTTCCCTTTTTTCGATCCAATTTCAAAGGAAAATAAGCAAAAATCTTTTGTTGATTGTCATTTAGGTAAACGTTTGAACGATTATTTTCCCTGGCTTGGTTTATTTTGTTGAGATCAAGTAAGGGCATTTGATCAAGCTTTCTTCCTATTAAGGATAAATTTGTGGCGTGAATAATCGTGTTGTATTTATCCATTGCAAGCAAGAGTTCGTATTTCATATTCACCCCCCGCGCAGATAATGCCTGCTTCGCCTCTTGCCATTCATCATTTTGTATCTCCCTTTCCATACTACTCTGCAAACTTGCCATATCCTGCTGCACAAACTCAATATGACTCTGAACAAGATGTGTTTCTGCTCGTTGGTAGTTTATCCAGGTGGATGCACCTAGCAGCACAATAAAAGCCAGTAAAATTAAACAGGGCAACCAAAAGGAGAGCTTAAGGCTTCGAGCGTGCTTCATACATGTCCTTTGGTAAGAAGGTATTGTCAGTCAGCTTATTTAAGATAAGCTGACTTTTAAGAAACTTTTTCTTCGTCATCAATAGAGCCAAACTATTGGCTGTTTGGTTCAAAGGAGAAGGCTCGCCACTAAGTAAAACATGATTTTGACTGAGGTCTGGTAATTTCAATCCTTCATACGCACGGAGCAATTGACTCGTGCTAAGCTGAAGCCTCATCCCCATTAACGCCCCCGCTTTTTGCGGAAATTCATTCAGGTAGACCCGAGCTTTGAAATAACCACTTATTAACTGTTTTAATGCTTTAGGGCTTCGCGCCAGAACCTGCTTTTTTACAACGAGTACATCGACAATACGCCCAGGAATCTGGCTACTGTCAAACAATATTTTGGCCCCTAAAGCCATTAATTTTGTTTTTTCAGGCTCAAACGTCACCACGGCATCCACCTGTTCATAACAGCTTATTTGTTCATCTAAACTGCAGGCAACTATTTCAATGTCACCCGCAGTAAGCTGTGCATGTTGAAGCGCACCATCTAATACCAACGCACCAACGGCGGTATATTCAACGGCTATTTTTTTACCACGCAGCTCATCAAGTGTTTTGATATACGGTTTGGCCAGTAATACATCCCCGCCATTCGAGAAGTCCATTACCAGAATGACTTTTAAGTCAAAACCATCCTCAATTACAGTTAAGGTTTCATCTAATGTGAGCGTCGCCCCTTCAAGGTTACCGCTACGTAGGGCATGAATCACTTCTGAAGCAGAATTTAATTCAACCAGTTTTATTGCAGTGTCATCATAATGGCCTAAACTTCTCGCCAAATAGAGCGGTTCATAACCTGGCCAAGTATTCGTACCGATCCGTAAGGGGGGTTCTGAATCTGGGACGCATGCACTTAAAAACAATACCATGCACAACATAAGAAAGTTGAAGTATCGTTTTAAAGCAAGCCTGAGGACAAGCACCGCTATACTTTTGCAGAAGCTATTCACCATAATGCATCCTTCATTAAAATGTCGCTAATGAGTATAGTAAAAATATTTGGATTTTCTAGGGTATCGATATAGCTACTCAGTAGGGTCCAATGACACATATCTCAAGCCTGGGATTTGAGAAAACCTTAAAACTGAATAAACTTCAGCAATATTTTTCATCCCGTAATCCCTTCTTCACTTGCTGTTTCAAATGTTTAGCTATACTTATTAGATTAAGTCATTAAATCAGGAACGATACAGTAAATGAAATTAGTCGATACAGGCATTGGACCAAGTGGAAGCTTAACCCTTCAAATCATTGCCATGCCAAGAGATACCAATGCAAATGGTGATATTTACGCTGGTTGGTTGATGGAGAAAATGGATTTAGCAGGTGCTACAGCGGCCTCTAATGTATCCAAGGGACGTACAACAACAGTGGCCATGGAGCGCGTTGAGTTTTTATCACCAGTCGTAGTGGGCGATCAAATATCCTGTTATACCGAGCTAGTTGATACGGGTCGAAGCTCTATCAAAATATTGGTAGAGGTTTATGTGATAGATGTCATCAGCGGCGAGGCCAAAAAAGTGACTGAGACCACCTTTATTTATGTGGCCATCAATGAAATGGGTGGTATTCGCCAATTACCGGCGATTGATTAAACTTACTCATCAATCATTGTAAAAAAACGCTCAGCGGTTTCTTTACTAAACACCCGTATTTGACGGTCACTGAATTCAACCGAGAATGAAGTGGCTTGGTCTCCCGTCACACGGCCTCTCCCTAATACACAGTGTTGAACATGCTGGGCATACCAAACGGGTTTTCCTTGTGGTTTACGTTCAAGAAGGTCTGCCTCAGCCACATCTTGAGTTAATTCACATTTCATAACTTCAGCATAGCGCTGTGATATGTTCGAAGCTATCAAGCCTAAGGGCAGCTGACATGCTAAAGTTTTATTATCCAAACACGCCCCTAACACCTGACTTTGAGGTAACTGTAATTCAAACTCAAAACGAGATGGGTTCAATTGGGCACGCTCTTGTCGCTTGGGTACAAATAAATGTAATGCGCGTTTGGCGCGCGTCATCGCGACATAAAGCAGCCGCCTTTCACTTTCCAGCTCTGACTTGCTTAAATTGTCTGAACGTAGCGCATAGGGAATTAATTTATCATTTAAACCTGGCACCAGTACGGTGTCCCACTCCAGGCCTTTGGCTCTATGAATCGTGGTAATATGTACCGCTTGTTGGTGCTGTTGTTCGGCATTGTTTTGCAACATAGACAGGTAATCAAGCACATTACTGGCACTACCTTCTAGCTTAGAAATAAAGCGGATTATCCCCATAATCGAAGCCACTTTTTCTTCCGCATGGTCATGACTCAAACTCAGTGAACGAATACCTTCGTATAGTTCAGTTTCTTGCACATATACCTTTAACAAAGCCTTAACTGGCTGTTTAGTGTTCTCAACCTTAGTCAACACTTTTGCCAAGCGTTCCAGTTTTATACTTTGAATTCTTTTTAAATCGCTAGGAATAAGTTGCAACAAAACCTTACCCCAGTCTTGAGGATAAGTAGCGAGTGTTGCTGCCAGCATTTTTAATTGTGTATCAGCCAAACCAACATGAGGAAAGTGAAAAATCAGGTCAAATTTTAACTGTCGCTCTTCAAGGCTCATCGTAGAATATGAACCCGCTGCCAGCTCAATCACCGCACGAATACTTTGTGCTTCGACCAAGTTAAAAACACTGTTTTTGCCTTCAATATGATAAGGCACCTGCTGTTCAAGCAATGAAAGTTCAATACCGACCGTCTGGCTCCAGGCGCGAGCTAAAATTGCTGACTGACTTAAGGCTTCAAGACTAAATTGCGCTAACAAACTACTGATATGGCTTGCATCGTTATAGCTGCGGTGTTCTGTTACTTCCGTAGCGGGGTTAGTATGAAAGGATTTGCAGAGTAAATTTTGCCGATTCTTATTATTTGAAATCAAGTGATTCGCAAGCAATGACACTTTATGCCCATACCGAAAGGAATAACTCAAACTCAGATTCCGGGCATCAGGAAACTCTTTAGCAAAGCCTTTAATAATGTATTCCGGTTTCGCTCCCCGAAATTCATAAATCGTTTGGTCAGGATCCCCCACGATAGTGATCTTGGCACGATCGCCCGCAATAAGTTTCATTAGCTCATGTTGAATATCGTTCGTGTCCTGATACTCATCAACCAACAAGACATCCATCTTATTGGCCACCAGTTTGGCTAAAGCCGGGTTGGCACGAATTGCCATGACCGGATCATATAACATGTCAGTATAGCTAATACGAGACTGCTGCTTGCGCCATGATTCGAACTGATCAAATAATGATATTACGTATTTGAATTTATCTGCCAGTTCAAGTATTTCAAATACTAATTCCGGTGGATGCAGGCCACTTTTCACCGTTTCGATAAACTGGTAGCACAACTCAACATGCTCTTTCTTATTTCGCTTGGCATCACGCAGGACTTCAGCATCCAGACTCTGACGCATTAAACGCCAAAGATGAAAATGGATCTCTTTTTCAGATAAAATATTTTTTTGAAAAGCAGGTAGATAACCATCCCTAATAAAACGCTGATATAAACGATAGCCCATTGCATGAAAGGTTCTGACTTCTGGGCGTTGATGTTCATTTGAAATAACGCGTTGAAGCTTCAAGCTAAAATCTTCACGTGCCGCCCGATTAAACATCAAAATCAAAATACGACGTGCATCGCCTCCCTGTTCCAGCAAGTGCTGAATTCGATAGGCTAAAGTCGTGGTTTTACCACTCCCAGCCACAGCGGTTATCACATAATGGGCAGGGTCTGCTGTCACAATAGCTTGCTGTTCTTCGGTTAACTGGATCATGTATGACAGACTATTGGTGGCAGACGGATTTAAGTGGATGCTTGAACATTAACAATGTTTATATCTTCTAGTTGCTTGTTCGAGAATAGTGGCCGTCGAGAGATCGAGCTTTACTGGGCGAGCCAATTGAAAGACAATAAGCACTCCCCCACTTTATCAAACTTAATGACGATCAAACTGAATTATGGAAAGTTCAATCAAGTATCGGCTTATGATACTACTAATCGCATTTATGGCGGTAGTTTCTTGCAGCAGCCAATCAACACATCTTATCAATTTTAATAAACTTGACCTGACATATCATCGCGTTGCTGAAAAAACAGCCCTGATGCTAGCCGCTGAACAAGGCAATAGTGCACAAATCAAAAGCACCATTGAACAAGGGGCGCTTATTAATAGCGAATCACCGTCAGGCACCGCATTTTCTCTTGCGCTACAGAATGGTCATTATATCATCAGCCAATTCTTATTAACCGCAGGCAGTGACTTTAATACAGGTTTCAAGCCAGGTGAAGCCTCTGCCCTGATGTATGTGGCCGATCAAGCTAAAAACACCTTACTTAAAGACCTGATTATTAGGGGCGCCGATCTCAATTATGAAGATAGTCTAGGTTATTCCGCGATTACCAAAGCAGCAAAGAAAGGCCACCTCACTAGCCTTAAAATTCTAATTAATGCGGGTGCCAATGTGAATGTTGCTCCTGAAGGGCGCTCGGTATTAATGCGTGTTGTTGAAGATAACAACATGCTCTTATCCCAATTACTGATTGCCGGAGGGGCAGATGTAAATTTCAGGGATGAAAATGGCGATAGCGCATTAAAAATTGCACGCCGTTTAGGCTATTTTGATTTAGATTTAATGTTAGTTCAATCCGGTGCCAGACCCTAAACATAGGTCTTCAGTATTTTTTCGTAAACAATATATAGGTAGTAACAAAAGTAATGAGTAGTAAGCAAGGCAAGGCAAGCTTGGGTGTTTTACCAGAGCAAAAAGAAGATTACAGTCAATATGAAGAAAGCGAGTTACGCTGGGATCGTATTATTCCGGCAGGTATTATCATCCTGCTAATGCTGATTTTTGGCATTTACTGGCTCCTTGCTGCCCCTGACGCTGCAACAAATACAGCAAAGAAACCTGCGTTTGAAACAACAAGCACTAAACTTGAAACTACAACCGATGTAAAAAAAATTCAGGTCGTAGAAAGTCATAAAGCAGCCGTCATAGTAGAAGAGAGAGTTGCACCAATAATACCCAAACAAACAAAACAGGTTGAACAGGTTGAACAGGTTGAACAGGTTGAACAGGTTGAACAGGTTGAACAGGTTGAACAGGTTGAACAGGTCAAGTCTAAGCAGAAGGTGCCAGTCAAGCAAGCAAGCACAACACAGCCATCTCCTGTAAAAATTCTGGATACTCACATAAAAAGAGCCCAATTGAGCTCAAACCTAGAAAAAGGTATGCCTGTAGATGCACTATCAGCTCAAGTTATAATGTCAGAAGCGGGAATCATCAAAGTACATTTATATACTGAAATGTCCGATTTACACGGACAATACTTGTTCCATGAATGGTATCGTAATGGCAAAAAACAGGCTCGAGTTAAAATCCCGGTCAATCACAAGCACCAACGCTCCTCTTCAAGTAAGTTTATTAACCAACAAATGCTGGGCGATTGGCATGTAAAGGTGATTGATGAGCAAGATAGGCTTTATATTCAAGCTGATTTCAAAGTATCATCACCTTAATGGACATTTTATTTCTGATCAAAAAAATACTCAGTGCCATGCTTATGCCCTTGCCTTTCGGGTTTATCATGCTGTTCCTCGCGCTGATTATTTTAAGCCTTGGCTATCGTCGTTTTGCCAAAGGGCTTGGCTTTAGCGTACTGATGTTTTGGTATGTCTTAAGCATTGCCCCTGTTGCAGAGTTCATTGCTAGCCCCTTAGAGTATGAATTTCCTAAATATCAACAGCAAAGTGTTGCCTATGTCATCGTACTAGGTGGCTACCATAATAGTGATGAGCGCTTTCCTATTAGCAGCTTGCTTTCACAAGAATCCTTAATGCGCTTGTCGGAAGGTATTCGTATTTATAGGGAAAACCCTGGCGCTAAACTTTTACTATCGGGCTATAAGTTTCATGATGAAATTTCCAATGCCGAAGCAATGTCACGTGTTGCACAGGCCTTTGGCGTCCCTGAAGCTGACATTGTTATTGCCCCTCAACCAAAAGACACGGCTGAAGAGGCCGCTCATTGGGCTCATTTTTTAAAAGCACAACAGCTAAAAGCACAAAAACTAGCAGGAAATAATGTAAATCAAAATTTTGCCCTGGTTACCTCAGCCATGCACCTATCGCGTGCAGTCTACTTATTTCAATATCAAGGTCTTCAACCTATTCCGGCACCCACAGCGTATGGTACGGGTGGCCACCACGGTACACACTGGCGTGACTGGTTTCCCAGCGCCAACGCGCTGTCATTATCAGAAAGCGCCTGGCATGAGTATTTAGGCAAGGCTTGGGCAATAATACGTAATACACTAAGGTAAGAATATGAGTTACATCGGCACAAGGAATTTTTCTCACCAGCAAAAAGATAAAATCGGGGTAGTCATCACTAATCTCGGCACCCCTCAAGCCGCTAGCACTCAATCAGTCAGAACTTACTTACGCGAGTTTTTATCCGACCCTCGCATTGTCGAAATTCCCCGCCTGCTTTGGTTAGTGATTTTGCATGGCTTTATTTTAAGAGTACGGCCCAAGCGTTCAGCAAAAGCATACGCAAGTGTATGGGGCAAAAGAGGCTCGCCCTTAATGTTTCATACCCAGGACCAATGCACGGCATTATCTAATAAGCTCACCGAGCAGATGGGAGAACAGGGAGGTGAGCAAATTCAGGTCGAATTTGCCATGCGCTATGGCCAACCCTCTATTTCTTCCGTACTACAAAAAATGGCCGATGCAGGCGTAAGAAAACTGCTAATTCTGCCTTTATACCCCCAATATGCCAGCTCAACAGTGGGTTCGACTTTTGATGCCCTGGCAAAAGATTTCAGCCAACGCCGCTGGCTTCCTCAGCTTCGATTTATTTCCGGTTACCATGACTCAGCCCCTTACATTAAAGCCTTAGCGCAGAGCATAAAAGCGCACTGGGCCAAACATGGTCGCGCAGATAAACTCATTCTTTCCTACCATGGTTTACCGGAACAAACCTTAACATCAGGTGACCCCTATTTTTGCCAATGCCATGCCACTACTCGGCAACTGATCAAACTTTTAGATATCAGCGAAGATGAATACTTAACGACCTTCCAATCTCGTGTAGGCCGGGCAGAGTGGTTGAAACCCTATACTGACCAGACATTAATGGCCCTACCGAAGCAAGGCATTAAATCCTTACAAGTAATTTGCCCGGGTTTTCCCGCTGACTGCTTAGAAACCATCGAAGAAATCGCCGTCGAAAACCGTGATTACTTCCTCGAAAATGGTGGCGAACGTTATGAATATATCCCGGCTTTAAATGCAGGTGAAGCACATATCCAGGCTCTGGCCAGTTTAATCAATGACAACCTTTCTGGCTGGTCACAGCCTTCGGAAGACGATTACAACAAGCGCCAAGCCGCTTATGAATTACGGAAAAATCATGCCTAGTTGTCCATTATCAAGATGAAAACAAGCTAAACACCTTACACTGACGTCCAATTTTTTGACTTATATTTTTTGGACAGCCTCATTTTGGACAAAACAGCGATTAAATTAACCGAGTACAGCCATGGCGCTGGATGCGGTTGCAAAATATCCCCTAAGATTCTGGATTCAATTTTAAAAACGGAGCTTTCCATCGCGCCTGATGAGCGCTTAATCGTTGGCAACGCATCCAGAGATGATGCCGCCGTCTACGACATGGGTAATGGTCTCGGCATCATTAGTACCACTGATTTTTTTATGCCCATTGTGGATGACCCTTTTGACTTCGGTCGTATCGCAGCCACTAATGCCATTAGTGATGTATATGCCATGGGTGGCACGCCAATGATGGCGATTGCTATATTGGGCTGGCCAATTAACCAGCTACCTGCAGAGGTAGCTCAGCAGGTAATCGATGGTGGGCGCCAAGCATGTGCCGATGCCGGTATCCAGCTAGCGGGCGGGCATAGCATCGACTCCCCCGAACCTATCTTTGGTTTAGCCGTCACCGGCTCGGTAAACTTGTCAGAATTAAAACAAAATAATACCGCAAGTGAGGGCTGCCTACTTTATCTCACCAAACCTCTAGGTATCGGCATACTCACAACAGCTCAAAAACAAAAAATACTTCAAGACCAACACCAAAACCTCGCAAGAGATTTAATGTGTCAACTAAATACTTTTGGCCAAAGAGTCGCTTCCTTGAAAGGTGTACAAGCCCTAACAGATGTCACCGGATTTGGCTTACTTGGACACCTGAGTGAAATATGTGAGGGCAGCCATGTAAGTGCGCAAATTGAGTTCGATAAAGTGCCTATTATCGAAGCAGCGCTAAGCTACCTTGAAGCAGGAGCCGTGCCTGGCGGTACACTGCGTAATTATGAAAGTTATGGCCATAAAGTGCATGCACAGCAAGGCGAATTGTCAGAAAAACAAAAGCATATTTTATGTGATCCACAAACCAGCGGCGGCTTGTTGATTGCTATCGCGCCCGAGTCAGAAGCAGCGTTACTCAAGCTTGCTCAAAGTGAAGGGCTGTCACTTAAAGCTTTTGGTGTGTTAACCAAAGCCCAAGCTGACGAACTTATTGTTGTTATTTAGAACAACGGCTATTTAAAAAATAGCGACAAAGAATAGGAAAATACATGGACACATTGATTGATATATTAAATCGCTTAAAACTAACAAGCCCTGAGATAGATCAGACCTTACTCACCCAAGCGATCACACTAGCAAAGTCACAGAGCGAAGAACTTGAATCCCAATTACAAATTATTCGCGATATTCGTGAACGCGATGCCCGTAAAAAGTGCTTATGTAGAGGCTTTAAGTGATGACAAGCGAGACCTTATTTCAAGGGAGACGTTATTTCCCAATTAGCCAGTATTTTCGCCAACGCTTTGGTGAACGGGTCGCTAAAATATCGGTCAGCATTGCTGAAACCTGCCCAAATAGAAGTCCAAACAGCACTATGGAAGCGTGCATATTCTGTGATGACTGGGGCTCAGCGGCCTATCATCGTGAGAAAGATCGCGAGTTAGTAGACCAGATCAGACATAACAAAAAGCTGGTGAGTCGCCGCCTGAAAGCGAATAAATTTTTGGTTTACTTTCAATCCTACACAAACACCCTGGATAAGGTAAACACCTTGAAACAGCGCTTTGAAAGCGCTTTATCAGAAGATTATGTCAGCGGTTTAGTCGTCGGTACACGACCAGACTGTTTGCCTGAAAGAATTTTCCCTTTATTCAACGAAATGTGCCAAACGTCTTATGTACTGGTAGAACTGGGTGTGCAGAGTTTCTTTAATGACCAGCTAGAATTTTTAAAACGCGGCCATAGTGCCGAAAAGAATATCGAAGCAGTTTTGAAACTAGACCAAAAAACCAAAGTGGATATTGGCATCCATCTAATTTTTGGCCTGCCTAATGAAAGCTCAGAACACCTGATCGAAACTGCACGCATTATAAACCAACTACCTATCTCCAATGTAAAACTCCATAACTTGCATGTACTAACTAATACAACGCTGGCTGAGATGTTTGCACGAAAAGAGTTTGTACCTGATGAACTGGATGTTTATGCAGACAAAGTCATTCTATTCTTACGCCACCTATCGCCACTTATCGCAGTACAACGCTTAGCTGCTATCGCCAACCGCTGGGATGAATTAATCGCCCCAAAGTGGACAAGCAAAAAGATGGGGCCACTGGATTTTATTGAAAACAGAATGAAAGAGGCCGGTTATTTTCAAGGCGATCTGTATGACCCAAACCAAAAGCCGGAAATGAATATTCCATCACTGATTTTTTAACTAAAGCGCTTAACTATTTTTAAATAGTCTGAAGTAGAATTTCATTTATACTTGAAGCGCCAATGCATCTAAAAAATATTCACAACAGGGAAAAATATGAAATACCTATTATTAGTTCTAATCTTTTTTTCACCATCACTGTGGGCTGACAGCCCATTACTTAGCAAAGCGTTAATTAAATCTCTTTCTACAATAAGTGAAAAAATAGATAGCCTGGAAACCAAGTACCCTAAAATTTTTGCTGAAAGTGATAAGTTTGGCATGAGTGACCAGGCTAAAGCAGTTAAGTTTATCGAAGCTTCAAAAGCCTACCCCGATGTTAAAAATATTTTATCCAAGTCTGAGTTTAAAAATTTAAATGAGCTTTATGAAGTCTCTATAAGGTTTATGGGGGCGCTCTATTTTGTACAAATGCAAAAGATGCCTGAAGGCAGTGGCCCTAATGCCATGATTCAATCACTCGAAGCGAGCATTAAGCAGATGAAGCAAAACGGTGCACCTAGCTCAGTAATCAATGAGATGGAAGCGTCCCTGATTGAGACTAAAGCTCAAATAAAAGACATGCAGCTTGCAACGAATAAAGCCAGCAAGGCTGATAAAGCTTTTGTCAGCAATAACCTTGACTGGGCTATGTCTATGATTTCAGAAGAGCCTGAAGAAGCAGACTTTTAAGTTTGTCTTTAAATATCGCTTCTTCAGGCCCTCGCTTAAATCATTGAAGTCATCATTTATGTAGCGAGTTCAAATGGATTAACAAAAGTTTGATCCTCACCCGCTTCGATTACATCTTGAAAGCTCGATAATAATGTTTTGATCTCAGGGGCATCTTCTTTTTTGAGATCAATCATTAGCAAGTATTCGCCAACTTCAAGTTGACTATGAAAACGTTTGATTTTAATGTTTTCATAGTCAAGACCATAAATTGCACCAAAACCAATCCCAAATGCGACGAGTATCAAACTGACAAAACCAAGCGTGACCACAGAGTAAACTCTATAAGCCGCTGCCATTTCGGGAGTCGCCATTAATAAGCCGATGATCGCGCATAGACCCGCGATTATACCGATAATAGCACCTCGCTCAGCCATTCGATAACCATCACGTTCGTGAAAAAAGTAGCTGGCTTTATGTAGGTGGTGTTGATCAAGATTTTCTTTATTTTTACTTATGATATGAAAGTTCCAATCGGTGACGCCTTTTCGATGGAGCTCATTGGAAATTTTTTCTGCGCACTCAATGCGTTTCGTTAGATAATATAGACGTTTCATCATATTTCCCCTTGGATTCAGAAATTAATATGAGCGTGACATCCGCTGCTATGAGTATAACGCTGTGGCGATGAAGTATGTGGTGTTTAATAGACTAAATATTAATAATCAAATACGTTAAAAGTGCAAATCGTACTTTATAGACTTGGAGGTATTAATTAATCTGAGTATTCTTCCATGATTTTGATCATTTCAGGCAGGTTTTTCACAAAAATATCAATTAAATTTGGGTCAAAAGCACTACCCGCACCGTCTTGAAGATGTTGCACTGCCACATCAACTGTCCAGGCTTCTTTATAGGGGCGTTTTGTAGTGAGGGCATCAAACACATCGGCAATCGTAGTGATTCTGCCTTCAATAGGGATTGATTCGCCTGTCAGGCCACTGCAATAACCTGAGCCATCCCATTGCTCATGATGGTTTAGTGCAATACTTTTTGCCATTTGAATCATTAACGAATCATTTGTACCAAAAATTTTTTCTCCAAAACACGTGTGTTGCTCCATGGTATTTTTCTCATCATCATTTAGCTTTCCTTCCTTCAGTAAAATTCGGTCGGGGATACCTATTTTACCAATATCATGCATTGGTGCTGTTTTTTCGATCATAAATGCAATTTCTGGAGGAAGCCCTATAAGCCGGGCAAGAGCGCCGGCATATTTACCAACTCGAACAACATGCAATGCGGTTTCTGTGTCACGCAAGTCGCCCGCTACAGCCATACAGTGAATTAAGTTGTCCGTTGTTTTGCTAAGCTCCAAGGTGCGCTGCTCAACCTTTTGCTCTAAAAGGTCATTATGATACTTCTGGATTTTGAGGGCCTGTCTTACTTTAAGTAAGTTACTAACTCTTAGGCAGACTTCAGTCTGATCAAAAGGTTTGGTTGTGAAGTCACTTGCCCCCTCAGAAAGGGCTTTGTTACGTATTTCAAGCTCTTGTCTACCGGTAATAATGAGAATAGGCAATTCATCGATTTTTTTAAGCTTACGCACACAAGCCATGACTTCAAAGCCCGACATGTTAGGCATTTCAAGGTCGAGTATTAGTAAGTCATAATCATGAATCTCTAGCTTGGATTCAACCTGACAGGGGTCTGTGGTTGTATCCGCAGTGATATTAGGGTCTTCTTGAACAAGGGCCGAAAGCACAACGACATTTGTAATTGAATCATCGCAAATTAATATACGACTTTTAGTAAAATCATCCATTAGCGCTACGTCCCTTGGCGTTATTTTTCCTCATTATACTGCAAGCAAAGCCATACTAAATATTCTTACACGGATCTGTATAAAATCAAGTTTTGTTTGGAGGTATTAGCTCAGTTTAGTCTGCAACTTATCCCCTAAGAAGAAACCATATACTGAGGCTGGTTTGTAACAGGATTCCAACACCAGTTTTTAGCTTTTGCCTGAACCCTAACCCCGCCAACCCAGCGCTCCTTTGGTGATAGATTCATCCAGTTACCTTTCTCATTCAACAATTCTCGACCAATCTCGGTTAACTCATAGCTAGGATGTTCATTTCCTGAATCCATTTGTTTAATCGCAGCTTGCGGACCTTGTGCCAGTCCGTCGAGGATAATAAAGCACATAATATCGCCCAGAAAGGGCTGAGGATCTGCTTCTGAGCTCAGAAATAAAAACAAACGATGACGAGGAATGGGGCTGTCTTGTTGAAGGATGGACAAAATAAGCTGCTCGGTCAAACTCAAGCCATTATTGACCCAGGGTAGCTCCTGCAACATACGCTTCATCGCATGCTGCATCATTGGCAAAGGGCTGTGTTTCTGACTTTGAAGTTTCCATAAATTCATAGGAGATGCATTCGTAAATGCCTGCCAAACCTGATAACCAAAATGAATCATCTTCGCACTAACCCTGCTACGCTTTTGCCACAGCAAACGAATCGCGGCAGGCTGAACGGTAAGCTGACCTAAGCCTATAAAACGCTCTACGCCGGGAAAACGATCAATTTGGACTAATTCAAGCTGAACATTTCCTAAATCCAGTTTTACCAGGTGATGTAAAATATAAGCAAAACACAACTGATCAAAAGCGTCATGCTCAACCCACAGCACGATACGTTGATATTTGCCCGGCAAATTGCGTAAAGCGAGCTCTTCAGCTCTAAATGTGGAAAGATTTTTTTCCGCTGACTCAGAAAAGTAAACCGCAAAGTGTGACTGTGTAAAATGCTCACGTATTTTTACAAAATTATCCAGCGGCTCACTTGGCGGTACAGGTCCTTGTGGAAAGGGGTTAATCACTTCAAGAAAGTCACCTGAGAAGCCACAAGTAGGTAGGGCTGCTTTCAAATCAGAGCCACAACGAATATGAAGTGTCGGGCAATCCCCGTCAGGATTGTGTATTTCAGAGAAATCTTCAGCAGATTTTTTTACCATCGCCAGCTGATGCTCAGCGTCAGTCATGGCTTCAACATGCGCTTTCAAAGCAGGCCAGCTCGGCAGCCCCAGCGTTCTTGCCAAAATTAGCTGCGCATCACTTAGCTGGCAATTTTCTGCATCAACATGCTCAGCCTTAGGGTGATAGTCTTGCAATAATAAACAGGCTTGGCTTTCTCTGACCTTTAAGTTTTTGAGTAAATCTTTGGCATCTTTTTTTAATTTGCCCAAGTGCAATTTAGGTACGTGGGTCGATTGTCGAGAAACAATTGCCCGCGCTTCTTGCACACTAGGAGAATACCCATCTTGCTTAGCGCCTTTGACCAGCTTACGAAAAATATTGATCGTCGTTTGATCGCCCTCATGATAGGCCGCAAGTAATTGTTTCGCTTTTTCTTGGTTACGTTGAAAACGTGCAGCCGAAAACGGCTCAAATTGATTTGATTTTGACATACGATTCTCCTCAGTTAACCGCATCCGCACAACGGTAAAGAAATCGTATGAAATGAATTTACGAATTAATCCAAGCTGGGCTCAGCCCTTTCCGCGGATGGGAAGCGTACTAGGAACGCTCCGCCATATTGTCAGTATTCAAATATAGAGTCAAACTAACACAGCAGGTAAAAACGTAAGTGCTACTTGCTTGATTCCCATCAAAGTAATGTCTCACTATTTGCATTAAGTTATACTTCACAAAATTGTAGCTTGGATATCGAATGACAAATAGCGCCTCTAGTTGCTGTGACAGCAATACAAAACAACGTTTAAATGATCTTGATTCAGTCATTGACTGGCTTTTAGGGCATGCAAATATTCTTTCTGAGCGTGAAGATGCTTATGAAGAAGTGACACTCACGCGTGCTTTGAACCGTGTGTTGGCAGAAGATCTCGTGTCTACGATTGATGTTCCTCCGGCCGATAACAGTGCGGTTGATGGCTATGCGATGGCTGTAGATGCACTTGATGTTTCTTTAAGTTTACCTATTTCTCAGCGTATTCCAGCAGGTCATGCGCCGAAGCCTTTGGCTAAAGGTAGTGCTGCACGTATTTTTACGGGAGCCTCTATCCCCGATGGCGCCAACTGCGTCATTATGCAAGAGCAAGCTTGTCTGGATGACGGTAGCCAGCAAGTTCAATTTCAGTCTCAACCTAGCCTGCAGCAGAATATTCGCCCGAAGGGGCAGGACATTAAAACCGGTCAGGTTATTTTGCACAAAGGTCAAACACTTTCAGCTCAGCGTTTAGGGCTTATTGCGTCTATTGGTTTAGCTAAAGTAAAAGTCTATCGCCCCTTGAAAGTGGCTTTTTTGTCGACAGGTGATGAGCTGGTTGAGCCAGGGGAAGTCACGCAAACAGGGCAAATCTATAATTCAAACCGCTATTTATTGAACGGCCTTCTTCAGAACTTCCAATTTGAGACCATTGATCTTGGGGTAATTCCTGATCAACTAGATGCAACCCAAGCCGCGCTTGAGAAAGCAGCTAAACTGGCCGACGTGGTAATCACGACAGGTGGCGCGTCCGTCGGTGAAGAGGACTATATTCAAACAGCCATCAAATCCTTAGGCCATATTGATTTATGGCGAGTGGCAATCAAACCAGGCAAGCCCTTTATGTTTGGTAAAATAAATGGCACACCTGTTCTTGGCTTACCTGGCAACCCCGGTGCTGTCTTTGTTACCTACTTGCTATTGGCTCGCCCTTTTTTACTAAGCGCCCAAGGTTTAACTCAATTTACACCTAGCTCTTTTAAATTGCCTTTGGCTTTCGACTTAAAGAAGGCAGGCGTTAGACGGGAGTTTTTGCGCGTTAAGCAAAATGAATCAGGTCAGCTATGCCGCCACCCAAACCAAAGCTCAGGCATGCTAAGTTCTGCCAGCTGGGCTGAAGGTTTTGCTGTCATACTAGAAAATACAGTGCCGAAACAAGGCGATTTGGTTGATTTTATCCCTTTTACCAGTTTATTCTCTTTAAATAATTAACGCGGTATCAATTATGAAAATTCTATTTTTTGCAAGTTTAAGAGAACGACTGAATACAGAAGAAGAACAGTGGCAAGACCTAAATGGCGCGCTTACGGCAGGAGATGTACTAACTCAGCTCCAAACCCGTGGCGAACCTTGGTCCAGCTCTCTAAATACTGAGCGCTTATTAGTCTCGGTTAATCAGGAGATTGCTAGCCTTAACACGAACATTTCTTTAGGTGATGAGCTCGCCTTCTTCCCTCCTGTTACTGGAGGCTAAAGATGCCAAATAACTTGTCATCTAAGAAGGCATCTAAGCAGCTAGGCCGTATTTGTATTCAGGAAGCTGACTTCTCGGTTGATGAACAATACCAGAAATTACGCACAGCCCATCCTGCTCAAAATGGTGCGATTTGCACCTTTGTTGGCTTGGTACGCGATTTTGGTGATAAAGATGGCGTGACAGGTATGTTTCTGGAACACTATCCAGGAATGACCGAGCATAGCTTACAACTTATTATTGATCAGGCGGCTGAGCGTTGGCGTTTACACGATGTCTCGATCATCCATCGGGTAGGTGAGTTGAAGTTAAGCGAACAAATTGTTTTTGTAGGTGTTAGTTCTGCTCATCGAGCCGATGCTTTTGCTGCATGTGAATTCATTATGGATTATCTGAAAGCCGATGCACCGTTTTGGAAGAAAGAATGCAACGAGCAAGGCAGTGAGTGGGTCGATGCCAAACAAAGTGACCAGGATCGTGCCAAGAAGTGGTCAAAATAGTCTGAAGCGCAAGCTTCTTCTAAAGAGATTGGACTCATTATCACCAGCTGAGCTAGTATTTGTTCATCGCTTAGCCAGATAGGCTAATGAACTACTAATCTTTGGGCTCTTGTCATGTCTTTATCTAGCTTAATTGAGCCAAGTATCAACGGAGAATATTTAGCTCATTTATTTACCTACCTAGAAAAACGCGACCTGCCCCGAGCACTCATTCTAAAATCTCTACCTGAAATCCCTTCAAACTATGCTTCTACCTGGGTAAAGGCCAGGCACCTCAATCAAGTATACGAACTCGCGAGTAAGCATTTATCTGATGCGCATTTGGGGTTAAAGTTTGGTGAGCAATTTACAGCGAATTCATTCCAGATCGTGGGTTTTATCGCGATTAGTGCCCCCAATATATTAGCAGCCTTCGAAACCGTTTCTTGCTTTCAGGGACTTTACAGCCGAATTGGCAAAATGGTGATTCGGCCACAAGAACAAGTATTAATGTGCTGGGATGCTAACTGGCCCAGAGCCTTAATGTCACACCATGCGGTTGAAGCCTCCATCGCGGGTTGGCTTAAGGTCAGTATTGCGATGATTCAGTCTGAACTTAAGCCTCTGAAAATAAGCTTCAAACATGGCCAACAGGGAGATATTGAAACGTACCAAAAAATCTTTGCCTGCCCGCTTGAGTTTGACCAAGAATACGACGCAATTCATTGGCAAAAAGACCAATTAAACGAAGCAATCAGTTCCTCAAATGCTTTAGTACACGAAGCGTTAGTCGATAAGTCCCGGCAAGTACTCCAAACCATTGGCCACGAACCTCTCGTTGATAAAATAGAGCTCATTTTAGGTGAAAAAGGCATGGGGAGCATTCTGCCTATTGAAACCGTGGCAAGAGAACTGAGCATTAAACCCACCGAGCTTAGTAAACAGCTTAAAAAAGGGGGCCTTAGCTATCGCACTCTGGTTGACCGGTCCAAATTACTTGAGTGCTTGCCTTATATGCTGGATACGCACAACGAAATTGTCGATATTGCACAAGTACTGGGATTCTCAGAGCAAAGCTCATTCACCCGTGCCTTTAAACGTTGGACAGATATGTCGCCCCTTATGTATAGGAATATGCTGCTGCAATGCAAAGCCTAATTTCGAAAAAGTTTTCTGAAGAATACCACTTCGAACAGCTGTCTTCATCACACTTTCCTTTAGCTAAAAAGTTTTATAAGTCTGCTCGCTATCCAAGTAAAATCGGGCGTGAAGATGAGGTGTATGTCATTCGCCATAAAAGCATCATTATAGCCGCATTAAAACTCGTTAAACTTGGTCCCTATTTAATTCTGCGCAGCATGGTTGTTTGCCCCACCTATCGACGATCCGGTATTGGGAATTTTATGCTACGCCATTTGGAAAAAACCTTAGAAAACAGGGAGTGCTGGTGCTTCCCCTTGGATGGGCTTAAGCATTTTTATAGCGCAATCGGTTTCACTACATGCCAAGCAGAAGACGCGCCTAATGAGATTCGGCTAAAATTCCAGCAGTACTATTCCCAAGGCA
>ENA-OSET01001353-OSET01001353.1-sediment-metagenome-genome-assembly--contig:-NODE-1353-length-25548-cov-38.826744_pt1 | contig 25548 bp, 17 predicted proteins | sample MGYA00237882_ERZ534229 | MGnify/ENA primary metagenome ERZ534229 (study PRJEB26408, sample SAMN06266212) | sediment metagenome | isolation source: Hudson Canyon methane seep mesocosm | place... | reverse complement strand
CTAAGACTTTGTGTTGAACACTGGTGAATATATAATTTAATATCGCTTAATGAATTCTTCTTTAACCAAGCTAAAGAGCGTCTGTTTGGGCAATGTAAAGTCAAAATATTATCATTGCCGGTATGAACTATTGGGTCAACATATGCCTCAAAATCTTTCTTATTTACCGATTTTCTTAATTGCTCTTTACAGGGGCTCCAAAATAAAACCATTTTTTCTATGCCTAGCTTAAAAAATAAAAAGCTAGTTTAATCTTTCTATGCGACAAGATAGGACGTCCCCTAAACTATCAATGCGCTTATTTCCAACCTCTATAATTAAGCGACTTCTCTTGACGCTGCAATCAGTAAAATACTATCTTCGTACACAGTCATCCATTTTTTTATAGTAGCCGATTAGCATCTCTAAGTAACACAATGCACTTCTGTTACTTAGAAATCTTCAATCCACGGCTAATTTCAAATGATGGGGTGGTTGTCAATAAATAATGTATATTTGATACTATACTATTTATATGTCCGTTTTCAGCCAAAAGAGGCCAGTCAGAATAAATGAGACTTTGATCGCAGCTGTCTTCTATTTAGACGCATCTCCTTACACACATCTTTTTGTACATTAATAATCAATAATAATTAAAAATGATAAAGTCAGTAAAATAGGTGGCTCCAAGCCATTGTATGAAAATAATACAATTTCATAACCTATTAATTTTTAATGTTATCAATACTTATGTGTAAGGAGATGCCTTTAGTGGATTCTTGTTCACAATCTACTTAATAGAATTTAGTTATGAAACTTTTTTTCTTTATGTTTATTTCAATATATTCTATATCTTGTTGTGAAATTTTATAAGCGTAATAAACTGAAATACTACATAAAGCTGTACATATAATAGATACTGGATTTAAACGCGATACCAATGTAATGACTCTAACTATGCGGATACCCAATACAATTCCCTTTAAATTTCTTAGTGTTTAAAGTAGTTTACTTTGATTTATTAAAAATGACTTATTGCACAAATTTATCAGTTATCGTTAAACTTTATTATTCAGACTAATTATATTTCAGAAGAAAGCATTCATTTAGGTGGGTAGAAATTAGCTTTTATTCCCTCTTTATTTACACCAAGTTTATTAATGCTGGCCTTACTTATTGAGTAAGCCAAAGCGAGTGAAATAACAGTAAAGCTAAGTCCTACTGCTGTGACAGGGTTTAATTTTGCCGCCAAAACAAGAGCCGTAACAACATGACTTCCTCCTGTGATTGCTGAAGGGGTTGGATTAGTCTCGGACATGTATCCTCCAAATTGATAAAGTGTTGTGGGGTTGCTTGTATAGCAATATAGTTCAAGGTTATTAACCTTATTTTTTTTTGGTGCGACTAGAAATAGCATCAAGCGTTACTTTAGCAGCTAGTTGACCTGCGATACAAATAGCTGCATGAGTTGCTATTCTTATGAGAATGATTGACATATTATTTACTTCCTTTGCTTTTAATACTTTGATCAGTATAAAGGTTGTTTAGCTAAATAATTTATATGACAAATTTGTTAGTTTAGAGGTACATAAGCTTTGTTTCATCTTGAATGCAGCCTATTGAGTGTTAATGACCAACAGAATTGAGCGTATTTCTGGTTTAAGTTTGATGATATTCGGTTTTATAGAAAACCAACGGTGTAAAATAAATCAAATTATCTAAACTAAAAACTCCATTTTCGTTATAATAAGGCTTCACTGATTTTTAGTGAAATAGCTGTAAAATCGCTCTTTCTCATTGTTAAAAAACGCGCTATAAACCCTAGTTGTGAAGGGGTAGTATAGTTAGTTGATTTTAAAGGTGTTCTAGAGGCGAGCAGTTTGAAAGTTTCCCTGTTTACGAAGGGATTAAGACGATCAAAAGCAGGTAATGTTGTTGGTTGTTGATGTTTGAAAGTTTCCCTGTTTACGAAGGGATTAAGACTTCTTCACGTGTAGTAAATGTATAATTAGCGCGTTTGAAAGTTTCCCTGTTTACGAAGGGATTAAGACATAGTAGCTAGCGTATACGCATTGCTAGTCATAGTTTGAAAGTTTCCCTGTTTACGAAGGGATTAAGACTATCTAAAACATTAATGAGCAAAGCTGATGGGTTTGAAAGTTTCCCTGTTTACGAAGGGATTAAGACCGCAGAAGATAAGGAGATAAGAGATGTCAGTTTGTTTGAAAGTTTCCCTGTTTACGAAGGGATTAAGACATCCCTAGCAGCAAAGAATTGCCTATGTTGTAGGTTTGAAAGTTTCCCTGTTTACGAAGGGATTAAGACATACAACAAAGGGTACACTAGAAGTTAATTTAGGTTTGAAAGTTTCCCTGTTTACGAAGGGATTAAGACTAAATCGAACTTATCGGTAAGTACTCGATTCACGTTTGAAAGTTTCCCTGTTTACGAAGGGATTAAGACTGCGTAGCTGGAGTGTCCGCAATAGATTATCTGGGTTTGAAAGTTTCCCTGTTTACGAAGGGATTAAGACAGCTATCAATTGCCGCCGATAACATGGATATGGGTTTGAAAGTTTCCCTGTTTACGAAGGGATTAAGACGTAAAGGGTGATACCAGCGAGATACATCCCGTTGGTTTGAAAGTTTCCCTGTTTACGAAGGGATTAAGACCGATGGTAATGGTAGTCCAGAAGCTATGTTAGGGTTTGAAAGTTTCCCTGTTTACGAAGGGATTAAGACAATCTGATGCTTCTAATTTGGCACTTTCCATCCGTTTGAAAGTTTCCCTGTTTACGAAGGGATTAAGACAATAGGTCTTGGTCTGTGAATTCCTCATTGTCCTGTTTGAAAGTTTCCCTGTTTACGAAGGGATTAAGACGTGAACTGCGGCATCATAGTGATTCGCTATAGTTTGTTTGAAAGTTTCCCTGTTTACGAAGGGATTAAGACAATGATGTTAAATCATCATTACCATAGTTACCTGTTTGAAAGTTTCCCTGTTTACGAAGGGATTAAGACCTTTAGCATCTGGATTTTCAGCTAAGTAATTCAGGTTTGAAAGTTTCCCTGTTTACGAAGGGATTAAGACCTTTAAGGGTTTTAGCGTTAACTAAGTGTTGGGTTTGAAAGTTTCCCTGTTTACGAAGGGATTAAGACCTCTACAGCAGGTGCGATCTGCTGAAAGTCACAGGTTTGAAAGTTTCCCTGTTTACGAAGGGATTAAGACTCAGTTTGCTAAGCTGTGGATGTTGATCGAGTACGGTTTGAAAGTTTCCCTGTTTACGAAGGGATTAAGACCCAACAACCATCGGCTGATATTTAATACTCAAAGGTTTGAAAGTTTCCCTGTTTACGAAGGGATTATAGGCTTGGTGCCCCATGGTGAGGTAGTTCCTATCATGAGTGGACTGTGTATATTAGGAGCAGTGCAGAATACGGAACATAAAACCCGTTAAGGAATTTTTAACATTTTCTCGCGGCGAGACATTAGCAGCACCATACCAATAAAGTGTTTTCCATGTATCGCCTAGTTTTTGCATGAATAACTAACTTTTTTTTCAGGGTGTTACATAGAAGCTGCCGCTATATTCACCACACTTGAAGATGCAGTTTTTTCAACCATCACTCCCGCTAAAAACAGGCAGGAGTGATGGAAATGGAATCCTTGCATCTTCAAGTAATTTGAGTATAAACGGATTTTAGCAGGCGGGCATTTTTTAAAAGAAGGTTTACGAGCACGCGCAGAAACTAAATCTACTTTAGTACGCTCAAAAATTAAATCACATTCAAACTCAATTAATACACTAATTTCCCCAGCAAGGTCGTGGCATCAATTTGTGCTCCTTACCCTGCCAATATTTAAATCCAACACCTTTACTTGATAAGTCATGTACCTTCCGTCAAGCGTGGGCACAAGCTTTAGCAGGAATCTATATTTTCAGTAATGGATCCCCGATAAAAGACTTCGGTGATGACAATCTAGTTTTTTATCTTATTGCTGTCAAGTTTAAACGATGTGTTTTTATTCCAACGAAGAATCACGCAGCCATTAAGTTAAAGCTTTATCCATATTACGGTACGCTGGCTTTAGCCTGCTTTTTATCTGAAACAAGCAGGCTAAAGCCAGCGTACCAACTGCTCTATTAGAACCTAACTTAATAACGATAAGTAAGAATAAAAAGTGACTCTATTATAGGTAACAAAAATTAACGATTTTCATCAGCCTGCTCCCAGGGTATTCTTGCAATATAAACGGCATAATTCGCCGTGATATATTTTCATCTAACAATAATTTCATCGTACCAAAATAACATTTGTACTATGCTCTCGATTTGCTGCAAATGCTAAACACGCTCGAATATCATCCGCACTTAATTCCGGATAATCTTCAATAACTTCAACACCTGACATCCCATCAGCCAACCAAGCCAAAATATCATAGACACTAATCCTTAAACCTCTAACACAAGGTCACCCGCCTCGTTTACCCACTTCAATCGAAATATAATCTGAATAATTCATAATTTCGCCAAAAAGCATCTAACGACTAAACCAGCTGACGTTGGCAGAGATTCACTGAACTCTGGCAACACACTGATGTTTGATAAAAACTCACCTTTTCAAAATGCGTTGCGTGCCAATAGTCGGCTGTATTTTATGGTTAGATTTTGCTCTTAAGGCTACTTCAATATTAATGTCGTTTTTCTGAAAACTTACCATCTGCAAATTTATGTAAAATGCTGGCTATGAAAGTTTGATAAGGAAGCCCCTCAACTAAAGCTAATTTTTAAAGCTCAGAAAGGTCACGATTAGCAATACGAATATTGATTCTTTTATCTTTTTTAAATGTTGCACCTGCAATTTGAATATGCTTTTTTATCTCATCTTCTACATCTGGAATAGATTCAAGTTTTCCAGATTCAAATGAATTGAGAATTTCTTGCTCCTCTTCATCCAAGTTATATTTAGTCATTATTATTTCCCATATATTTTTTTGTTGCCTCACGACTAGGTATGATTGTCTTTAAAAATATTTCATTTTCAGACTCTACATAAGGAACCAAATAGGCATAATCTTTGACGATTACAACCGAAATCATTTGTTTTGGATAACGTAAGTAATTTGGGTGTGGGTATACATCTAATTCATCGCCATTTCCAATATGGAAAATAATTTCTTCAAATGATATACCTCGCTCTATTTTTAGGGCTTCGTTCTTATCTCGGTTCCAATTATAAATTTTCATGAACTCAATGTAGCACAAGGTGTGCCTATTGTATTCTATTTAAAATCTAACACAGCCTATTAGCATTACTTAACTAGGCAATAAAGCAGCCACCCACTCATCCAAATGATCATCCAACATATAATTATCACCTACCCACAGCTTTAATAAAGCACCTTCTTTCAACAATGCATCTGGCTCGCTTATTTTTTCTCGAATAACTCGAACCCATTCATTTACGTTATTTGCAACCCGAGTCACCGGTGCATTTTGATAAGGCAAAATATCACTACAGACGACAGGCCACCCCATGACCCCATACTCTAACAAGCGTAGATTTGTTTTACACTCATTGAACCTATTATGCGTTAAGGGAGCAATTGCTAAATCTAAATTTAGATTCGCTAATTTTTGTGGATAAAGATCAAACTCAACCCCAGCATGAAATTCTTTAACAAAAGGTTTCAGTTCCTCTAAAGCTAAGCCCATAAAAACCCAGTCAACTTCATGATGTAAGGCCTCAACAATCGGCAAAATAAAAATCAAGTCACTAATATGCTCAGAACCACCCGCCCAACCGACACGCAATTTCTTGCCAGCTTGTTTAGTTGGTTGTTTAAGTTCACCCCAGCGCCAATTCTCAAGATAATTAGGTACAACAACAATATCATCTGTCATTTTGCTAAATTCTTCTGCCAAAGCATCATTTGCAACAATAATACGGTCCGATGCCTGAAATAATTGCTTTACTTTTCTACGTACATTCTTTGGCCATACACCTTGCTTAGGGTGTTGATGAGGCAGCATATACACTAAATCATCTAAACCACACACCATAAATACATCATTAAATTTTCTATAGCGTTGCCACGGCATTCGCATATGATCTAAAAATGCATTTTGGGTTAGTAATACATCGGGCTTAATGCGCTCAATCTCTACAGGTGTTGGATAAATTAATTCATCCCAATTATTTGCCAAGCTGCTTTCAATTATTCCAGCTCTTGTTAGCGCATTAATAGGCGCTCTCACTCTATATTGCCCAACGCCATAACTATCATGAGGAAAAGCATAAACTTTTGGCTTATCTTTAAAGTCTATATTCCAAGCACAGTTTAACGAGTTATCTACCTGATAATCAGTGGTTTTTAATGACAAGTTACGATTATACGCAGGGTCATTTGCCAGCTGAGGCAACCATTTCTCCTGCATGCTATCTGCTTCTTGCTGCAACTGTTCAGCCAACCGTTCATTCTCATTTTCTTTCTTTAACGAATTTGAATCATGATGAATCAAATAAACATAAGGCGTCCAAACTACTTTATAGCCCTGTTCTCTTACTTTTAAACAAAGATCAACATCATTATATGAAGTGTTAAATTCCTTCTCATCCAGCTCACCTACCTGCTGATAAAGTGTTTTCTCTATCATCAAACATGCCGATGATACAGCCGAACACTCCTGAACCAGCATTGCTCTATTCATATAACCCAAGCTTTCCATCGCTAAACCAACATGAGGTTTACCCGCAACACCATTACTCCCCATCCCTAAAACAATCCCTGTATGCAGAAGCTTTTTATTAGGGGAAACAAGCTTTACACCAACAACTCCAACTTCCGCACGCTGTACCTGACTTAACATGCCATGCAGCCATTCTGCCTGCAATACCATCGTGTCATTATTCAACAAGACCAAGTAATCACCCTTTGCTTGCTTAGCTGCCAGATTATTGATTGCTGAAATACTATAAGACTGAGTACATTCCATCACACTAACTTTCCCTGAGCTAGAATGGTTTAACTCAGCTAAATAGCTTTTTGTTTCATTTTCTATACTTAAATTATCAACGACAATAACATCGTAATTTGGGTAGCTGGTGTTATCAAGAATACTATCAATACAAGCCTTTAATAACGGCAGTTGATCTTTGGTAGGAATTATAATGGTTACTTTTGATGAGGTTTCAAGCTTATAATTAACTTGAAAACAACCTTTAACGTCTGAGTCTGTCGCTAAAGCAGCAACATTTTGTCTTTGTAAGTGTTGTGTTAATACCTGTAAACCCAATTCAGCATCAAATTCTCTAACTGAATTATATGGTCGATGCGCTAAAACATCAGGAATATGACCAAAAGCTTGCTCCCCTGAATTTTCTAACACATGAAATGCCATGTCATAATTTTCTGCGCCAGGGAAAACAGGAAAACCACCCAACTTTTTTAATACATCTGTTTTTACAAAACAAAAACTTCCTATATAAGGCGAAGATCGCAGTAAATCAAAATTAAAATCGGGTTTAAATAGTGGGGTTATTCGCTGACCACTTTCATTCAACTGATCTTCATCAATATAAATAAATTTCCATTCATTATGCGTATTTATATAACTTGCAACTGAAGCGATGATCTGAGGCTCAAACGTACTCCCCGGCTCAATTAGACACAACCAATCAAAACCACTTGAATTAATACATTGATCAATCACTTGATACGGATTATCACTATCTTTTAACTGTAGCCACTCCAATACATCCAATTCATCAAAAATACTGTCGGGACAGGGCAATGCCGACACCACGGAAAGATGCCAGTTGGAATATATTTGCTGTGATATCGAATCAAGAGTGTCGGCTAATAACGCTTCCTCACCTTCGTTTAAGGTGATTAAAAAATGAAATGTAGGAAAACTTTCTAATTTTTCAATATGCATTTGCCAGAAAGCAGTTTGATCACTGATAGAAAGGTTTTTTTCTTGCCACGATAAGTAAGTATCTTGTTGATACGTTACAGCACCCTTTACCTTTACTAATGCCTGCTTATTATCTAAGCTTTCTTTTTCATTCTCAAGAATACGCAATACTGATTCAACCCAATCTTGGTTATTATTTAGATCCTGCAGTTTCCTTTCTAAAAACAATGATTGCGTCTGGTCTATAAAATTTTTCACATACTGCCAACAAAGGTTTAAAAATACATTATTAGCTTGAGCAACTTTGTATACTGTATTTTTAGCTTTTAAAATATCCTTTTCATCAAACGTTGTTGCAATACCATCACCCGCAATTGAATACGCAAGGTTTTCTTCAAGCAACGAATTTTGAATCATTACAACAGGGCAACCGCATAAAAGCGCTTCTCGAATAATTGCCGAAGGCTCATAACAGTATAAAATTTCAGAACAGCGCAAAATATCTGCTATATCCTGTGGCGTTAAAATTTGATCCTGACATAGACTAACAGCACCTTCTACATGCTTAGTTAATTTACCGCCTTTAACTAAATATTTATGCGCATAATAACAACACCCTTGTCTTTTGTTATCATCGGTATTATTTAAATTATTAAACACCGTATTATCAACAATAGGAATTGTTAATAAAGGTATTACCTTTCCTTTCTCTATATAATCACGAGTAAAAGCATAAACAACATCATCTTTAATAAATGTTTTATCGCCGCCTAAAAAACCTGGTTTATTCAATAACCACCTAACAACATAGGGCATATTAAGCGGGTTTCCATGAACCACTTCTGGATAAACAATAATAGGGGTTAAATTCAATTGTTTATGCCTAACAACGTCTGCTTCTCTTAAAGCGGGTGTTCTTAATGCTAAACTTTCTTTTACACCGCCTAGCAAATAAGCCTCTGCACCCAATTCATTTAAAGCGTGACATAAATAATGTAACGCTCTCATGCCCGCAGACTTTTGAGTAAACTCAAAGCCCTTCACATAAATGTAATATGGAGAACATAGAGATGTATGAAAACTTACCGACTTAGCATTTTGACGCTGAATTGAAAAACAAATACGCCGCAAGTTACGCTGATAGTAAAGCCACGCTCCAGATATATCGCAATCATCCAAAAACTTCTGCAAAGCACGTTTATTTAAGAAAATAGCTTCCCATGTTTTTTCGGGACTTACACTACCAGGGTTAACAAAAAACTTAACTTGAGCATAATCCAGCTGCCCTTTATGTAGATCAGTCCCTCCAATATCTAGTTCCATATAGTTTGATAAACCAATCGAATGAAAGTCTAACTGATTATCATTAACTAAATAAGTAAATGCAGCCGATAAATAAGTCAGAACTTCCTGATAGGGTTTTGATGCATTGTATGTCAACCCTAAGCTCTTAAACACTCCAGGGAAACAACTTGAAAGTTTTTTTCTATCCGTCACTGGCAAACATACGAACCACATAAATAGAGGTTCAGGTTCATCATTACGACTACTCAACCGTTCTATCAATGATAAAACCTGCTCCTTCATTTCATGATCACATTGAAATGTTGATGCAATCAAACATTGCTCCCTATAGGACTTTTCAATATATTCAACCACGCTAGAAGCCAATAACACATTCGGTGGACTATAAATCAACAAATCTTCTTTCCATTCGTTGTCTAGAAAACTTATTGGCCAGCATAACCCATAATTTTGTTCAATATTTTCTGTCGCTACAAAAGTATCAATTGGGTAATCTTTCTTTAATTCACTTACAAATTTGTAGCAGGTTTCCGAAGCATTAAAGGGTAAAGATACAGTAAAACGAATATTTTGGTAATAATCACCAGCATATAAACGCCAAGATTCAAAATAATACGTCATCATCAACCTGATAGCAGGGTTATCAACAATAAGGGTAAACACTCGTATTTTAATATCAAACATATTCTTTTTCTCTAACTATCAAGCAAGCCTCCAGCAGAACGGCTGAAAATATACACTTTAAAAAAGGAGGGCTAAAATCATAAAAATTGTCAGGTTAAATTTTCCTTCCTACCATAGCTAGCTATTAATTTTCTTCAAAAGCTCTCTAGCTTGCTTAAAGTTAGGGTGAGACAACAACGCTCGCTCTAGACATGATATTGCCGCATCAAATTCCTTCATTTCCCAGTAAGTCAGCGCTATTTCGTATAATACACCTGCTCCCGGCCACGCTGGTAAAAGACCATTAGGATTCTCAAAAATCATTATTGACTCTTTATAACGCCCCGCCTTACGCAAACCCATTCCTAAAGCTTTAACAGCCCCCCCCCAATTAGGATGTGTTTGACATACCCGCTCAAGTAGAGAAACAACCCTACCATTCTCATCTTCACTGGAGAAGTGTGCAATAAATGCCTCCCATGGCAGCACATCATCTGGTGCCAATACTTGCCACTCTTCGAGACATATCAAAGCATCTTGCAAATGTCCCCGACTCAAATGAAGGTGATATAACTCAATTTGTATGAAAGGCTCATTAGAAAAAGTAGCAGCCTGCATAAAATAACTGATCGCCGCCTCTACATTCCCCCGTTCAATCTCTATAAACCCCTTTTCAGCATAAGGAGGATACCATTCAGGCATGACATGAATAGCTGCCTCAAAATACTCTATTGCCTTTGTATGCTCCTTTTGCATCCGACTAATTCTACCTAATTGATGATAGGGTTCACCCGACATTGGCGCCTGCTTTATAGCCAATTCAAAAAAGGGAATAGCTTCATTGATATAAGCTAAATCCAGTAAGCATGCCCCTGCGCTGAATGGTACCTCAGAATATTGTTTTCCTAAAGTGACTGCCTGCGTAAAATAACTGATCGCTACCTCTACATTCTCACGCTCAACCTCTATAAATCCTTTTTCAAGATAAGGAGGGTACCATTCAGGCATAATATGAATGGCAGCTTCAAAATACTCTATTGCCTTTGCATACTCCTTTTGCATCCGACTAATCCTACCTAATTGATGATAGGGCTCACCCGACATTGACGATTGTTTTATAGCCAATTTAAAAAAAGGGATAGCTTCATTAATATAAGCTAAATCCAGCAAGCATGCCCCTACCCTGAATGACACCTCGGAATTTTCAGGGTATTGCTTTACTACCGAAGATAATATTGATGTCATTTGCTCTAAACTATTTGTATCCGCATATAATTTTACATAATCAATCAAACCAAACCTGTACTCCCTTGCCAATCGTTCCTCTATATATGGCCCTGGTTTCTCCGCTGTTCCTCCATTACTTGAGATATATTCATCTGGGTCAAAGGTTTCATCTACATATGCACCTACAATGTCAACAATATCCACATCGGGCTTCTGAGAGAAAATCAGTGCTGGTCCTGATGACAAACGAGTCAGTATTTCAGATGAATGCACACAAGGTAAGCTTGTAATTTCTTTTATGGCTTTAAGCAGATGCCAATTAAGTACATCATGGCAAAAATATATGCAGTCTGGTGAAGCAAAGCAGGATACCTCTTTAAAGTCCTTTAATAACTGTTCATTCACATGTAAGCCATCAATTAAAACAAAGTCCAATTTCCCGTTAAAATTATTTGTAACGACATTCTCAATATCACGAGGGGATAACGCATCGATAACTTTAATATTTAACTTTTCTTCTTCGGCAATTTGAAGCGTTAAACTCTTTCCCTTTGAGGCTTCAGTTCCTTCAATTAACGCATCTACTGCAACAACTTGCGCACTAGGTGAAGCCATTGCAACCGCAAGAGTACTCCAGCCAAAAGCATTTCCAATGACCAAGATATTATTTGTCTCTTTAGTAGTAGACAGCAACTCTTCAAGAAACATAATTTCAATCAAAGATAAGCCCCGCCCAGTACTAAGAATCGATTGATTATGATATATAGCTGTAAAACCCTCATCTGGATTATTTAAGTAATAAGGATTTAACCCAGAGCGAACAGAATACCCATGACGTTTATATGCTAACAATAATCTTCGAAATATTTTAGTCATAACCTTACCAACAAAAAATCTTATTATTCAACAGCGACTCATTAACAGAATTATTTCGCATCAAAAATTCTTACCTTTAAAAACATTACATTCGCGGCATACCTGGTTAGGCTCGCCGCCAACAGCCAAGCCTTCAAAAAGTCTTTGATAAGCAGCTCCATTCCACAGTTTAGCAAAAGAATGTTCCTGCAAACTCCCCATACTTAATCGTTGCGACATTTGACAGCACGGGTACACTTCACCATCCATACCCACCTGAACCCAATTGATAGGGCTCTGGCATCTTAATTTTTCATTTGATGAGTGTTGATAGGGGACCGTATTATTTTTTAGTACCTCACCAGTGAGTTCTGGAAACTTTTCCGGTAGCGTAAGTCTTAATTCTTTCTCTTTTGCTAATTCTATAACTTTTGAAAATGCTGACAAAACCTCCTGACGATCACAGGTATCAAGATGCTGCTCAGGTATGCATAATTTCTCAGCACTTCTATTGGCGTAATTTGTTGGATTTAAATGCACAAAAATTAATTCATCGGCCGACACATCAGCAGCCAGCTGGACAATTTCACTAAGATTCCCGATATTTTCCTTCATACACACCGCGTTCATAATTAAAGGAATACGTGGAGTAACCGATGAAAAAGCTTGCGCTATCTGATCGAGAACGGTTCTAAAATGAGAAAAAGCATGCCCTCGAATACTTTCGTACAAAGGGTCCTCGGCAGCTTCGAGAGAAACAATAACATAGGATACCAACCTTTCATCTGCAATGGCCTGCCAAAAATCCGGGGCTTTTCGAGTTGCATTCGTGACAAAATGAACCCCCTGAAACCCTCTATTTTTAGCGGCTCGAAGATAATCGAGAATATCCGGCACAATCGTAATCTCGCCAAAATCGCTGACGATCAGGCTTTTAAAGTTACGGGCATCAAATTTGCTCAAATAACCATCAAACTGTGCAAGACTCATAGTCTGCATACCTTCATACATGGTTTCACGCGGACAATGCGTACATATTTGATTACAGCGCGTTGTAATCCCCACTTGTAAAACTTGAAAATCCGACGGCATTTCTACGGCATCTAAAGCTTCATTTTCTCTGCTCTGCTGTACTTTCAACATATAATCTCACTGCTGTAATTTGATTAAATAAACGAAGTTATCGTCTGTTTCTTTTATTAATAAAATGGTCAATCAGCGCTTGCTATTGCCAGTTAACAATGTTTCTCACCGCCCACCAGATAAACAGTTATTTCACATACCAACCCTCTGTTGAGGTAAAGAAAAATAAATAGCCATTGAGATGCCAGGCTGCTTAACGTCTGAGTTCCGATAAGTTTACGGAATGTATCTTCTGCACCATTTGCATTTTCTTGATAGAGATAAAGACAGAGCTTGTCAACATAACTTGACTCCCTCAACTCCAGCGAGTCGCATCGCTCCATATAGTGGAACCTAGGAAACACTACATAAAACGACCTTCTAGTTTAATAGAAGCTATGTTTTCATTAGGTGTGAAAAAACAATAAATTCTTTTGAAGCATTTGCTATAGCCCCTTTTACCCCAAATACAATAATATGCTCTTTTAAATTGCCAATATATGCTTCAGCTTACTCAACTAAATTGAATTGTATGAATATCGGGGTTACCCAGTTCAAACCGCTTAGACAAAGCATTAACCCATTTTGTTTTGGTTAAGCAGTAAAATGTATGGTTTTCATACGGTTCAATTAACACAACATCCCCAGTGGTAATATGCTCTATTGATACAGCGCCATTCTGTTGAGTAATTTCAATATCGATTTCACCTTCAATAATAAAAAACAACTCTTTGGTATTTTTATGATAATGATTACCTCGTATCTCTCCAGCTTTTGTTTCGAGATAATTAAACTCTTCCCACGTCCCCTCATTCATTAAACCAATCAACTTTCCTCTCACATCCTCCCGCTGTTGATATGGCTTTATTCTTTTCATCGATTCAGTTCCAGAAACCCCAAATACTCTTGGTGTCGCCCTACAGGGATATCCAGCGCCTCACATGTCAGAACATTGTCTAGGGAAATATCAGCAAATAAATAGGGAGCATTCGCACCAATTCGACTAGATTGACGAATTAATGACTCATCAAAACCGAAAGTCCTAGCAAATAATTTAGCAAAGAAAAAACGCGAAATACGTTGGCCACATGAGTGATATATACGCCTATTTAATTCTGAACCTTCTACTAATTTTTGCAGCAAAATAAGAAACTCCCCATAATAGGTTGGTGAGTAAAAAACATCATCAAAGCAATTCACTTGCTCACCTTTTATCAACATTTCACGCAAATAATTCAAGAAAGTCGCATTGTTATCATACAAAGCGCTTAATCGTAATACATAAAAATTATTGCTTAATGTCAACCCCGCTAACTCTGCACTCGCCTTGGTTTTACCGTAAGTAGTTACAGGTCCAATAGGATCATCTTCTCGATACCCTCCGCGATCACCAGAAAACACATAATCACTGGAAATATAGATAATACGTGCATTAGGGAACTGTCTAATCAAATTAATTGTTGTTTGCACATTGGCAAGATAAGCCGCTTCTGGGTTTTCTTCACACCTCGCTAAATTTTTATCACCAGCAGCATGAATTATAATGCTTGGCTCAATACTTTGATTTAAATTCTCAACCTGCTTTATATCAGATAGGTTACACTTAATAATACCTTTAATTTCATCGCCATGGGCACTTACACCAATAATATCCCACTTATGGCCAAGCTCTGATAAAATTAATTTTCCGACATAACCTGTTGCCCCTGTTAATAATATATTCATAAACCAAGTATGCTCCAGACAGGGTGATCAAGATCGTACAGAGGGAGTATACATACACTCCCTTCTAGGTGCTTTATACTTGAATAAATACTTGCTCCAGAGGCACCTGAAGTAAGAATAATGACACTAGGTATCACTTCAGATAAATCACACACCTCAATGACAGGTACTTTATTAAAGTGCGTGGCGGTAAGAGACCTATCGATAATGCCTACGAGGCTCAAACCTTTTTCTTGCTCAAGTAGCTTTAATGTAACCTCTCCCATCCCTGAGATGCCATAAACCACAACCGTCCAATTTTGAGCATTAAAATATGGAAGTAACACATGTAACCGTTTTACATACTCAAAGCTTTCAAAGCTTGGCCAATTAGGCTCTAGCCCTTCAGGAAGACGCAACTTAACTTCAGAAACAATTCGCCCTGTACTCACTGTGTTAATTTGATTAATAGCATCAAATGAACTATTCGCAAAGGCTTGGATTACTTTTTTTGCATGTTGTTTAGGCATTATGTAGTTAATCAATAAGTGAGCAACGCCTAACAATTCAACACCAACAAATAAATCACATCCATCCGCTAATAGTGAAAAATCAAAACTATCGGTATAAAAATCTTTTCCAATGACACAGCTATGATTCTCTATTAACTTTGGCTGCAATGGGTTAATCGTACCACCCTCAAAATCAACATAAGTTGAAGCACAAAGTATCTCGTCAGAAATGCTATTAAAGAATGGTCTTAGAACAGTATAGTCAATTATAGTAGACTGGAATTGTCCTGCAATCACATGCACCCAGTCACAATCATTAAGTAATGACGAACTATCGTCTAATTGCTCACTCAACTGTAACAATTCTTTAGTATTGTGAATTTTAAGTTGCTTAATGACAGGCATTGAAAAAGTTTGCCCCAATTTAGCAGGATAAATTTTTTGTACACGTCTAAAAAGATCATTGATCCTATCATCCAACGTATGATCATTAAGTGCTCGCTTATGACCAGCCCTTGCAATATCATCACGCTTTGCATCTTCCAACAAATAATATTTAACCTTATTAAATAAATCCTCATTCGAACGGTAGAAAACAATCTCTTTATCAGGCTCAAATAACTCTGCTAACTCAGGATTCTCATTTGTAATCTGAAAGGCACCACAGCCTGGCACTTCAAAATGTCGTAATTTAGTTTGGACTGCAAAGGAATCACCATCTGATGACCAAGCTGGGTTAAATACAATTTTGGTTTCATTAAGAATTTGAACCATTTCTTCTTGAGATGGTATTCCACCCGAATAACCCTTCAATTTCGGATGTTGATCCCACCCAAAACCAAAGACTGTAAAATTCCAGCCTTCGTTAGCACACAGGTCAGCGAGTTGAACCAAAATATTTTCCCGTTGCAAGCCATCTTCCACATACGCTTCGCCTTGCTGGTCATTCACCTTATGTTTTCCGAAAAAAATCACATCGTAACGTTTGGAAGAAGCGGGTATCGCATAACAAGATCGGGGGTTATATCCCCACGGCAAATACATAACTCGTTCGCCCCACCCATTTAACTGACGACGCTTTACTCCTGCACTAGAATGGGACGCGACTATATCGTAGTGATGGTCATAAGCTATATTTCGTGAGTACCAATGTTCTGGCTCATCATCGGGGTGAAATGTAATCGTTTTGACCCCTGCTGCTCGCACTTTATCAAAAAATTCATCAGGATAATCACCAAAAATCCAGTCATGATAGAAGAATAAATAATCAAATTTTTCTCTGCGTAATAAATCATAAATATACGCACAATGCATTCCCTCTGGCTGTCCTGTAAACTTCTCTTTATTAACCAGTAATGGAGCAGCATTGACACAAAGCACATCATCACCTAATACATGATGCATGGCATCAAACCAGTTATTTTTAATGTACGGAACCCAAAGCCCCCCTAATGCTAATACTTTCATCCGTCGTAAGAAAATAAGTTCCCACGTTGCGTAACACCAGCAATCACTCTATTCCCCAACTCCCTTGCAACACTCTCAACTTCTTCATAGCCATCTCGATTTTCAAAGGTATAAGGTATAAAAGAACCCTGAAAATCATGAGCTGATTTTAAGTTACTTGCCCAATCACTCAGCTTAGCGTAGTTAAAATGACTATTTCCTGCAAAGGCATGAATTTTATTTTCATCCAACAATGAGGAAAATTCTTCTTTAAAGCGTAACGGGGTTGCAACATGCACATCCAAACCCATTTCATTTAATGAACCTACAATCCATCGTGTTAAGTGAATACGGGATGCTTGCATAACAATAACACTATCACCTTTTCTCAATGCCGAAGTAACGACCTTAAGTTCATTTAAAACATCACCTGAAGAAAAACTTCTATCAACTTGAGCCTGGTCAAATCGACGGTATGCTTCTTTTATATACTCTTCAAGCTGAGCCGCCGTAAAATTATCAGTTCGTGAAACGGCAACCGTTGAACCATTGTAATCATCCCAATTTTTAGAAATTATCCAGCCTTTTTCATCGTACATTCTATACATTTCCGTACCAGGAAATGGAGTTGCTATCGAAAATTGCACGGTATCAACCGGCAAAGAACAAGCTAACTGAATGGTATTTTCAATCGTGTCAACGGTATCGCTTGGAAGACCAAACGTAAATGTTAAATGAACGCGAATTCCTAACTCTGTCGTTAGTTTTATCATTGCAATATTTTTTTCCGCATTCATTCTTTTATCAATCTCATCAAGAATACCTTGCTCAGCAGATTCAACGCCATATTTAATACTAAAAAGCCCTGCATCCTTTAAAGCTTCAAGTGTTTCACGATCCATTAAGTCTGCGCGTCCCATGGTTGACCATGGAATTCGTCCTCCAATCCCCGACTCTTTCATTTTTTTAGCTAATTCAAGTACATATTTCTTACTAATATTGACTGTATCATCATCTATATAAATGCTTTTATAGGGAATTAACTCTAAATTAGCTTTTATTTCATCAATTACATCATCAGCAGAACGCGTTCGATAGCCTGGGCCTCTAAAAAGCATTTGTGGCCAAGCACAAAAAATACATCCATAAGGACAACCACGCGTTGCCATTAGTTGTAATTGTGGGCGCTCCAAACCACACACACCATCAAAATAATTTAGATTGGGTAAACCCTCTCTTTCTGCCCAAGGAAGTGTTGAAATATCTGGTAATTTATCAAACGAGTTTTTTTGCACCTCATTCTTACCTGTCGAGTCTTCTTCTTGTTCTTTACTCGCTACCGCTTTACCGTTTGTTCTATATATCAGTCCAGATATATTAGAAATATCACCTTCATCTCTTAAGGCACACAATAATTTTATGACTGATGTATCGTATTCTCCATATACTGTGTAATCAATCACTGCATGCTCTTCTAAAAAGCTAGCTTCTTCAAATTCAAAGTGCAACCCCGTAAATAAAATTTGAACGGCAGGCAATAAAGTTTTAATTTTTGTAGCAATTTCTAAATCTGTTCTTACCGTCGGAGTCGAGCTTTCTAAAACAATAAAATCAGGAGCCCACTCTCCAACAAAAGCATAAAAACTCTCATACGTTTCACCCATAGAGAGTGAATCACGAATAACTGTATCAAACCCCTCTCTCTTAGAATAGGCCGCTGCCGTGGCAAGCCACACAGGAAAAGGAAGATACCCACCTACAAGCTCATCAATCATTCCGTCATGAACTGTATGAGAGTGCACTTCAAAAGTATGTGGCCAGCGCGAACCAGCCCTAACACCCCTCCACCCAAGTTTAGTTTCTGTCGGTTCTTTATACCAAGGTGGGTTAGTAAATAGTACTTTCATCATTTATTCTCTCTAGATTTCATATACAAAGAAAAGTAATTTCACTTGTAATAATTTAATGTTTTATATATAGCGCTTTCAAGACCAACTGTTTGCTGTAAACCTAGTTGAACTTTAATTTTTCGTACCGAGGGTACATATAAATCAGCAGCTCCCTTTATTTTCTTTGTTTGATTGAATACAACACAAGGCTGTTTACCAATTTTAGCAACTATATTTGCTACTTCAGCTATAGAATACGAATTATCAGAACCAACGTTATAAACTCCCTTTGCCTGCCCCAACAAAAGACTCCAAAGCCACACCATTGTATCTGACATATATAAATAGGATCGCACAGCGCTCCCATCACCTAGTATTTCAATAGGGTTTTGTTGCAAAATATTATTCATAAAGTTACCAATAGCGTAATGTAAATTCAAGGGCAAACCAGGACCAACAAAACTAAAACAGCGCGCAATCTTCAATGTAAATCCATGCTCCTGAGCGTATAACGTAGATAACATTTCTGCCACACGTTTGCCCTCACCTAGCATGGAAAAATCAAAGTGAACATCAGTGGTTAACGGCGCACCACAATAATCTTCTGCAATATGAGTTAACTCACTCGGTTGACGTCCATAAACAGGCCCTGAACTTAACAATAGAAACTTCTCAGTACCACTTTGTGCGGCAAACTCTAAGCAGCGCCTTGTACCACCAACTATCGTGTCATATTTCTCCAGCGGACTTTGACTTTTATAAAAAGTTTCCTCTGCCGATGTCATTGCACCATGAATAATATGACTAAACTTTCCTTTAGGAAAAACAAATGTACGTATATCCCCTTTATAAAAACTAATCGCAGGATTTTTAGCTAAATGTAGCGCTTTATCACAAAACGATTCAGGATCACGAGTCAAAACCATAACGTTGCTATTCAGTCCTAGTTCGATATTAGCTTTCGCAAAACTTTCCAAAAACCAAATACCGAAAAAACCTGTTCCACCCGTCAGAAATAATGACTTATCACGTAGATCTTCCCACAACCTATCAATACGCCCTTGAATATTAATTAAATCATCTTCTGGCAACTGATTGATTTTATTTTGCATATACTTAAGATTAACCAAGAATGACTAAGCCACTAGCCCAGTATTCAGCCACATGACCCAAATGCATACGGCGGTTAAAATTTAAATCATAGCCGTAGGCCTCAAAATGAAAACCTGCATATTCTGTATCTGCATTCAACCCTGATAACCATAATAATGGTGGATAGCCATCCTCCCTCATAAGCATATCTGGTGCACTTACAAATGCTGCTGCTAAATCATAACCACCTGCTAATAAAAATTTTTCAGGCAATGAAGCCATTCGTTCTCTTGCTGCTGGTACCGAGTACTCAAGCAAACACGGAAAGAAATACCCAACAACCACATCATCCTTCATCGCTTCGATCAATTTTTCGTGTCTAGATCCTTTTGAAACACTTAATTTATCAGATAAACTTTGTGGGTAATGATTAATAAACTCATACTCAGGAAATCGATTGTTAAATGATTGCTGAACAGCATTCAAATAAACAGTTTCCATTGCTTTCCCAATATCCTCATATTTTGCTTTAGGCAAAATAAAAGGAATTCCCACCCCTTTAAGAATATTTGCAGTATCATCTTCAGCTCGCAACTCACCTAAAATTGCTTCAGCACGTTGCTCAAACTCGAGCAGGGAAATGTCTACAGCAATACCAAAACCATTATCTAAACGCTCATATATATGTTTATATTCAATAACAGGCTGCACAATTGAAAAATATCGACGAGATTTCTCATGCGTTGCATTAGCTATCCCTCGCGGTAGACACCTTCCATACTCATCAAAATGAGTATTTTTATTTATACCATCAAAACTTCTTTGTCCGCTCATATTAACCTTCATAACCTACCAATTCTATTCATTGTTAAGCAGGATTCACTTAATAATCTACATTTATATTCGAATGAACCACTACGCTATCAATTGACAAGTGAGTCATCATCAGAAAACCCTTCTCCCCAAGGCAATGGCAAATGCATTGCTCCAGCTGTTTTTTCTGTATGAATTTTAATAAACTTAGGATCCTCTCCAATTAAGCAGTCTGGACGATGAGGCCCCAGCCAAGGATTCCGCATCCCACGGCTTAAAATTTCCTTTAAAGAATTATCTTTTAAATTTCCTATCGAAAAATCAATATACGGGCATGGTGTGATTTCGCCAGTTGACGTTACTGTAATAATCCCTTTTACCGTAATACATCCTTTATAAGATCCATACGAAGGAGTCATGTGGGTAAAGACGGAATATTCCTTTTCCAATTGCCTTAATATATCAGCATCTTCTTTTTCAATTACAAATTCAGGATGGTCAGTACAAGACCCTGTTGGTTTGGCGTAGGATACATATAACCCTACACCTTTATCTGTGGCAAATTTACACAAATCTAAAAATGCTTTCGTTTTAACTTGCCCTTTAATAAGTACGGTTGATAACAACAAGTTCAACCCTGCATTAATAGTCGCATCAATTGCATGCATAACACGCCTATAAGAACCAGGTTTGTTACGAAAATCATCATGCTCTTCTTCAATAAAGCTATCTAGCGATAATTGTATTTTTTCAACGCCAATTGATTTAAGGTGGGCAGCCTTATTATCATCAAGAAACCAACCATTTGTATCGATTATTACATAATGCTTATTCGGATCAATTGCTGCAACAACCTCATCTAGATCCCTCATAACTAAAGGCTCTCCGCCTGTAATTACAAATCTAGCTAAGCCCAGCTCATCAGCTTGACGAGATAGATCCTTAATTCTATCCATATCAATTTTCTCACGTTCATCTTTAACGTGCAGTACCTTATCCAAATGCCGATCCATATAATATTCAGCAGAACAATGCGTACATTGGAAGTTACATAGATAACTTTTCTCCAGTCGAATAATTGGACTTATTTCACCTCTTTCTTCCATTTCTGAGATATTTGCTAATTTAGCAGCTATATAGGGCTTCCTTGAGGTCAAATCATTCCGTTTTAACTGCTCACTTTCGGTAAGTTTATTTTCCAAAACCACTCATCACCTCATTTAAAATACACTGACAATCAATAGCTAAAAAATTTTAACTATTCGCAAAAGAAGCTCATAAGAACAATAGGCTTATATCACACCATTCTTTCAATCATTTTAATGAATTCTTTGAACTTATATTTTTTGCAATTTATATCCATCTAATACGCAAACTTCAATTTTTTTACTATATTGGTTCTGAATAATACCAACCACCTCATCTGAGTAACTTCCAGCCATCACTATAACGGCTTCTACAGGGTTTTCTTTAATTTCATTTGGAGAAACAATGGGGATATGAGTTGCTGGGGTAAATTTATTTTGTTTAAACAGTGCAGAATCAACCACATATTTAATTTTTCCTTCTAAACCCGTTAGTGACATGATTGTTAAAGCCTGGTGCCCAGCGCCCCATATGGCAACACTATCTTCAGGGAAAGAATTTATATAATTTTCAATTTCTTTTGTTAATTGTTGCTGCGACTGATGAAAACTCAAAAGGTCTGTTTTTTTTCGTTTCTTAACAACAGCTGAAATACTGTAATCATGCCAGATTTCATTACACTCAAGAACTTCAAACCCATTTCTGTTCAATGTCGAGACAAAGGTTTCTTGTGTAAAATAAAACAAATGATCACTAATAAATTCAGAAAAAAGATTATTTCTCAAAATCATATCGAAGTTAGGAACTTCCACCAGCCCTATCGCATCATCGACTAAATTATGACTAATGCCTTTTAAGGTCGTATTGGGGGCCGGTAAATGCTCAAGAAAATTCAACATATAAAATGCATCAAAAGGAGCATGATTTAACTCTTTTTTTTCCTCCTCTATAAACCCTTGCTCTACATCAAGCTCTGCCTCTATGCATTGTTTTACCGAACCCTCTCCCTGCTCCAGCCCAAAAGTTTGCACATTATCAGGCATCATACGCATGTACTCTCCCCCACCACAACCAATCTCAATGATCTTTTTTCCTTGTAGCTCGTATTTTTTTATCCATTCTTTAAATTGGTTTAATCGGAAGTCACGCATTTCTTCAGAGACTGCAGCTGCTCGTATGACTTCTTTATAATAAAAAACAGGAGAACTGCTCAGCTGCACCAAACCACAACCAGAACATTGATAAATTTCTAAATCCATTCCTTTTTCTGTCATCAATTCACCTGCACCAGGCAAAAACTGTGCAGACTTCGGCATGTTTTCGTAATGCAAAAGAGAATCTTCAAAAAAATCTTGATAACAAACCCGACATTTATTCTCTATCATATTAATAGTCTCTTAAATCACACTATGAATGCGAAAGAAGCCACTACAGTTATTGAAGTGGGAATAGTCAACCCAACCATCCGCTGTAACGCTAAAAATAGACAAAACCCCAAGCACTTTCTTACCACACCTAATTTTGATGGCGTCATTACCTCGCCTTTCTAATTCTTTAAGCGAAAAATTAACGATAGTTTTTAGGTATATACTAAGCAACGTTGTGCCGCTTGTAAATCTGCCGCCATCATTTCCGCACACATTTCTTGAACTGTAATTTCAGGCACCCAACCTAATATCTGTTTTGCTTTAGTCGGGTCACCCAAAAGAGTATCCACTTCAGAGGGACGAAAATAACGCGAATCAATTTGGACAATAATGTCGCCCACCTTCATTGCTGGGGCTTTATCACCCTCGATTGAATCTATAATACCTTTCTCATCAATTCCCTCACCCTCAAAACGCAATGAAATGCCTAATTCATTAGCTGACCAGATAATGAACTGGCGCACTGAATATTGTACTCCCGTCGCAATAACAAAATCATCTGGCTTATCTTGTTGCAACATCATCCACTGCATGCGCACATAATCTTTAGCATGCCCCCAGTCACGCAAGGCATCTATATTACCCATATACAAACATTGTTCCAGCCCCAACGCTATACTAGCCAAACCTCGAGTAATTTTACGGGTAACAAAAGTTTCACCCCGACGAGGCGACTCGTGATTAAATAATATACCATTACATGCATACATGCCGTATGCTTCACGATAATTAACTGTCACCCAATACGCATAAAGTTTTGCAACCCCATAAGGAGAACGTGGGTAAAAAGGCGTGGTTTCTTTTTGAGGGGTTTCCTGCACTAAACCATACAACTCAGAGGTGGATGCTTGATAAAATTTCGTTTTCTTATCTAAACCCAGTAAGCGAATAGCTTCTAATAACCGTAACGTCCCCATGCCATCGACATCTGCCGTATATTCAGGCGAATCAAAACTAACCGCAACATGAGACTGAGCACCCAAATTATAAACTTCATCAGGCTGCACCTCTTGCAAAATACGTGTTAGGTTGGATGAATCTGTAAGATCACCAAAATGTAACGTAAATCTTTTATTTTCAGCATGTGGGCCTTGATAAATATGATCAACGCGCTGAGTATTAAAAGAAGATGACCGACGTTTTATGCCATGAACTTCGTAACCTTTTTCCAATAAAAACTCTGCTAGATATGATCCATCTTGACCAGTTACGCCTGTTATTAATGCTTTTTTCATAAAAAATACCTTATCAAAATCCCTCAATCCCTATTTAGAACAATTAAAATCAATGAAGCATTCTCTGTATAGAGAGCTACAATCAGACTTTAGCTCCTAACATAGCTAAGGCTGAATATATTACCTTACAAACTAAAAACCACAAACGATCAATTAATATCCAGACCAGGGGACTAGTTATTGCTCAGAGCATAGAACACTTAGCATAATCAAAAGAGCCAAAATGGTTCACCTATCATTTCGAATAACAATCGATGCCGGTTGTACACCCACCAACATTTCTTGCTTTAAGGCCTCCAAAGATAGAAGTGGACTCATATCCTCTAACGGCATCGAAACCATAGAGCCATCAGCTTGTGGCATCGCCGCTACTTTTGGCCATAAAGCCTCATCACTAATCAACCTGACATCACATATTAATGGTCCAGGATGTTTTAAAGCTTGTTCTATTTTCACATCTAATTCATCAGCATCATTAATCGTTAAAGTATCGATACCAATCGCTTCAGCGACTTTAATAATATCGGGCATATGTAATCCAGAACTTTCACCCGTTGCTACATATCGGCCATCAAAATAATTACGTTGGGTATTACGAATTGACGCATAACCTGAGTTATTCATAACAAACATGCGAATAGGTAAGTTAAGAGCTTTTAAGGTACTAAGCTCTTGCAGATTTAGCTGTAAACTGCCATCCCCCTCAACAGAGACAACAGGTTTTCTACCGGCGGCTAAACATCCACCAATGGCCGCCGGTAAGCCATATCCCATAGACCCTAAACCAGAGGTTAAAAAGACACGCTGTTTTATTTTATTAATAAAACTCATATAAAAGGCTTCTACAGATAAGCCAGAGCTTCCTGTAATCACCAATTCATTTTCTGCTGTATGCTTCGATAATTTATCCATAAAATGATAAATACTAATCTCACCTGATTTTGGAAATTCTTGCCCATCACACAGGGAGTATTTTTCCTTCCAAACCTGGCATTGTTTACGCCATGCTAATGTTTTACTTTGTGAGCTTTCTGCTTGCTCTAGCAAGCTCTGAATAAAATCCGCAGCATCCGCTATCAAAGGAAAATCAATGTCCATTTGATGTTTACGCATTTCGTTTTCATCAATATCAACGACTATTTTTTTTGCGTGTTTTGCAAACCCTTCCGGGTTATGCGCAGTCACAACATTATCTAAGCGTGCACCGATGCTAATGAGTAAATCACAATTTTGTACGGCAAAATTAGGTGCTCGCAATGCAACAGATCCAGGCCT
>ENA-OSET01001352-OSET01001352.1-sediment-metagenome-genome-assembly--contig:-NODE-1352-length-25561-cov-20.106537_pt1 | contig 25561 bp, 30 predicted proteins | sample MGYA00237882_ERZ534229 | MGnify/ENA primary metagenome ERZ534229 (study PRJEB26408, sample SAMN06266212) | sediment metagenome | isolation source: Hudson Canyon methane seep mesocosm | place... | reverse complement strand
AATAATCATCCATTATTGGGCAGGATTTTTGTTTGCCTTCAGTCGTGTAGCAAGAGGCGCATAGCAGGCTACGCAACGTTGCTACATGGCTGAAGGTGGACAAAAAGACCAGCAAGATTGGATGATTATTTGTTTCCATCTCCCTTAGTAAGTGATGCAACTATATCAGTAACACAGAGTTCAGCAAAAAAGCCATTAAAGAGCTGAGCATATGGCTGTGCGAGTATAAATAATAGGCTTATGATTTCTATGGTAGAATCGAAATCGATGGATAGCGAGTTGCTATGTATTAATAACTATAATAATAAATATTTTAAGAGGTTGTAAAAATGAAGCTTATAAAAATGATTACGTTAAGTCTGTTTATCGCTCTGTCTACATTGGGGTTTTCTTCTGTAGCTATGGCTGGCAATGCTGAAGTGATTAATGATGTTTCTGCAAAGATTTCAGAGGCGTCAAAAGCGATTGATAACGGATCTTCTAGTAATGAAGTGATGCTCATCATTAAAGAAGCGTCTAGTTTAGTGGGTGAGCTACAGCTCAATGACAATGTTGTTTCTAAGCGTCAACGTGCTAGTGCGGTTCTAAAAAAAGCACGTATAGCAGCTAAAAAAGGAAACCTAGAGGGCTCGAAAAAGCATTTAGCTGATGCGAGTAAAAGATTTTCTCAGTTAAAAAGTCTCCTATAATCGAGCCACAAAAATAGGACGTCTTCGGATGTCCTGTTTTATTGAGTCAGGGTGATTGAAACTAAGCTGTAAAATTATTCATTTAAGGGTGGGTTGAAGCACCATCATTCGTAACAAATAAATAAAATCGCTACCTTGCTTTATATGAGCATTCCCAGGGATACGGTAATAACCAGCTCTCCCGCCTTGTTGGTCTTCTTGGTATTTTTAGCTTTACTGCTTCGGTAATGTTCCTCTGCTATGCAACCCTGTATTAAACAGTACTACTGTCAGTCAAAGCTGTATTTTAGGCTCTGCGGTAAGCAAGCACCTTTTGTGTTTAGAGCTTATCGATATTTTGTATAAAAGCACTACTATCTTGATAACCAATAACTCGAGAGGCGGCTCTTTCTTGTTTGTCTGGGCCAAAGAATAAAATCGCAGGCGGGCCAATTAAGTTAAATCGTTTCAGGAGTGCCTTGTCTTCAGCTGAGTTTTTAGTCACATCGGCTTGAATGAGAATGAAATTAGATAGTTTTTTCTGTACTGCTTTATCAGTAAAGGTATAAGCATCCATTTCTTTGCAGGAAATACACCAGTCAGCGTAAAAATCTAACATAACCCATTGATTGCTTGCCTGTGCTTGAGCGAGGACTTTATCTAGCTCGGTGACTGATGCAATGGCTTGAAAATTGAGTCCGTGTTGTTGCTGATTGCTATTAGTGGTGGATATGTTTTTTAAGGGCTGCAAAGGGTTGCTATTTCCCATACTCAAGCCAATGACTAATAAAACCCCATACAGTAACATCATTACACCTATTCCTTTCCATAGCTTATGCCAGCCGGAAATGCCTTGTGGTAAAGGGTCTAAAGCGTGTAAATAAACAGCAGGAATAATTAATAATGCAGAGGAAAGTAGCATGGTGACATAAGCCGGTAATATTCGATCGAGCATCCATACCGAAACAGCTAGCATGATGACGCCAAAAATCGCTTTGGTCGAGTTTAACCAATGTCCGGCTTTGGGAAGTAATGAACCCGCAGATGCACCTAATAGTAATAAGGGTGAGCCCATAGCAAAGCCCATAACGAATAGTGCTGAGCCACCAAGAATAACATCGCCTGTTTGACCTATATAAATAAGAGCGCCCGCTAAAGGTGCTGCAACACAAGGGCCTACGATGAGTGAAGAAAGAGCACCCATAATGGCTGCGCCAATATAGGAGCCATCTCTATGATTGTCGCTGGAATTATGCAGTTTAGCCTGAAATGATTTAGGTAGTTCCAGGTTATAAAAGCCAAACATGGATAAAGAAAGCAATACAAAAATGCCACTAAAAACAGCGATGATCCAGGGTTCTTGAAAAATGGTTTGTAAATTACTACCAAATAATGCGGCTAAAATACCAAAAGCGGTATAAGTTAATGCCGAAGCAAATACATAGCTTAAAGAAAGTAAAAATGCTTTACGGGGAGTGACAGAGTCGCCTTGGCCCACAATAATACCGGATAAAATCGGGATCATTGGAAATATGCAGGGTGTGAATGCTAATAAAAGTCCAAAACCAAAAAAGCTGAGTAGAGTTAGTCCCAGAGAGTCGCTTTGTAGTGATTGAAATATTTGATCTTGTTCTGATAATTTAATTTCAGGCGTTTGCGATTGAGCTGGCAAGGATAGCGCTTCTGGAATGAATAATTCTACCTTACTCTCCATAGGAGGGTAGCAGACTCCTCGATCAGCGCAACCCTGGAACTTTGCTAATAGCGTAATGGTTTGAGCGGCTTTTTCTGCTCGAATAAGAGGGATGTCAAAACTGAGTTCGTTATGAAATATTTGCACCTGACCAAAGGCTTCATCATGATAAGGTTCGCCTTGTGGAATGTAGATGGAACCTAATTGGATGGTTTTGTTGTTAGGTAGAGCAAGCTTGGTTTTGTCTCGATACAAATAATAGCCATCAGCAATTTTCCAGTTAACATGCAGGGTGTTGGCATCTTTTACGGTTGCTAAAAATTGAAAGGCTTGTTCTGCCGGTAGTAGTTCATCTTGAAAAATATTGAGAGCTATTCCTTTAAATCCGCTCAGTAGTTGCTTGACGGGGTCAGGCTTTTGAATGGAAGTAGGCAATGGTAGCGTTAGAGTGAACTCTTGCTTTTGCGGTGGATAGCAGACACCAATATCTGCACAGCCTTGGTATTTAACTTGTATTGTTAGCGTGCTTAACGATTGTGGGTTAATAACAGGGATAGATATTATTAGTTGATCTCTGTAAATAACGGTATCACCAAAGAACTCATCATGTTTTGCTTTACCTGCAGGCATATTGGCGGTTCCGAGCGTAATTGCATCAGCTTGGCTAGTAATATGCGTTTTGTTTTTATACAGGTAGTAGCCGTCGGCTATATCCCAGCGGACTTCAATTTTTTCGCTGGAAATGGCTTTGGCAGATACTTTGTATGCCTGATCGGCAGGGAGTAGGTCAGGGGTGCCAAGAGCAAGAGCGTAGAAAGAAACAATGTTTAGGAGTGTAAAAAGAATTGATTGATAGAAAGGCATGGTCTAATTGATTAAAGGGGCAGGAATGAAGTTGTTACAAAGGGACTCAGCTTGCTTTTGAAAGTTCAAAGGGTTTTGGAGTGCAAAAACATGTTTTTGCACTCCAGCATAATTAATCCTAGAAAAATCAGTTGCTCACGGTTTCTAGCACAAGCTCTTGATTCCACAGCACTTCAAAAAAATACCCGCTTAACCTATGGGTGAAGCTAAGATTTTTTTAAAGCACTGTAAAACCAATATCTTGCACTATAATTCCGTGTTCAACTGATTTTTCTAGGTTAATTGACCCAAGCAGTTATGAGAGCCGTTTAGAATTTTTACTATTACGAAAGATTAGTGGTTTCTCATCGTTAGACAATGCACTTTCTCTGGCTGAATCCAAAGCCTCTTTAATGACGTGGCGGTCTGGTGATTTGCTGCAAACCGGGTCTGTGCTGTACATGTCCCCCGTTAACATATAAGCCTGACAGCGGCAGCCACCAAAATCTTTCTCCTTTTCATCACAGCTACTACAGGGCTCTTTCATCCATTCGTTACCTCGAAAGAAATTGAATGCTTTTGATTCATTCCATATTTCTTCAATACTGTAATCATTAACATTAGGGCAATCCAGCCCAGGGAGGTCTCTTGCTGAGTGACAAGGTAAGGCTACACCGTCAGGTGCAATGGTTAGAAAGGTGGTTCCCCAGCCATTCATACAGGCTTTTGGTCGGTCTTCATAAAAGTCAGGAATAACGTAATAGATTTTCATCTTACCCGCGACTTTTTCTTTATAAGCTTGAGCAATTGCTTCAGCTTCTTCAAATTGTTCTTTGGTGGGTAATAAAAGATCGCGATTAGTATGAGCCCAACCGTAGTATTGAGTATTAGCCAGCTCTAAATAATCGGCGCCCAATTCTTCAGCCATTTCAAGGATTTGTGTCATCTGATGGATGTTTTCTCGATGAATAACCACACATAGCACCATCGGGTAGTTATGTTTCTTAATCAGATGAGCAACTTCTTTTTTTGTTTGATAGGATTCTGTACCGGCCAAATGGTCATTCAGCTCTTGTGTGCTGGCTTGAATGCTGACTTGAATGTGATCCAGTCCCGCTTCTTTTAACTGAATGATTTTTTCTTCAGTTAAGCCATAGCCCGAAGTGATTAGGTTGGAGTAGTAACCTAATTGACGTGCATGTTGAACAAGCTCTGGCAAGTCGGGGCGAGTTAGGGGTTCACCACCAGAAAATCCCAGTTGTACAGCCCCCATTTTTCTAGCCTGAGTTAAAACTCGTTTCCAGTCTTCCGTATTGATCTCGGATTTATGCGCCGCATAATCTATCGGGTTTGAGCAATAAGGACATTGCAACGGACATTTGTATGTCAGTTCTGCCAGTAACCAGCGTGGTGGTGTAGGTTTATTGTTGGATCCAGCCATTTTGTAATGCCACTTCTAAGAAACTGTTGACGTCATTAGTTAAACCGCTAGTAGAAAATTTTTCTTCTAATTCAGTAACTAATTGACTGGTATTACGTGTGCCATCACATAACTTTAAAATTTCAGCCGAGCTTTGGTTGAGTTCAACCATTCCCTCAGGGTAAAGAATGACATCTTTTTGCTGAGCTTCTTCCCATTGCAGTCTGTGCGTGGGGGAAAAGGAGATAGGTAGTTCAGGGTTTATACTCATTTTTCAATATTAAAGTAAGGAGGCATATCATTAACGTAAGCCATATACATCGCATCTGCCATAGACCACAACACATCAAGTTTGAATTGTAGAATCTCTACCATACGCTCTTGTTGTTTGCGTGTTTGGTACCAGTCTAAAGTGATTTCAAGACCATGTTCAACATCGCGTCTGGCTTCTGTCATGCGTTTGCGAAAATAAATATAGCCTTCTTCTTTAACCCAAGGGTAAAGCTCGGGCCAATTGTCCAGGCGTTGTTTATGAATTTTTGGTGCGAACATTTCGGTTAATGATGAGCTTGCCGCCTCATGCCACTCGGATCTTCTGGCAAAGTTAACATAGGCATCAACAGCAAACCGAACCGCAGGGAGTACATGTTCTAAAGAAGTCACTTCCTCTCTAGTCATACCAACCGCTATGCCTAATTGTACCCAGGCTTCAATGCCACCAGGGTCACCAGGATGGCCATCATGGTCAAGAATGCGTTGTGTCCAAACGGCACGAGTTTCTCGGTCGGGGCAATTGGCTAGGATATTGGCATCTTTGATCGGAATCATTATTTGATAATAAAACCGGTTAGCAACCCATCCTTGTAATTGCTTTTGAGTCAATTTTCCATCATTCATCAGTGTGTGTATGGGGTGATGAATGTGGTATTTATTTTCCATGCCGCGTAATTTGGCCTCAAATTCTTCGCGAGACCAAGGTGTTTGTTCTGTCATATTCATAGCTCAATATTCATATTATCGAATGACACTTCTATGCCGTGCTGGGTCAGTATAGCGTGTTCTTCTGAATCTTCATTTAGAATTGGATTGGTATTATTGATGTGGATCAATATTTTGCGAGGTTTTTCCATCGCATCCAAAATTTCAATCATGCCATCTTTACCCGACTGAGGGATGTGGCCAATTTTTCGTGCTAATAATGGGCGGCCAACAGAGGCTAGTTCATCATCGGTCCAAAATGTACCGTCGACTAATACACAGTCAGCTTCAGTCATCGCTTTCTCGACATGAGGCTCTATCACACCTAAGCCAGGCGCGTAAAAAGTGGTCTTGCCCGTTGAAACTTGACGAATGATCATGCCGATATTGTCCCCTTCGTGAGGATCGTTACGGTGAGGAGAATAAGGAGGCGCTTTACTTTTAAGAGCCAAGGCAGTGAATTCAATGTCGTCAATGTTTGGAATGGTAAAGGATTCACCATTCAATGGAATGGGGTGATCGTTTACGCCACAAAAATGCTCAAGGATATTGAAGATAGGAAAACCAGTAGAGAGATCTTGCTTAACCATGTCTGTGCAGTAAATCGTCAGCGGGTCACCTTCACGTAGAATAAGTAAGCCCGTTGCATGGTCAATTTGAGAATCGATCATTACAATCGCTTCTATGCCGGTTCCGCGTACTTTGTCTTTAGGATGGATTTCTGGAAAATTCTCTAATTGCGAACGGACATCTGGGGATGCATTAAACAACACCCAGTGTTCACCATCTGAAGAGACGGCAATAGACGATTGATTACGAGTCGTGGCGTTGATAGAACCAGCTCTGACAGCTTTGCAATTGGGGCAGCTACAGTTCCATTGAGGAAATCCACCGCCAGCACCTGAACCGAGAACTCTGATTTTCATATTTATACTGTCTTGAAAGGTAAAAAGGATAGGGAATTATACTTCAGGCAATTGTGCCGGTGTGAAGTATATACTTCGCACGGTCACGGCTGCGGATGTCTAGCGGCTGATTTTATGCCGATAGCGGCGTTGCTGAAATAGTTGCGTAGCTTGCTATGCGCCTATTTCAGCGTCTTGCTCTCGACAAAAATCAGCTCACTATAACAGCGCATCCGTAACCGCGTGAAGTATAAAAGCTTCAGGCAAAAAAAAGGGGAACTGAATCAGTTCCCCTTTCGTGTATCTAAGCCGTAATAATTAACGGTTGTAGATGTACATTGTTACTTCAAAACCAAAACGTAAGTCGTTGTAAGCTGGTGTTTCCCATTTCATAGTATTTACCTCCAGAAGTTTTTAATTATTATGCTAGCTTGATCAAGAAAGCAGCTTTGGAGTATACGATGATCTTTTTTTTAACGCAACTGGAAAAGTGTAGATTTGTATAAAAATCTTTTGCTTGAAGATGTAGGCAGGATAAAACATATGGTTTTTCTTGTGCTTAAATAAAGGCAGCGTTATATTAAGGGCTTAATAATAAAAATAATTTTGTATGAGGGGGTTGTTATGGGTAGTGTTTTTGGAATGTTTTTCATTATGCTAATTGTTGCAGGGCTTGCATTTGCACCGTTAGGTTATTTTATCTATATGTATAGCATGAAAAGTGGTGAACCTTTTGGTGATACAGAACCGCATGGAGATAGTGAGTCTTTGGTATTAGACTTGGCTGAGCAAATGATTCATAAGGTAAAAGGCTTAATTGCTAAGAAGTAAGAGTGCTTAGTCCAAAGGAGTGAGGAATCCCGTTTTGGAGTGCAAAAACATGTTTTTGCACTCCAGAAATCTGGGTTATACGCTTTTTAAAAAAGGTATTGTTAGAACTTCTACTTTGTTGAACACGTTGGACATGTGTTGTTTTTACGTAATTTCATTTCATTCCATTGCATAGACAGTCCGTCTAGCAATAACAATCGCCCCGTTAAGCACTCACCAATATTCATAATTAATTTCATTGCCTCCATGGCTTGAATGCTGCCTATAATTCCCGTAATGGGTGCAATTACGCCATTGGTTGCGCAATTCTGCATTTCTTCACCGTCATCACTATAAAGGCAGTTGTAACATGGGCTGTTATTAACACCAGGGGTGAAGACGGATACCTGTCCTTCAAAACGAATAGCCGCACCTGAAACTAAGGGTGTTTGGTGTTTTACGCAAGCCGTGTTAACGGCAAAGCGAGTGCTAAAGTTATCGCAACAATCAAGCACGATATCTGCATTTTTCACTTCATTTTGTAAAGACTCACCTTCTAATCTTTGTTTCTTGGCAATCACATTAACGTCTGGATTAATATTTTTCAGGGTCTGCTGGGTTGAAATAACTTTGTCAGTCCCAATATCGGTTGTGTGATGAGCGATCTGCCTTTGTAAATTGGATAAATCAACTTCATCATCATCGACAATTGTAATCTGTCCAATACCGGCTGCGGCCAGGTAGATGGAAGCGGGTGAGCCTAGGCCACCAGCGCCAATAATAAGTATTTTGGCGGCTAAAAGTTTTTGCTGACCTTCAATATCAACTTGAGGGAGCATGATTTGACGGCTGTAGCGAAGTAATTGTTGGTCATTCATTGGATTACATTGACGAGGATGGAGTGGGGATAATGCCAAAGAACTTGACAGAGTGCAAAACCAAACTATTATTAGCACTCATTACTGGCGAGTGCTAATAAAAGAATTTTAGTTTATTTTTAATTATATTTAAGGAGAATATTGATGAATATACGTCCGTTACACGACAGAATCATCGTTAAACGCGTTGAAGAAGAAACAACTTCAGCTGGTGGTATCGTATTACCTGGTTCAGCAACTGAAAAGCCAAGTGAAGGCGAAGTACTAGCTGTAGGCAACGGTAAACAACTGGACAACGGTGACGTTCGTGCATTGGAAGTAAAAGTTGGCGATAAAGTACTTTTCGGCAAATACTCAGGTAACGAAGTCAAAATTGACGGTGAAGAGCTTATCGTTATGCGTGAAGAAGATGTTATGGGTATTTTGGGTTAAGAACCTAATCACTAACTAACTATTTATTGAGGATTCAAACAAAATGGCAGCAAAAGACGTAAAATTTGGTACTGATGCACGTGGCTTAATGGTTGCAGGCGTTAACGTATTAGCTAATGCAGTAAAAGTAACATTAGGCCCAAAAGGTCGTAATGCAGTTTTAGACAAAAGCTTTGGCGCTCCAACAATCACTAAAGATGGTGTATCTGTTGCGAAAGAAATCGAATTAGCAGACAAATTCGAAAACATGGGCGCGCAAATGGTTAAAGAAGTGGCTTCACAAACTTCTGATGTGGCTGGTGATGGAACAACAACTGCGACAGTTTTAGCACAGTCTATTGTAAACGAAGGCATGAAGTCAGTTGCAGCGGGTATGAACCCAATGGACCTGAAGCGTGGGATTGATTTGGCGGTAACTAAAGCAGTTGAAGCAATTATTGCATCTGCAACACCGTGTACTGATAACAAAGCAATTGCTCAAGTAGGTACTATTTCTGCAAACTCTGATGTATCTGTTGGCGAAATCATTGCAGAAGCAATGGGAAAAGTCGGTAAAGAAGGCGTTATCACTGTTGAAGAAGGTTCTGGCTTAAACAATGAGTTAGACGTTGTTGAAGGTATGCAGTTTGATCGTGGTTACTTATCACCTTACTTCATTAATAACCAAGACAGCATGAGTGTTGAATTAGATGATCCATTCATCTTATTGTTCGACAAAAAAATCTCAAACATCCGTGATTTACTACCAACATTGGAAGGCGTTGCTAAAGCAGGTCGTCCTTTATTGATTATTGCTGAAGATGTTGATGGTGAAGCGTTAGCAACATTAGTTGTAAACAATATGCGTGGTATCGTTAAAGTTGCGGCTGTTAAAGCACCTGGTTTTGGTGATCGTCGTAAAGCAATGCTAGAAGATATCGCTATCTTAACTGGCGGTACAGTGATTTCTGAAGAAATTGGTTTATCTTTAGAAAAAGTTGAAATGGATCAATTAGGAACAGCTAAGAAAATCCAAATCAGCAAAGAAAATACAACGATCATTGATGGAACAGGTTCTGAAGAAAACATCAAAGGCCGTGTTGCACAAATCAGAGCACAAGCTGATGAAGCAACTTCTGACTACGACAAAGAAAAACTACAAGAGCGTCTAGCTAAACTAGCTGGCGGTGTTGCAGTGATTAAAGTTGGCGCGGCAACTGAAGTTGAAATGAAAGAGAAAAAAGCACGTGTTGAAGATGCGTTGCATTCTACTCGTGCAGCGGTTGAAGAAGGCGTAGTTGCTGGTGGTGGTACTGCATTGGTTCGAGCTATCTCTGCTTTAGATAGTGTTGAAGGTGCAAACCATGACCAAACAGCTGGTGTTAATATTTTACGCCGTGCGATGGAAGAGCCTTTACGTCAAATTGTTGCTAACGCAGGTGATGAATCATCAGTTGTACTTAACGAAGTTGAAAGAGGTGATGGTAACTTTGGTTACAACGCTGCAACTGGCGAATACGGTGACATGATCGAGATGGGTATCTTAGATCCAGCTAAAGTAACACGTTCTGCACTACAAAATGCAGCATCTGTAGCTAGCTTAATGATCACAACTGAAGTTATGGTTGCTGATGAGCCAACTAGTGATGCTGGAGCTCCTGCAATGCCTGATATGGGCGGCATGGGTGGAATGGGTGGTATGGGCGGCATGATGTAAATACCAACCAATCACCAAATAACCCTTATGAATCAATAGGTTATGTGGTGGTAAAATAAAAAAGGTAGCATATAGGTAACAACACCTCGAATCTGAGGCGAAAAAAAGTCGCATTTGTTACCTTTTTTGCTACCTTTTTTATTGGTAGCAAAACCAACGGAAACCCCCTTGTAAATATATGATTTTAAGGGGGTTTTTCTTTGTCTGAAATATCCTCATACCACCCAAAATGGAGCCTTTGACGGTCATTTTGGAAGATGTAGCAAAAAAGGTAACAATCTTTGAGATTGTTACTAATTCTCCGTAATTGCTGACCAAAATTAGTTAAGTTTACCCATATCTGTCGTTGATTATTTTTAATCAAAAATCATCAAAACCCCTAATTCTCAAATTTAAAATTGTAAAATTCTATGTATCGATGACTTAATGAGGGTTGAAAAATGGGAATTATTACATTGGAAAAGGGTAAGAATGAAATTGGTGGTAGATTAACTTTGTTTGAAAAGGGTTTGTTCGATAAAGGTTATAAAATCGTTTCAAGTTGTTACGCAAATATAAATGATGAACTATATGTAAATGTTTACGATTGTGATGAGCTATTTTGTAAAATTACTCATTATTGGATGACTCTCGAATTTGAAGTTACTTATTATAAAAATGGGATTCCAATTAAAACTGACTGGTATTTAAATGGAGAAAAACTTAATAAATCAACTTCCTACTATAATGGCAATGGTGATAAGTTTATTTACTATGGAAGTATAAAATTCCCATCAAATGAAATGGTGTTATACAAAAATAATTCTGGTAAAAGGGAAGTAATATCAGAATCAGATTTAAGTAAATACATTCCCACTGATGTAATTAATATTTAAAATAAGAAAACTATTTATTGGGATAGATTGGATTCATATTCAGATGCAGAATCCATCAATTCTTTTATCTGTTGTGATAACTTTTCTGATTCTGCTCTTTCAAAATTTAATACACACCCTATAACCAAATGTGATTTCTTCATCCCCAACTTCTCAGAAAACCAATTAAGGGTGGTGATAACATCCATTGGTAGATTAAAGGTCTTTGGGATGGTATTCAGTCGTTTTTTCTTCGACCCAACTAATGGTTGTTCATTATTGTCTTTATAGTCATCTACCATCATCTGAAACCCTAACTGAATACAATTGGATAACCATTGACTCTGTGACTGATCAGATAAGAATGCCCTTCTCTCAATGATATTGATGACTCTTTGACCCAATGTATAAGTAACCTTTTTATTTTCCATCCTAAACTCCCTTTCTATTTCTTATGAGTTATTTATGGTTGTTTTCTACTATAGGGATGGAATTACAGAACAGAGTGTTAATCGGTTTATTTCACCAATAAAATAAGGGGGTTTGTGGTGGTAAATACTGAGTGGTTGATGATGTATAAAATGGATGGTTCAAAAGTAATAGAATATTGGTCTTTGCATCATAACAATTGATTTTTTTATCTTAGTTCTCTTCAAAGTAAACATCAATGGGTATCATAATGAAAACGGAGTGATAACCAATGATACTAATCTATTCATTACATCCATTGAATAAGAAAGAGATGGATAACCAACGTAATCTTCTTAAAGAAAGATTGTCACCGTTTTTCATAACAGATGATGATTTTCTGTTCAGTACAGAATCCAATCCACAATTGCTTAAAGAAGTAATAAACCACCATAAGGTCTATTTATTTTTTACTGAATCGATTTCAATGATGGGGTTCAGTCCAAAGGATCTCAGTGATTTAATAACCTATATGTTAAAGAACAAATGTTGCTTCAGATCAGAGATTGATAACTTATCAATTGGGGACGATGATATTGATAGGTGGGATCATCTGTTTCTGAAATATTAAAGAAACCTACTTAAATTCCTCTAACAATTTTTGAAACAAATTAAAGGGCTTCTGATAATCGGTTCTTTTGAACATCAGATTATTGATTGAATTATTGATTTCAAAAGGAGATTGACTCAAATCATAACCAATACATTGTTTCATCTCAGTCATTGTTGAAAGAATGCTTCTATCCGATGATTTACAGTAATTGAATGATTGCATTGAAGATAACACCTTCTCAAATTGATTTTGTGAGAATCCACTCTCAATCAACAATTTGAAAATAGATTCTCTAATAACATCTTCAATATTTTTAAAATCTTTTGCCTTCAATCCAAAGATCACAAATGAATACAGAGTTGAATCATTGGTTATAAGTAAGACATTCTCTCTTCCAAATTTTAGTAGATTACAATGATAATTGTCTATCTCAGAATAGTCACTAACATCTATGTCAGTCAATATTGGTTTTATCGTATCAATAAGTGTTTTTGTTAATTGGAGATTCATTCATAACCTCAGAGTTAGTTCTATAATAATCTTCCATTCTTCCTGTTGATTATTTTACATTAATTGAGAACAAAATCATTGATTGTAAATAATTATCATAAGGTTCTTTAAGGTTTGTAACCTCTCTTTTAGAGGTACTACGAAGTAGTTATCATCAGAGGTTCTGATTGATATTTTATTTTTGATATTCAATATATTTGCTAAATTTACCCCTGAGAAATACCTTATTCTAAAGGTGAAAAAATTGGGTTTCTGTTTTTCCTTAACAAATTTGTTAGAAGTCTATCAACAAAGTAATTTTCAAAACAAAATTTGTAAAATAAATAACCAATGATGGAGAAAAAAATATCATCAATTGTGGATTATAAAATAAGGAAAATAACAATGAAAAAACCAATATTACATATACCGTCTGTGGTTACGCAAAGTTGCTTTGTTGATAAAGAGGGTCACATCGTTGAATTATTAGAAACGGAGGTTGATTATTTTTATTCGCTGTTGTTTTTGTATAGAGAACAGTTGTTGGAACAGACACAAAACCTACTGTTGAAGAATGGTAAGCGATACATATTGAATAAAGCAGCGACCATTGAGGCAGTTGAAATAGAGTTGAATCAGTTTCAACGCTGTGGGGCTGTCATAAACTTTAAATACGATGGATTGAGAGAATTTATTGATAACCTTTCAGAGTTATCAATCAACATTAACCTTTTAAGAAAAAATAAAAATAGGGGGATTGAAACAATAAAGGTTGTAGATACCTATAGTTGGGATTCAACTGTACTAAGCATTCAGTTTACAGAAGAATTTATAAATGAACTGATTGGTATTGAAAAATACTTTATGGACGTAAATTTATCTAACTTATTCAATTTAAGTGGCGGTAAAGGAAAGTTGCTTTATTTGGTATTGAAGGATTATTCAAATTTAGGAAATAAAAACTTTACAAAGAATGAAATTATACTGCTGATCGGTAAAGTTCCACAAAAGTCGGTATTTGATAGAATTATCGAACAGATCAATGATAAAACAGATATTAAAGTATCCTATGCTGTTGAGGGTGTGAAGAAGAAAAAATACAAATTCAAAATAAACCATAAGGTCAATTTGAAATCATCGGCAAAGAGTAAGAGTACAACTAATACTAAGACGAAAAAATCAATCAATGTAGATGTGATGGAAAAATCTAAACAACAATTGCAGCAGATGAAAAATAAGGGTCAAAAGATTGCAAATGAAGGAGGGTATCTGAAAACAATTTATGATAATGAAATGGAGAGGATAACAGCGACAAAAGAAGAAAAGGAAATTGATAAGATATTGGATAAGATGAAATCTGCTTATGATGTGAGTGAATATCAATCGAAACAGATACCAATGATTAATTTTAAAAATATAAATTCGGGTTTGGCAGTATACGTTGATAATGAATACAGAATAAGAGACCCTTTTAATTTTTATACAGAAAATGCAGAAGAAACAATCAACAAAATAAATGAATGGATTGAAAATAATACATTTGATTATGATGTGATGATGATGGATGGTTACTCTAATCATTTTGAAAAAGTCTGTTTATTATCAGAAGATCAACTGAAACAGAGAGGGGTGATATAAATTGCCATTATAGTATTAGGTGAGGAATATTCCTCGCCTCAGTAGAGCGGCAGAAACCACCCAACATTCAATGATCGAACCGTCACCCTTATGATGATATAGAACAGATAAAAACTACTCAGACAACGGCTATTTGGCGCGTCAACATCGATTCTATGTAAAAACACAAAGATACATAGAATGAAGGATAAATAAAAATAAAACATAAGGAGTTGGTGATGAGAAATGCTGAGGAAATTGAAGAGCTGATATATCAGTCAATTAAGGAATCTTATTTATTTGATGGTAAATGGGAAGGGATGATGTATTCCAATCTACTAAAAATGATTCTGATTAAAGGTGGTGGGGTTGAAGAATTTTTAGAACATTTTAGTCCACATTTTGATTTAATGGATTTGGAGGAGTACTTCAGAGACGATTTAATTGCGCAATATGGTGAAGATGGGTTTCAACTGTTTGTTGATATGATTATAGGGAAATGATGATGAAAATAAAGAATTTAAGCAAAGAAGTGGACAACCTAAGACGAAATAATCAATTGAAGGAAGGGAAGGATTCACTGAGAGATATGCTGTCACTGATGTTCAATGTTATTCAGAGATTTGAGACTGATGGTAAGGTCAGCAGAAAAAATGATGCTGATAAGGTCGATGTATTGAAAAATATGATTTCCGATATGATAAAGGATTCAGAACAGAAACAAATCATCAGAGGGGAAGGATAATGGAAGAATATGAGCTATTTGATGGGTATCTAAAAGTATCCAAAACTATCAGAGATTTTTGTGATGAAAGAGAAAAAATGATGTTTGAAGTTTTGAGATTGGATATTGAAACTGATGCTAAGGTTCGTTGGTTAGAATCTATTGCTTATGAGTTAAAAAGAACAAATGCATACATTGTAAGATTAACCAATGAAAGAAAATCTCATCTTAATTTGCCAAAGTAATTCATTTATTGTCATTATTTTTCTATTTTGATTATAATGAATGTAAGATAATTATAATCCATTGATGTAAAGAGAAATTTATGACAACTGATACACAGACTCAGATTGATAATTTAGATGAACTCAAAGAGTTATGCGACTCTACTGAAAAACAGATGGTTAATTTTCAGAATGATGATAATCTTATTGAATTTTTAAACAGTGAATACCCAAAACTGACCAAAGCCTCACAGAAAAAGATAATCGAATTGGTGAAGGGTAAAAAAGAGTCCACTAAAATTAATGCTACTGAGATGAAATCCTTAATCAATCAACTCATTGCTAAATCGTTTATATGTGATGTTAATCCGATCGACAATAAGGGTAAATTTGTGGGTTACACCAAATTGAAACATCGGATTGCTCAGAAGAAAAACAATATGAAAGATTAGTTACAACTCTCCCCTAAAGGCTTTATCCAAAATTGAAGCCTTTAAGGCTGTGAGGCTATCCATTTTATCGGTTAAATAGCTACTTAAATTCTTAAGATATGATTAGTAAATGCCTTTAAATAACTCTGACCACAATAGAAATTTTACTGTATCAATATTTTCTAACCTCTGAGTCTCAGATAATATAAGATAGCTTAGAATAGGGATTCCTATCAGGACTAACTATAAAATATTCACAAAACATTGACAAGAAAAAATAAATTGATAAGGTATCATGAAAAGAGTATAGCCGTAATTTTGCATATATCGAATATGCTTTTATTCCATCTAATGAACTGTTAGGTAAAAATACGTAGTGGTGATTTTTTTGAAAAATAATTCGTACTTATTGGTAAGTATTTTAATTTTATGAGTATAGTATTTAAAAGTATCTTTTCTCCAACATGGTTTTTTGCACGAGTGTATAAGGAAGGAAAATATTCTGATATACGAAAAAAACGTATTCAGCAGTTAAATATCACTTATTTGATAATTTCAGTAATAACAATAGTAGCAGTTATAGTCTATCAAGCCCAATGGGAATTGCCGATAGGAACCCCCGTCACATCATTAGCTAATGATGTGACATTTGGATATAAATTTTTCTGGTTTTACTTTTTAATATCACGTTGTAATGAAATTTTTATGGCATTTTTGATGGATGCATCGGATAAATTAAAAAGCAATAGGGGTGTTAGCTCACTACAGTTTTTTGAAAGGCTTAATTTATCTCTAAAAAGTTATCTCGAATTAATAATAAATTTTGCACTCCTATATATGCTAACACCTTTAAGATATTGGTGTAAAGAAAATCCTTTTAGTGTATTTGATGCTTTATTTTATAGTGCATCCACTATTACAACATTATCAGATAGTAGTGTAAGTCCAGTTTTTTGGTTTGTTAAATTACTTACGATATATCAAATATTTTGTGGATTCAGTTTACTTATCGTATGTTTTACAGTTTATACAGGTAGGGCAATAAGTGAAATTGGAACCACAAACAATATTAGTCAAAATAATATAAATACCTCAACATTTCAAATTACAGTAAAGGAAAACACTTCTGATGAAGATTAGCTTAAATTCAGAAAATGGAAATATAATTATGACAAAAAAATCACTAATAGCTACACTTCTTTCTTCTGTATTAATATCATGCGGTAACCCAGGTGGTGTTTCCGATGAATTTTATGCTAAATATACTCAACTAGGAGCACCTAAAATTTTGTATTCATGCACTACCCCAGTAGGTGTCGATATATTCATGTGTAGCTCTCTACTGCGTTCAAAAAAATTAGACGAATGGCTTGAATGTAATGAGAGACAAAATGAATTAAATAGAAAAACGGAAGAGAATATTGGATATACGGCAGGTATAGGAGCGATGAGCACTTATAACAAACTTCTTTCAGATGAACAAAAGAATTGTACAGCTAAAAATGGTGAGTTTAAGGTATTAGAGAGTAGAGAGTAAAACAAATCTAACGAACAAGGTTAGATTGTGATCGCGAAGCGAGCCACAATCTGAACCGTTTGTTGGAACAATCGCTTCTAGCCGACCGTATAAAGCGTCACAAAAAGCTTAAGACATTGAAGGATCAATATCATTAAATAAAAACATTTAAGACTAAATACCTATTGATCATCGACAGCTATGTAAGGAGATCGCAACGGAGTGGGGATAATGGGGCTTTGAGTAGTGTACAGCTAAGATAGATTATTTCATCTTAGGTTGTATAGTGGGTAGGTGGGAGTGCTTATACCACTTACAGATTAAATAAGTGGCTGCACTGTGTTGTTAGTATGAGTCCATCCCATTACGGTTAGTTGTAAAGGTTTTCAACTTTATCTTTTCCACTTTGTGGATCTAACTTCACATACCGCTCAACCATCTTCAATGATTGATGATTGGATAACTGTTTGATTTGAAAAGGAGATGTTCCTTTCATTCCCAAATGTGATAAAAATGTGTGTCTCAGTGTATGGATTACAACCTTATTTTTTCTGTAATCCTTATCGGTTTCATCAATATCATCGTTGAATAAATCATAGAAGATACTGCTCATTCTTCTACTGATATATTTTGTCGTATCTTTGATGCCATTTTCATAAACCACATAGTCATCATTACCAATAATCGCTAATCTGTTTTTTAATAACTCAACCAACTCATCATCAGTGATATAGCCATTGTAAGTCGATTCATTTTTATAATCTTTCAATGTAATGATGCCATTTTGTAAATTGACATCTCTTTTTTTGATGTTCAGTATGGTCTGAAATCGTCCCCCAGTGGATAAAGAGAGTTTGGTGAATAAATATAAGATGGAATTATCTTTAACACACTCTATTAAGTCGGCTACTTCATTGAGAGTAAGGAATTTTTCTCTGACATTATCGACTTTCAGCTTTTTTATCAGTTTTGTTGGATTCTTTCCTTTGTAAATGTCGTTTCTCAGTCCATAGTTACAAACAGCAGAGACAATATCCATATAACAGTTAATGGTTGATGGGGCTAACTGATCATCAACCAATGACTGTTGGAGTTTTTCCATATCCTTAATACCAATTAACTCAATATCGATTTCACCAATATGCTTTCTGATACGCAATTCATATTTGTTTTTCCATCTTTGAGTTGATTTGTTATCCGTATGTTGGAAGTAAAAATCAGCAACACTATTAAGTGTGATAACTTTATGTTTCTTTCTAATTTGTATATTGGGTGGCAACTCACCATTTTTTATAGCGGTGATGGTATTTAATCTGATTCTATTACAGTATTCTTCTCTAAATCCTTCAGATTTTCTTCCTACTTTATCTTTACGTTGTTTACCATTACCATCTCTGTAATAGATGTAGTAAGTAAAATCACCATCTTTCAATACATTGTGGTAAACCCCTTTATGTTTTTTTGAACTTATCATTTTCATAACTCCCCTACTTCCTTATACTGTTTTCATTGTTTTAAGTAGATGATTAATGACCTTATCCAATGGATAAAAAATCATTCCACTCTCCTTTGAATACTCACATCCCATTCCTACCTTACGGATTCTATCCAATGTTGATTCTGATTGATTACAGACTTCCGCCATCTGTGATTTGTTTAATCTAAGTGTGTTGTACTTCTTAAAAATCATTTCACCATACATCTTTTCTGTAGTATCCATAATGGACTCCCTAATTGTTTTAATTGTTAATTTCATTAGTTAATTTCTTTTTAACTACTTATAATTTTACAATTTCAGTATCCATTTTTAGGTGTTTTACGGAGTTTTGAGTAGAAAAATGAAATGTTTTTCATTGAAATTAAGCCACTCCCATATCTTCAACATTGATGATATTAAAGTTCCTTTTGATGTAATGGATCACTATAAAGTTTTCACAGTTGATCGAATCTTTCAATATAATAAAGGTGTTGGGGTTGTTGCGATCTAAACTTTTAAAATCAATATCATCATAATATTGTCTGTGTAATTCATCATAGTAGTTGATTGAATCACTATGTAATCGTTCATCATCTAATGACTTCGTTTTTTTGAATTCAGAATAACCGCTATAGAAATGTTCAAACAGTACAGATGCTTCAATAATATTTAACTCATCCTTACCATCATTGATCTCTGATAGTAGGTTTTTAAAGTTAATGGTTGATATATCATCATCCATATCAACATTTTTGAAGTCTAAATAGGCTTCAACTAAAATACTTTTAACAATGGTTGGTAGTTTACTCATTGGCTTCACCATAAAGGTATTTGGGATAATTGGGTTATTTGGGGTAATCGATTTTTTCACCTTAGCAGTGCGTTACGGATGTCTTCTGCTGTGGGTTTAATGTAGTTCAGCGTTGTTGATACATTCTTATGAGCGATGAAGTGCTGAATAATCTTTGGATTGATGCCACTGACACCCATTTCGGTGATGATGCCTTTACGGAAGGAGTGGGATGAATAATTATCATCCAACACCATCTGAATCAGATCATTGATCTCTTTGGTAAATCCATTGGCATTGAGTTTTGATCGGACATTATTCCTTCTGTGAATAAAGTAGCCATCTATATCCGATTCATCACTGATAAGAGTTTTCAGAATCTTTACTGATTTTTCGCTCAATGGAATATGGCGAATAATCTGCTGTTTCTTCACAAAGATGGATAATTCACCGTTATCACAACCATCCTTAATATCCTTTACTCTGATGTCCAATATTTCCGAAACTCTCATTCCACTCATATAGAGTAGTTCTAAACTTCGAATCCATTTTGTTTTAGTAGTTTGGAAGGTATCCAATCCATTGATGTAAGATTTCAGTATTTTGTACTGCTTCTCTAAGATGGGTTTAGAATTGCGTTTTGAGTTTTTTGGTCTGCCACACATATCATTGTCTCCATAACCTAATAATTTATTGGTTATGGTAGACAACAATTACGTTAGTTGGCGACACCTTTCTGCCTCTTTCTTCTAAGTCCGTATTTTTAAAGGAAACCTAATAAAAGAGGGGTTTTAAGGTGTATTGATTTATCCATCTTAGGGAAATGTGCCGTTCTCAATGTTTTTGAATATGGCTTTGGCTTTACCTAAGAAAAAGGAGGCTCTTTTAACTTCCGCTTCAAAAATGCTATCACCAATTGTAACTCCCAACTTTTTGTTGGTTTCATAGGCATTCTTATCATTATCATAGGTATCTGCCTTTTCCATCAGTCCCATTTCGGTCAGACGAATAACGATATCGATTCTGTTTTTATGTTGATTGGCTTTCATATCGTAAGCCAATCGATAGGTCATTAATTTTTGAAGTCTGATATTTTTCGATTGTAATGATGGGTAGAATTTGGCTTTGCTCTGAAATTTGAATTTTTTCTTTTTAGCCTTCTGTTTGTCATACTCCTTTGCCATCACCTTATTGAACTCAATCACCGCCTTATCCAAATCGCTAAGATCAATTTGTAGATATAGATAATTCGGATTAATTGGCCACTGTGTTTTATTGGGGTCTCTACCCATTTTGGTAACGATGCGGTCAATTTTCTGCTCTGATGGCTCATAGAATAAATCCATCACTCCCTTCCACCATTTATTGAATTCCATATCATCATCCTTTCTGAGTCTACCACCCTCTGAACGCTGATGGATGTCTATATCCGAATCTGTTGTTCCGTATGTAGATAAATTACCAAATTGTGTTGGATAGGGTAATGGTGATAGCTGAGCAAATCTGAACCACTCTCTGTAAACAGTCTTACTCCACCCTAAAGAACGATATTCGCTATTAATCTTCTGTTTATAAAAGCGTTTTTGGACGTATTTGTGTTTGGGGTTATATGCCTTTTTCATCAAACTTCTCATTTGTATAAAGCACAATATTACACTAGAACTAATGAGAAGTAAATTGACGTATTATATAACTGAGTTCGGAGGAAATGGCTTTGTTTCCTTCAGTTTTGAAAGAGGAATATTCCTCAGTTATTTGAATTGGAGAAGTATTATGAAAGCAGTAATTATAAGTAAAGCGGATGTTTCTTATTATGTAAACGTAGTAAATGATTTGATCGAAGAAATTGACGAAACTTCTAAAAGTCTATTTGAGTCATTTCATTCTGCCTATAAGAATTTGACAACAAATGAGTTTGAAAATGAATTTATCCCAAAGATCAAAATGGATAGATCATCTTCTAATAAAATGAAAAAAATCTGTAAATCAGATTTCATTGTTAGAAACAGAGACTTACTACCAAAATCGTGGGCAACTCTGTATGTATTGGTCAATATTGAAGAAAGTGATCTACAGAAATTGGTAGATGTTGGTTTGGTAACAACTGATACCACTAAAAAACAGATGTTAGAAATTAGAGATAAGATCAATTCACCGATTGATGAAGATGAATATGACAATCTGATGGATGCCTCTAATGATGATTCTTATAATGACTCTGATGATAAATCAACTGAATATGATGATGGTACAGATGATAACTCAGTAAGTGGAAGGGATAAACATTGGGTTGGGATGCCATCATTCAATAATAATGGTAATGATGGTAATGATGGTTCATTTAGAAAGCTTATTATAAAATTCAAAGAAGAGGAAGATTTTGATGATTTTATTTCTTTAGTAGGTGCTTTGAAAGTAACAGAGAAAACAAAATCTGTTTGGTATAAAAAATCGGCGAAATAAAAAGGGGAAATAAATGTCTGAGATTAAATATCCAATCTGTATTGTTTCAAAAGGTCGTTATGAATCTATGTTGACATCTAAATCATTAACTGAGTTGAAAATAAATCATTATATTGCTGTTGAATCAGATGAAGAGAGTTTGTATGAGGCGGCGTTGGATAAATTTAATCTCAGACAATATGTAACTTTACTGATACTACCCTTCTCAAATCACGGAGATGGGCCGGGGAGGGCTCGGAATTATTGGTGGAAGTATTCTAAGGTAATATTAAATTCCGGTCGGCATTGGATAATGGATGATAATATTCGCCACTTTTACAAATTAAATAATACTAAACGAACAAAAATAACAGATTCATTGGAAGCAAAACAATTATTCCGTTCGTGTGAAGATTTTATTGATAGGTATGAAAATATTGCAATGGGTGGATTAAATTATAGATTTTTTGTAGTCCCAACAAAGAAAACACCACCCTATGTACCTAACACTCGAATTTATTCGTGTAATTTAATTGATAATGATTGTAAACACAGATGGAGAGGAAGGTATAACGAAGATACAATTTTATCATTGGATATATTAAAAGATGGATTATGTACCATTCAATTCAACCATATTTTACAGGGAAAATGTACTACCCAAACAGTGAAAGGTGGAAATACAGATGAGTTTTATCACAAAGAAGGAAGTCTCAATAAGGAAGAATGGAGAGATGGAAAGATGAATCCGGTGGGAACCTACAACAAATCAAAAATGTTGGTTGATGCCCATTCAGATGTGACGAAATTAGTGTGTAAATATGATAGGTGGCATCATAAAGTTGATTACAGACCATTTAAAAAGAATAAGTTGATATTGAAAGAGGAATTCAAATCAATGGTGACATAGAGAGAGTTATGTAAGGGTGGTTTGAGTAAAAGGATTTGCTCCCCCCCCTAATTACTGATAATCTCAAATCAACCCTTATTTATAAAGGCACTTAGCGACCAAATTTCGTTGCTTCTGTATCGTTATTTATTCATAAATCAACTCACTTTAGATACTATCTGACGAATATCATTCTTTGTACCCTCAGCACAATGAGTCGCTCAATTTTGGGTGAATCTTTGAGGGTTATTGAGCGTATATGAACCACTCCCTTTACATATTATACTCTATCCTAACACCTTTGAAATATCATTAACCTTTTGTTTACAATCTATTTTATTATTATATTATTTTGGTGGGTTAAATGTTTTCATCAAACATCTCATTTGTATAGTGCACAATTCTACACTTCAACAAATGAGTAGTATATTGTCGTATTATATAACTGAGTTCGGAGGAAATGATGTTGTTTCCTTCGGTTTTGAAAGAGGAATATTCCTCAGTTATTTTGAATTGGAGAAGTATTATGAAATCATCAAATGATATATATGTAACAGTAAAAGAAGCAGCTAATGAGTTGGAGGTAAGAAAAGGACAAATCAAAGAGTTAATCAACCATAAACTTATTGATTATAAGTTTGAAAATGGTCATTACGTTGTGAACATTAACTCTTTGGATAAATCATCATTAAAATTGTTAAAACACAATGATATTTCAACTCTTATTAGAAGCAAACACAATGAAAAAATTTTCGAATCTACTAAAAAATTAGACGAATCACTTATTAAAGTAATGTTATCTGATGTATTAGGGAAACATAAATCATATGATAACCCATCAAAAAAAGAGGTTGTTGATTGTGTAGTTACCGATTGGAAAAATGATGCTGAATTCAAAAATAATGATAAAGAGTTATTTAGTCAATTCTGTTCTGCCAATAGTATTAATTATAAAGACCATAATACTCAGTACCATATTCATAAAACATTATCTGAGTATCATAATGAGGATAAGTTTTCCTTTGGAAACAGTGAAGCCTCAAAGTATGGGATGCTTATACTTAATGATAAAAAATGTAAAAACAATGGGTTTTACTTTATCGAAATGGATTCTTATCAAAATATTATCAATGAATTAAGAAATTCAATGCAGTTCATTCAAACGACAGATATGCTCAATGGAGCAGAAAAATCGTACGACTATTATTGCCAAATTAGTAGTGATCCATATGTTGAGTGTATTACAAAAAATAGTATTCTATATTTATCAATTGATGACTTTATTAAAGAGTTTTCTCCATCACAGTATTATCAGAAAAATACCATATGGTCAATGTACTTAGAAACCATTAAGGAAGAAACAAAAAATGCAGTGAATGATGAAGAGATTAACCACCACACAAATAAATTTCATACTGTTAATGGTTATTGGAAAAGACAACCTTTCGGTAGTAGAGAGAATCCACAGTATCGGAGGGTTTTTGTCGAAAGTTTTGAGAGAGGGGGAAAGATAACCAAAAAAGCCGCTTAATCTATACATTCCCTACCTACTGAAATATGTAGGTGGGGAATAATTATCGAACGGAGGTCACTATCAACATTCATAATTAGGAGTATCACTAAGATGAATAAATCGATTGCAGAACCCAAACCACAGATTAACCAAAAACAGTTAAAAGAATTATTGAAACTCCCACCATCAGTGATTAGGTATTTAAAAGATGAGGAAGTCTTAACGTGGAAAATAGTAGGACGGCAACATTTTTTCGATGAAGAATCCGTTAGACAGTTTCAACAGTCCTTTAATAGAGATGATTACTTAACAGTAGGTGAGTGTGCCAAAAAGCTCCAAAGATGGGATTTCTACACTTTTAAAGTCAGAGGTTGCAATATGTTTATCAGTAATTTGAAGATTTACATAACTGTAACCAAATTGATCGAAGGTGGTGATGATATTCCTAATGAGTATCAACTGATGGGCGTAAAATTTGGTAACACCCAATACATCTCAAAAAAATCTTTTGCAAAAACGTTAAGTTGGCTTAGAAACGTAAACCATAAGGTCAATCCAAAAGTTAAAAAAGACTTTAAGTTACTCCCAAACATCAGTAAGTCGAATAAAAATAGGAAGCGACCTATGGGTAAAGTAATAAACATAGTGACAAAAAAACTACCCGAAGAATCTATAAGGAAAGTAGGGTGACTTAGATTTAAAGGGTTTTCGTTACGAAAAAAGGTAGCAAATTGTTAGTACTGAGTTGATTTTTCTATGGATGGTTGGGGGTTCAACAACATAGAGCTGTAATTCTTCACTTTGTTGAATCCCTTTTCAAACGATAACAATATATCTTTTTGTTAAAGAGCTTAAGAAAAATATTTATAAAATAATAACTACAGAGTAAGGAGTTGAGTTGAACCCAATCCCATCTTCAATGTCTTTATAAAAGTTCACCTTATACCTACTATTTTACAAAAATAAATTTGAGTTTTAGCCCAAAATGGAGTATTGTTTGATATATAATTGCTATAGCTATTTTAGTAACAAAATTAGTAACGTTGAGTTGATAGTTCTGAATAGACCTTAAGAGTTTTGGTCAATCTGACTCCAAATGATTTAATCAATTATAGGTAGTATTGATAGGTAAAACCTAATAATAGGTTTAAATAAAGAGGTCTGTACCTTAAAGGATGTAAGCTCCCCCGCTTAAACTCGTTACACAAAAAAGCCCCCTCCTTGAGCTAATCAGGGAGGGGGCTTTTTTTA
>ENA-OSET01001351-OSET01001351.1-sediment-metagenome-genome-assembly--contig:-NODE-1351-length-25564-cov-9.296269_pt1 | contig 25564 bp, 21 predicted proteins | sample MGYA00237882_ERZ534229 | MGnify/ENA primary metagenome ERZ534229 (study PRJEB26408, sample SAMN06266212) | sediment metagenome | isolation source: Hudson Canyon methane seep mesocosm | place... | reverse complement strand
AAAATAGTTGGCTAAAATAAGTGAACGGAGTGAACAAAAAGCCAACTGTTTTTTGTCCTTGTTTAATTTCTTGTTATATTTTCTATTTTACCGAACCAGATAATACACGATACGGAAATAACAACAACATGATCATTAAGCCAAAAACCCACATTAAATCTATTGTTTGATTTAGCAAAGCGTGATTATTTTCTAGTAAAGTATTAACTGAGCCATTGAGTAATTCAGTAGCCTCACTCTCTAAGTTTTGGCGATCAGCAAACAATGCTATTTTGGACGCTAAAAATTTATCAGCTTCAATATTGGCAGCAACTAGTGTCCGCAAATAATATGAAATTGCGACTAATAGCAAACCAATTAGAGCTGGAAAAAATAATTTAATACGACTCATAAAACTCCGTTGCTAGAAGAAAATATAACGCCACATTAAGCGGCAATTTGCAGTTGGTTATACTTGAGCGAAGCGAACAACCAACTGTAAATTGTCCGTTTGAATGCCTTGTTATGTGTATTTTACACTCGGTGTTTAAAAATTACCGGAGTCAAAAGCATAGTAATTAATACGATAAAAGCAGTACCAAAACCTATGCTTTGAAGTAACTCTACACTAGTGAAAAGTAGCACTATTGCGATTGTTAAAATAGATAGAGATAAGTGGTGGGTGAAGGATATACTCCACGGCAGATGGAATATTAAAGCAACTGCTAAAAAAATTCTTCAAAGTGCAATAAAAGTAGAGTCTGCTACAGTTGGAATTGAAACAGGTTCTTTAAAAAACGCAATTCTTCCTTATTTGGAAGATGAAATGAGAACAGAAGGTAGATGGGTAACTATTGTAGAGTTACGACATGGTGGCAAAAAGAAAACTGAAAGAATTACATGGTCGTTACAAGGAAGAATGGAACATGGGCAGATAACTTTTAATCCAGATAGGGATTGGAAAGATTTTAAATCACAACTGCTGGATTTTCCTAACCACTTGGCACATGATGATCTTTTAGATGCTCTTAGCTATATTGACCAGGTAAGTGTGGCTGATTTTGCCCACTCAATCGAATTAGATGATGAATGGAGTCCTATAGACAATGTTGCTGGATATTAAACAGTTTAATGATCTAACAGAAGAAGAAATTAAGTCAGCAATACGGTCTCGTACGCTTTCAAATGAAATTATTCCGGTTGTGGGTGGTTCGGCCTTTAAAAATAAAGGTGTTCAGGCGGTACTTGACGCCGTTATCGATTTCTTGCCTTCACCTACTGAGGTAAAAGCAATTGAAGGGGTGTTAGAGGATGAATCAGTGGCGTCTCGTGAAGCAGAAGATAATGCTTCTTTCGCTGCGCTTGCCTTTAAAATTGCAACAGACCCTTTTGTGGGCACACTGACGTTTTTTCGTGTTTATTCCGGTGTGTTAAGTACAGGTGATTCTGTTTTTAACCCAATTAAAGGTAAAAAAGAGCGCATTGGTCGTATCGTGCAGATGCATGCTAATAACCGTGAAGAAGTAAAGCAGGTTTATGCGGGTGATATAGCTGCAGTCATAGGTATGAAGTTCGTCACCACGGGTGATACTTTGTGTGACTTGAATGACAAAATTACATTAGAAAAAATGGACTTTCCTGAGCCGGTTATCTCAGTGGCGGTAGAGCCAAAAACACAAGCAGATCAAGATAAAATGGCTTTGGCGTTGGCTAAGCTTGCGCAAGAAGATCCTTCGTTTAGGGTTGATATTAATGAAGAGACGGGGCAGACAATTATCTCCGGAATGGGGGAGTTGCATCTCGATATTTTAGTTGAGCGTATGAAGCGTGAATTTAGTGTTCAGGCAAATATTGGTAATCCTCAGGTGGCGTATCGCGAGGCCATTAAAAAGACGTGTGAAGTAGAAGGTAAATTTATTCGTCAAACCGATGGGCCTGGTATGTATGGGCATGTCTGGATTCGCTTTGAGCCTTTAGGTGAGGGTGAAGAAGGTTTTGTTTTTGTGAGTGAAATCGAAGATGGCTTAATACCGAAAGATTTTATTCCAGCAGTCTCGAAAGGGGTTGAAGAGCAGATGCGTAATGGTGTGTTAGCTGGGTATCCTATATTGGGTCTTAAGGCTACTCTTTATGATGGCTCCTTTCATGATGTTGATTCAAATCAAATGGCTTTTAATGTTGCTGCAGGAATGGCAACCAGAAAATTAGTTGAAGAGGGTGGTGCGGTATTGCTTGAGCCGGTAATGAAGGTTGAAGTGGTGACGCCTGAAGCAAATATGGGGGATGTGGTTGGTGATTTGAATCGCCGTCGCGGTCTCATTCAGGGGATGGAAGATAGTTCGGCGGGCAAAGTTGTAAATGCTGAAGTGCCGTTATCTGAAATGTTTGGTTATGCTACGGCTTTGCGTTCAGCGACGCAGGGGCGAGCAACCTATGCAATGGAGTTTTTGAAATATTCAGAAGCTTCAAAAAATGTTGCAGATGCAATTATTAATAGAACTTAAATTAGAAACAAAAAAATTAGGAGTCAATCGTGGCTAAAGAAAAATTTGAACGAAATAAACCGCATGTTAACGTAGGTACTATTGGCCACGTTGATCACGGTAAAACAACGTTAACAGCAGCGCTTACGCGTGTATGTGCTGAAGTTTGGGGTGGCGAATTAGTCGATTTCGCAAACATCGATAACGCGCCTGAAGAAAGAGAGCGTGGTATTACGATTGCTACATCGCACGTTGAGTATGATTCTCCAGATCGTCACTATGCACACGTAGATTGCCCAGGTCACGCCGATTATGTTAAGAACATGATCACGGGTGCGGCTCAAATGGATGGTGCAATCTTGGTTTGTGGTGCAACTGATGGTCCGATGCCTCAAACGCGTGAGCATATCTTGCTTTCTCGTCAGGTTGGTGTTCCATATATTGTTGTATTCTTGAACAAGGCTGACTTGCTAGCAGAAGACTGTGGTGGTGCGGGTTCTGAAGAATACCTAGAAATGCTTGAATTAGTTGAAATGGAAATTCGTGAGCTATTAGATACTTACGACTTCCCAGGTGATGATACGCCAATTATTGCAGGTTCTGCATTGATGGCGTTGAACGGCGAAGATGAAAACGAATTAGGTACAACTGCTGTTAAGAAGTTAGTTGAAGCGCTTGATTCGTACATTCCACAGCCAGAGCGTGCGGTTGATCAGCCATTCCTAATGCCAGTTGAGGATGTATTCTCAATCTCTGGTCGTGGTACGGTTGTAACTGGTCGTGTAGAGCGTGGTGTTGTTAAGGTTGGCGAAGAAATCGAAATTATCGGTATTCGTGAAACACAAACTACAACATGTACGGGTGTTGAAATGTTCCGTAAGCTGCTTGACGAAGGTCGTGCAGGTGAGAACGTAGGTGTGTTATTGCGTGGAACTAAGCGTGATGATGTTGAGCGTGGCCAGGTTCTTTGTAAGCCAGGTTCTGTTAATCCGCACACTAAGTTTGAAGGCGAGATCTATATCTTGGGTAAAGATGAAGGTGGTCGTCATACGCCATTCTTCAAAGGCTATCGTCCACAGTTTTACTTCCGTACTACGGATGTGACGGGTGCGTGTGAGTTACCTGAAGGCGTAGAAATGGTAATGCCAGGGGATAATATTCAAATGGTTGTTACTTTGATTGCACCGATCGCGATGGAAGACGGCTTACGTTTTGCAATTCGTGAAGGTGGCCGTACTGTAGGTGCGGGTGTTGTAGCTAAGATTTTTGAATAATCTTAGCTAGTGTTTTGAAGACAGCTTTGCTGTCTTCTTTTGTATAGGCCAGTAGCTCAATTGGCAGAGCAGCGGTCTCCAAAACCGCAGGTTGGGGGTTCGATTCCCTCCTGGCCTGCCACTATACAAAGCAACGCGGTAGAAGCAAAATGAATGCAAAAGTAGAAAACAGTGGTGGCGGTCTAGATACCGTTAAATGGCTTCTTGTTTTTGTTCTCGTGTCTGCGGGTGTAGTCGGCAACTATTATTTTTCAGCTGAGTCTCTATTGTATAGGGTCTTGGCTTTGCTCGTTCTGGCGGTAGTCGCTGGTTGGGTTGCGCTTCAGACAGATAAAGGTCGTCGTTTTTCAGTTCTGGTAACTGAGGCGAGAGCGGAGATTCGAAAGGTTGTTTGGCCGACTCGTCAGGAGTTGATGCAGACAACAATGATTGTTGTTGTGTTTGTGCTTATAACAGCTCTTATTTTGTGGGGTATCGATTCTCTGATTGGATGGATCGTTTCTCTAGTAATAGGTTGATGAGGAAGAGTTGATGGCCAAGGCCTGGTACGTTGTTCATGCATATTCTGGTTACGAAAAGCAGGTCATGCGTGGATTGCACGAGCAGATAGCTCTAAAGAATCTCGAAGACAAGTTTGGCGAAATTTTGGTGCCAACTGAAGAAGTCGTTGAGATGCGTGACGGTAAAAAACGCAAAAGTGAGCGTAAGTTCTATCCGGGCTATGTTTTGGTTCAGATGGAAATGGATGACGAGGCTTGGCATTTAGTTAAGTCTGCTCCTCGTGTTTTGGGCTTCATTGGTGGTACGGCAGAGCGTCCGGTTCCTATTAGTGATCGTGAGGCTCAGGCAATATTGCAAAAAATCGAAACGGGTGCTGAGAAGCCGCGTCCGAAGACCTTGTTTGAAGCCGGTGAAGTTGTTCGGGTTATCGATGGTCCGTTTGCGGATTTCAATGGCGTCGTTGAAGAAGTTGATTATGACAAGAGTCGCGTGAAAGTAGCGGTTCTTATATTTGGGCGTTCCACGCCTGTAGATCTCGAATTTAGTCAGGTCGAAAAAGACTAATTTCGTAAAATTCTAGTGCCCATGTTGCTTGCCGGCAGCGTGGGTTTTTCTGTCTATACGGGGAGCTTCTACCGAAGTGTTTGAACCCGAAAGGAGATTGTCATGGCGAAGAAAATTGATGCTTATATAAAGCTTCAGGTAGCGGCTGGTTCAGCAAATCCTAGTCCCCCTGTTGGTCCTGCGCTGGGTCAGCATGGCGTTAATATCATGGAGTTTTGTAAGGCGTTTAACGCACAAACTCAAGGTATGGAAAAGGGTCTTCCTGTTCCTGTTGTTATCTCTGTATACAGTGATAAAAGCTTTACCTTTATTATGAAAACTCCGCCAGCAGCGATTCTTTTGAAGAAGGCTGCAGGTATTAAGAGTGGTAGTGGTCGTCCGAATACTGAGAAAGTGGGGACCGTTACTCGCGCTCAACTAGAAGAAATAGCTACCACTAAAGAGCCAGATCTAAATGCGTCGGATATGGACGCAGCGGTTCGGATTATTGCGGGTACTGCTCGTAGTATGGGTCTTAATGTAGAAGGAGTTAACTAATCATGGCTAAGTTAAATAAACGTCAAAAGTTGGTTGCTGAAAAAGTTGAGATTGGTAAGGCGTACTCTGTAGAAGACGCTGTTGCTTTGCTTTCAGAGTTGTCAGGCTCGATTAAGTTCAATGAGTCTATCGATGTTGCGGTAAATCTTGGCATTGATGCACGTAAATCTGATCAAGCGGTTCGTGGGTCTACTGTGCTTCCAAATGGTACGGGCAAAACTGTTCGTGTTGCTGTTTTCACTCAAGGCGAAAATGCAGAGAAGGCAAAAGCAGCAGGTGCAGAAATAGTAGGAATGGATGAGCTTGCAGCTGAAATTAAAGGCGGAATGATGGATTTTGACGTCGTTATCGCTTCACCTGATGCGATGCGTGTTGTCGGTCAGCTTGGTCAGGTTCTTGGTCCTCGTGGTTTGATGCCTAACCCGAAAGTTGGGACGGTTACACCTGATGTTGAGACCGCTGTAAAGAATGCTAAGGCCGGTCAAATTCGCTACCGTACTGACAAGAATGGCATCGTCCATTCAATTGTAGGTAACGTTGAGTTTACTGGTGAATCTATTAAGCAAAATGTTGAAGCGTTGCTAGCTGACCTTAAGAAAGCTAAGCCTGCTGCAGCAAAAGGCGTTTACTTGAAGAAAGTTGTACTTTCTTCAACGATGGGTCCTGGCTTGTTGATTGATCAAAGTTCGATCACTGCTTAATCGATCGGATAATAAAATTTGCATGGGAACATGCTGATATCTTTGGGGTCTGGACGCAAGTCCTGACCGTCAAAGACCGCAGGTGTTGGAAGAAATTTCGGCTTAATTTCCTGCGCAGACGGTGGAAAGGCTCTCTTAAGTGAGTGAATCTCCCGCCGTAGGGTTGCTCTCGATTTTCGAATTGGGAGCGCAACTAACTGGTCGGTTTTACCGACTTTGTTGAGGAGAAAACCAATGGCAATTGGACTCGAAGACAAAAAGGCGATAGTCGCTGAAGTCAACGAGGTTGCTGGCGGTGCTTTGTCTGCAGTACTTGCTGACTACCATGGTGTCGATGCAAACGACATGACTGGTTTGCGTGCGAAGGCGCGTGACGAAGGTGTATACCTTCGAGTTGTTCGAAACACGCTTGCTAAGCGTGCAGTAGAAGGTACGGAATTTGAATGTGTGAAAGATGCGTTGGTTGGTCCAACTATTCTTGCATTCTCTTTGGAAGATCCAGGTGCGGCAGCGCGCTTGTTGAAAGATTTTGCAAAAGAGAAAGAAGCATTCGAGATTAAAGCGCTAGCGGTTGGTGGTGAACTATTGGGTGCAGAGCAGATTGATCGTTTGGCGAACTTGCCTACGAGAGATCAAGCTTTGGCGATGCTTGCGGGCATTATTCAGGCACCTATTACAAAACTTGCTCGTACTTTCAACGAAGTACCAACGAAAGTTACGAGAGCAGTGGCGGCAGTTCGCGATCAGAAGAAAGACGCAGCCTAATATTTTTTTGGTTAATTATTCATTTTAGGAGATGTGAGTCATGGCTCTATCTAAAGACGATATTTTAAATGCAATTGCAGAAATGAGCGTAATGGACGTTGTTGAGCTTGTTGAAGCAATGGAAGAGAAATTTGGTGTATCTGCAGCAGCAGCTGTAGCAGCAGCACCAGCAGCTGGCGGCGACGCTGGCGGCGCAGCAGCAGCTGAGCAAACTGAATTCGACGTTATCCTTACGGGTGCCGGCGAGAAGAAAGTGAACGTAATCAAAGCAGTTCGTAGCTTGACAGGTCTTGGCCTTAAAGAAGCGAAAGCAATGGTTGACGGCGCACCTTCAACTGTTAAAGAAGGCGTTAGCAAAGACGACGCTGAAGCAGCTAAGAAAGAGCTTGAGGAAGCTGGCGCTTCTGTTGAAGTTAAGTAACTGTTCATTGATAGATTCATTGAACAGGGACTTAGTGCAGACAGATAGCACAAAGACCCTCGCAATGGAATTGGCTGGTAGCAATCGCTACCGGCCTTTTTCTGTTGTTACAGAATCAAATGCACGCTGGCTTTTAAGCGGGTGTGCCGGAGCGAAGACTCCGATTTAAGCTGAACAGCATGCTCTCAACGTAAACTGTTGTTTAAGCTGTGTAAGTTCGACCTATATGTCATAACTGGGGAATACAGATGACCTACTCGTATACTGAGAAAAAGCGTATTCGTAAAGATTTTGGTACATTGCCGACGGTAATGGATGTGCCTTATCTTCTGTCGATTCAAATCGATTCCTATCTTAGTTTTTTACAAGAATCAGCGACACCCGACGTACGCGATGATGTTGGTTTACATGCAGCTTTTAAATCTGTATTTCCAATCATTAGTTTTTCAGGCAATGCCGCTCTTGAATATGTTAGCTATCGTTTGGGTGAGCCAGCATTTGACGTAAAAGAGTGTATTCTTCGAGGCGTAACCTATGCGGCGCCTTTGCGAGTAAAGGTTCGCTTAATCATCTATGACAAAGAGTCATCGAATAAAGCGATCAAAGATATTAAAGAACAAGAAGTTTACATGGGCGAAATGCCTTTGATGACGGATAACGGCACCTTTGTAGTCAACGGTACCGAGCGTGTCATCGTATCTCAGTTACACCGCTCCCCAGGTGTTTTCTTTGATCATGACAAAGGTAAGACGCACTCATCGGGTAAATTGCTGCACTCTGCACGTGTTATTCCTTATCGTGGTTCGTGGTTGGATTTCGAGTTTGACCCGAAAGATAGCGTGTTTGTTCGTATTGACCGTCGTCGTAAGCTTCCAGCGACTATCCTATTGCGTGCGCTGGGCTATAGCAGCCAAGACATTCTAGAAATGTTCTTCGAAACAAACGTATTTAGCGTAAGCGAAGAAAAATGTAAGTTAGAGCTAGTTGCAGATCGTTTGCGCGGTGATTTGGCGCTATTCGAGATCAAAGGTAAAGACGGTAAAGTTATTGTTGAAGAAGGTCGTCGGATTACTGCGCGTCATATCCGCAAGCTAGAAGGCTTGGGCAAGTATCTCGAAGTTCCGCGCGAATACCTGCATGGTAAAACGATCGCGCGCGATATGGTCAACGAAGAGACCGGTGAGTTGATCGTTGCATGTAACTCAGAGATTACAGAAGAAGTGCTGGATGCGATTATTGCAGCAGGCATTACGAAAGTAGAAACGTTGTATACGAATGAATTGGATCGTGGTCCGTTCGTTTCGGACACGCTTCGTAATGACCCAACTAACACCGAGTTAGAAGCGTTAGTTGAAATTTATCGAATGATGCGTCCTGGTGAGCCACCAACAAAAGAGTCTGCGGAAAACCTTTTCAAGAATCTTTTCTTTTCTCAAGATCGATATGACCTGTCTGCCGTTGGCCGCATGAAGTTCAACCGTCGAATCGGTCGTGATGCTGAAACCGGCGAAGGTGTCCTTAGCAAAGAAGACATTATCGAAGTTTTGAAAACCTTGATCGACATTCGAAATGGTAAAGGTGAAGTGGATGATATCGATCACCTTGGTAACCGTCGTATTCGTTCTGTTGGTGAAATGGCAGAGAATCAGTTCCGTGTTGGTCTTGTTCGTGTAGAACGGGCAGTGCGTGAGCGCTTGAGCATGGCAGAGTCTGACGGCTTGATGCCTCAAGACCTGATCAATGCTAAGCCGGTTGCTGCAGCGGTTAAAGAATTTTTTGGTTCTAGCCAGTTATCCCAGTTTATGGATCAAAACAACCCGCTATCAGAAGTGACTCACAAGCGTCGAGTTTCTGCGTTAGGCCCAGGCGGCTTGACTCGTGAGCGTGCGGGTTTTGAAGTTCGTGACGTTCACCCAACTCACTACGGCCGGGTTTGTCCTATCGAAACGCCTGAGGGACCAAACATCGGTTTGATCAACTCATTGGCAACGTATGCGCGTACAAATTCATATGGTTTCCTTGAGAGCCCATATCGCAAAGTAGTTGATGGTCTTGTCACTGACGATATCGCTTACTTATCAGCGATTGAAGAAAGTGGTTACGTCATTGCGCAAGCGAGCGCCTTGATGGATGAGTCGAAAAAACTCACCGAAGAGCTTGTAACGGTAAGGCATAAGAATGAATTTACAGTCATGCCTCCAGAAAAAGTTAACTACATGGACGTCTCTCCGCGCCAGGTTGTTTCTGTCGCGGCATCTTTGATTCCATTTTTGGAGCACGATGATGCTAACCGTGCCTTGATGGGCTCGAACATGCAGCGTCAAGCAGTACCAACCTTGAAAGCTGAAAAGCCTCTGGTTGGAACGGGTATTGAGCGTATCGTTGCGCAAGACTCGGGTGTTTGTGTTGTTGCAGACCGTGGCGGCGTTATCGAAAGTGTCGATGCGGGTCGCATCGTTGTTCGAGCGAATGATGCTGAAACTGAGAAGGGCGAAGCTGGCGTAGATATTTATAACCTCACTAAGTATGTCCGTTCTAACCAGAATACGTGTATTAACCAGAAGCCTCTCGTTAAACAAGGCGATACGGTTGCGCGCGGTGACGTGATGGCCGATGGCCCTTCTGTTGATATGGGTGAGTTGGCGCTAGGCCAGAACATGCGTATCGCGTTCATGGCTTGGAATGGTTACAACTTCGAAGATTCCATCTTGGTTTCAGAGCGAGTTGTACAAGAAGATCGTTTTACCACTATCCACATTCAGGAATTAACGTGTGTTGCACGTGATACCAAGCTGGGTAGTGAAGAGATTACTGCTGATATTCCTAACGTTGGTGAAAGCGCTCTGTCAAAACTTGACGAGTCGGGTGTTGTTTATATCGGTGCCGAAGTTGGTGCGGGCGATATCCTTGTCGGTAAAGTAACGCCAAAAGGTGAGACGCAGCTAACGCCAGAAGAGAAGCTTCTAAGAGCTATTTTTGGCGAAAAAGCTTCTGACGTGAAAGATACCTCACTGCGTGTATCAACAGGTACTCGTGGAACGGTTATTGACGTTCAGGTATTTACGCGTGATGGAGTCGAAAAAGACCAGCGCGCTAAAGATATTGAAATGTCTCAGCTAGATGCCTTTAGAAAAGATTTGCGTGATGAGTACCGAATCGCCTCTGGCGCAACGTACGAGCGATTGAGTGCAGCGTTAACCGGTCAGAAAGTCGTGTCAGCACCAGGCCTTAAGAAAGGTGATTTGATTGCTGCTGACTATCTTGCAGGCTTGGAGTCCGACGATTGGTTCAAGATTCGTGTCTCTGATGATGCTTTGAATGACCAGCTTGAGAAAGCGGAAGCGCTATTGCAAGAACGTCGTCAAGAGCATGAAGAGCGATTCGAAGTTAAGCGACGTAAGTTGCAAACTGGCGACGACTTGGCTCCTGGTGTACTGAAAATCGTTAAGGTTTATGTTGCGATCAAACGTCGCATTCAGCCTGGCGATAAAATGGCAGGGCGTCACGGTAACAAAGGTGTTATCTCGGTCATCATGCCGGTAGAAGATATGCCATACGATGAGTTCGGTAACCCCGTTGATATCGTTTTGAACCCACTGGGTGTACCTTCACGAATGAACGTGGGTCAGGTTTTGGAGACCCATCTTGGAGCAGCGGCAAAAGGCTTGGGTCACCGTATAGACCTGATGCTGAAGCAGCAGAAAGAGATTGCTGACCTTCGTGGCCTGTTGAACGATATTTACAACGGTGTTGCGAGCAAGAAAGAGGCCCTTGATACTTTCTCAGACCAAGAGATCCTCGAATTGGCGAACAACCTTCGCCGCGGTGTTCCGATGGCAACACCTGCATTTGATGGTGCGAAAGAGTCTGAAATTAAAGATCTGCTCAGACTGGCAGGCTTAAGCGATACCGGTCAGGTTCAATTATATGATGGTCGTACTGGCGAAGAGTTTGATCGCCACGTAACGGTCGGCTATATGTACGTATTGAAACTGAACCATTTGATCGATGATAAAATGCATGCCCGTTCGACAGGTTCTTATAGCCTTGTTACACAGCAGCCTCTTGGCGGTAAAGCACAGTTTGGTGGCCAGCGATTTGGTGAGATGGAAGTTTGGGCGCTAGAAGCATACGGTGCGGCTTACACCCTTCAAGAAATGCTAACCGTTAAATCTGATGACGTAGCAGGTCGTACCAAGATGTATAAAAACATCGTCGATGGAGATCATCGTATGGAGCCAGGCATGCCTGAGTCGTTTAACGTACTGGTTAAAGAAATACGCTCGCTCGGTATCGATATTGAGCTAGAAACTGAGTAGTTACGATACCTAACAATACGCGGCAGCCGAGGGCTCGTAAGAGCCTGTCGGCAGATAGATAACTCCAATTGGAGCGGGAACCGATGAAAGATTTATTGAACTTACTAAAAAATCAGGAACAGAATCAGGAATTTGACTCAATCAGAATTGGTTTGTCATCACCTGAGCTGATCCGTTCTTGGTCATTTGGTGAAGTAAAAAAACCAGAGACTATTAACTACCGTACTTTCAAACCTGAACGTGACGGCTTGTTCTGTGCGAAGATCTTTGGACCAACCAAAGACTACGAGTGCTTGTGTGGCAAATACAAACGATTAAAGCATCGCGGTGTCATTTGTGAAAAGTGTGGCGTCGAAGTTGCGCTAGCGAAGGTGCGTCGAGAGCGCATGGGTCATATCGAGCTAGCAAGCCCAGTCGCGCATATTTGGTTCTTGAAATCACTACCATCACGTATTGGTATGTTGTTAGACATGACTCTGCGTGATATTGAGCGTGTGCTTTATTTCGAATCATTCATGGTGATCGACCCGGGTATGAGTACCCTCGAACGTGGTCAGCTGTTGAATGACGAGCAATACTACGAAGCATTAGAAGAATTCGGCGACGAATTTGATGCGCGTATGGGAGCAGAGGCGATTCAAGGCCTGCTTCAGGACATCAGCTTAGAAGATGAGATTGAGCGTCTGCGCGAAGAGATTCCTGCGACTAATTCAGAAACAAAGATTAAGAAGCTCTCTAAGCGACTCAAGTTACTAGAGTCTTTCCACAGTTCAGGTAATAAACCTGAGTGGATGGTGCTGAAAGTACTTCCGGTTCTTCCGCCAGATCTTCGTCCTTTGGTACCGCTAGATGGCGGTCGTTTCGCTACGTCTGATCTGAACGACCTTTATCGTCGCGTGATCAACCGTAACAACCGTTTGAAGCGTCTTCTAGAGTTAAGCGCGCCAGATATTATCGTCCGTAACGAAAAGCGTATGCTTCAAGAGTCAGTCGATGCATTGCTAGATAACGGTCGTCGCGGTCGGGCTATCACTGGCTCGAATAAGCGTCCTCTTAAATCACTTGCCGATATGATCAAAGGTAAGCAGGGTCGATTCCGTCAAAACCTGTTGGGTAAGCGAGTCGATTACTCTGGACGTTCGGTTATCGTTGTTGGTCCTAGCTTACGCTTGCACCAATGCGGGCTACCTAAAAAGATGGCGTTAGAGCTATTTAAGCCGTTTATCTTTTCGAAATTGGAGTTGCGTGGTTTAGCGACAACAATTAAAGCGGCTAAGAAAATGGTAGAGCGCGAAACTGCTGAAGTTTGGGATATTCTCGCTGAAGTTATTAGAGAGCACCCGGTTATGCTTAACCGGGCGCCGACTCTTCACCGTTTGGGCATTCAAGCGTTTGAGCCAGTGTTGATTGAAGGTAAAGCGATTCAGTTGCATCCCCTAGTTTGTGCCGCCTACAACGCTGACTTTGATGGTGACCAAATGGCGGTACACGTACCGTTGACATTGGAAGCTCAGCTAGAAGCGCGTGCCCTGATGATGTCTACCAACAACATTCTGTCTCCTGCGAACGGTGAGCCGATTATCGTGCCATCGCAAGACGTGGTCTTGGGTCTTTATTATATGACTCGTGATCGTATCAACGCTCAGGGTGAAGGAATGGTCTTCGCCGATGTGAAAGAAGTACAGCGCGCACATGGTGCTAGAAAGATTCACTTGCAAGCAAAAGTTAAGGTTCGTATCACCGAGTATCAAATCGAAGAAGACGGTAGCAAAACGCCGACGACTAAGTTGGTAGATACCACGGCCGGACGAGCGTTATTGTTTGATATTTTGCCGAAGGGTCTGCCGTTTGAATTGGTCAATAGGCCGATGGTTAAGAAGGCAATCTCTCGCTTGATTAACTCTGCGTATCGTATTTGTGGCTTGAAAGACACTGTTATCTTTGCGGACCAGTTGATGTACTTGGGCTTCTCTCAAGCAACGCACTCTGGGACGTCAATTGGTGTAAATGATTTCGTTATTCCGAATGAGAAAGAAGGAATTATCGACTCGGCCACTGATGAAGTGAAAGAAATCGAAAGTCAGTTCGCGTCAGGCTTGCTTACGCACGGCGAGAAGTACAACAAGGTTATCGATATTTGGTCGCGAGCAAACGATAAAGTTGCGAAAGCGATGATGGACACCTTGGGTAAAGAAGATGTTGTTGATCGGGATGGCAATACAGTCGAGCAAGATTCGTATAACTCAGTGTTTATGATGGCTGATTCTGGTGCTCGGGGCTCCGCGGCTCAGATTCGTCAGTTGGCTGGTATGCGAGGATTGATGGCTAAGCCGGATGGTTCAATCATCGAAACGCCGATCACGGCAAACTTCCGAGAAGGTTTGAACGTACTTCAGTACTTCATCTCGACTCACGGAGCACGTAAAGGTTTGGCTGATACGGCATTGAAAACCGCTAACTCAGGTTACCTGACGCGTCGACTAGTCGACGTTGCGCAAGACTTGGTGGTCACCTCTGAAGACTGTGGAACCTCTGAAGGTCTTCTTATGACGCCAATGATCGAAGGCGGCGATGTTGTTGTTCCGCTAGGCGATCGAGTGCTGGGTCGAGTAACGGCTAAAGATGCATATGCCCCCGGTGATTTGGATAACGTTGTTCTACCAGTCGGTACCTTCTTGGATGAAGGGAAGATTACTGAACTCGAAAGTGCCGGCGTTGATGAGGTCTGGGTTCGTTCGGCGATTACATGTGATACGCGACATGGTGTGTGTTCACAATGTTATGGCCGTGACTTAGCACGTGGGCATGTCGTTAACCGTGGCGAGGCAGTGGGTGTTATTGCTGCTCAGTCGATTGGTGAGCCAGGTACACAGCTGACAATGCGGACTTTCCACATTGGTGGCGCGGCGTCACGAGCGTCAGCGGTTGATAATATTCAAGTTAAGCATGGCGGTACGGTTCGCCTGCACAACATGAAGTCGATTGAGCGTAAAGATGGCAACTTAGTTGTTATCTCTCGATCGTCAGCTTTGGCAATCGCCGATGAACACGGTCGTGAGAGAGAGTGGTATAAGCTTCCTTACGGTGCAGTATTGAGCGTTAAAGATGCATCTAAGGTCGCGGCTGGCGAAGTCGTTGCTAAATGGGATCCGCATACTCACCCAATTATTTCTGAGCAAATGGGTAAGGCGCAGTTTGTTGGCATGGAAGAAGGTATTACCATCACCACGCAAACAGACGAGCTAACTGGACTTTCTAGTATTGAGATTATTGATCCTAAAGACCGTCCAGCGTCGGGTAAAGATGTTCGCCCAATGGTTGAATTGTTGGACGATAAGGGTAACGTAGCATTTTTGCCGGGTACCGAAATCCCAATCCAAGTGTTCTTGCCGCCTAATGCTTTGTTAAGCATGAAGAATGGCGAGCAAGTGGAAGTGGGTGACGTGTTAGCGAGAATTCCACAAGAGTCTTCGAAAACACGAGATATTACCGGTGGTCTCCCGCGTGTTGCTGACTTGTTTGAAGCGCGTAAACCGAAAGAGCCGTCAATTCTTGCGGAGATTACGGGTGTTGTTAGCTTCGGTAAAGAAACGAAAGGTAAGAAGCGCCTAGTCATTACGCCGAAAGACGGCAGTGACGTTTATGAAGCGTTAATTCCTAAGCATCGTCAGATGAACGTATTTGAGGGTGAGTCGGTTGAGAAGGGCGAGGTCATTTCTGATGGACCTTCAAACCCGCACGATATTTTGCGTCTACTTGGTGTGATCGCTTTGTCGAAGTACATCACTAACGAAGTCCAAGACGTATACCGTTTGCAAGGTGTTGTGATCAACGATAAGCATATTGAGGTTATCGTTCGTCAGATGTTGCGCAAGGTTGAAATAACACAGTCTGGCGATACCGACCTTATCAAAGGTGACCAGGTTGAGTACGTGAGGTTCCTTGAAGCGAACGAAGCGGCAGATAAAGCCGATAAGATGCCTGCGCAGTCTGAACGTCAGCTGTTGGGTATCACAAAAGCTTCGTTGGCAACTGAGTCGTTTATATCAGCGGCTTCGTTCCAAGAAACAACGCGTGTATTGACCGAAGGTGCCGTTACCGGCAAACGTGATTATCTGCGTGGACTAAAAGAGAACGTAGTGGTTGGACGTTTGATTCCGGCGGGCACCGGCTTGGCCTACCATAGCCAGCGCAAGCGCAGGAAAGATAAGCAGGCAGAGGAAGGTTTGGGTGTGAGCGCACAAGAGGTCGTAGAGGCGTTAAGTGCAGAGCTAAACCGTGATAAAGACTCTTCTGCCGATATCGACCCAAGTATCTTCGAGTAAAGGTGTATAAAAATACACCAGTTTGCTTGACAGGTTTGGGGGGCGTCATTAGACTTGCGCCCCTCTAATTTAACGTGGCTACCGAACTCGGTTCTGGTAGCCCATTTTTGAAACTAAAGTTTGGAGTTTGCTTTACATGGCAACGATTAATCAGTTGGTACGTAAGCCTCGCAAACGTGTAGTTGAAAAGAGTGACGTTCCAGCGTTGCAGGCTTGTCCTCAACGTCGTGGCGTTTGTACTCGCGTATATACAACAACCCCTAAAAAGCCTAACTCGGCTTTACGTAAGGTTTGTCGTGTACGTTTGACTAACGGTTATGAGGTTACATCTTACATCGGTGGTGAAGGCCACAACCTGCAAGAGCACAGTGTTGTTCTTATTCGCGGCGGTCGAGTTAAAGACTTACCGGGTGTTCGATATCACACAGTTCGCGGAAGCTTGGATACATCTGGTGTTGCAGATCGTAGACAGGGTCGTTCCAAGTACGGTGCTAAGCGTCCTAAAAGCTAGGCGTTAATATATAGTTGTAAAAACTAGTACAACCTTTCATGAAACACTATTGAAGGATAAGAGTAAGGCCGGGCCGTTCCCGGACTAACCTGAAGACCTTTAATGATAAAGAGGGCTTATCATGCCAAGAAGAAGAGTCGTTGCGAAACGCGAAATCCTTCCAGATCCTAAATTTGGAAATCAGCAATTAGCTAAGTTCATCAACCACGTAATGGTTAGTGGTAAAAAAGCAGTTGCAGAGAAAATTGTATATGACGCGCTAGACGCTGTTGTTGCAAAAGGTAATTCAGAGCCGCTAGAAATGTTTGATAAAGCATTGGAAGCGATTCAACCAATGGTTGAAGTTAAATCTCGCCGTGTTGGTGGAGCAACTTACCAGGTACCGGTTGAAGTTCGTCCCTCTCGTCAGGTTGCTCTAGCAATGCGTTGGTTGGTTGAGTACTCACGTAAGCGTGGCGAAAAATCGATGGCATTGCGATTGGCCGGTGAAATTATTGATGCGTCAGAAGGTAAGGGCGCGGCCGTTAAGAAACGTGAAGATGTTCACCGTATGGCTGAAGCGAACAAAGCGTTCTCTCACTACCGTTTCTAAGCAGTCCTGCAATAAAAAGAAGCCCGCCGCCGTGCGGGCTTATTTGATTTTTAGAGGATATCTAAAGTGGCAAGAAAGACCCCCATCGGACGATACCGCAATATCGGTATTTGTGCGCATGTTGATGCAGGCAAGACGACGACGACAGAGCGCGTGTTGTTCTACACTGGGATGTCACACAAGATTGGTGAGGTTCACGACGGCGCTGCCACCATGGATTGGATGGAGCAGGAGCAAGAACGTGGGATCACGATCACCTCGGCAGCCACGACCTGTTTTTGGTCGGGGATGCAGCAGCAGTTTGATCAGCATCGAATTAATATCATTGATACGCCGGGTCACGTCGATTTTACGATTGAAGTAGAGCGCTCGTTGCGCGTGCTTGATGGAGCGGTCGTTGTGCTATGCGGTTCGTCCGGTGTCCAGCCGCAAACCGAAACGGTTTGGCGTCAAGCTAACAAGTATGAAGTTCCGCGTATGGTGTTCGTCAACAAGATGGACCGTGCCGGAGCGGATTATCAGATGGTTGTTGACCAGTTGACCGATCGTCTTGGTGCTACACCGGTCGCGTTGCAAATGACGATTGGAGCTGAAGAAAACTTTAAGGGCGTTGTTGATCTCATTAAGATGAAAGCGATCATTTGGAGTGAGGCGGATCAAGGTACGACGTTTGAGTATGAGGATATTCCAGAGGATTTGGTAGATTCGTGCGATGAAATGCGAGAACTAGTAGTTGAGGCCGCTGCCGAAGCTAATGATGAATTGATGGAAAAGTATCTCGAAGACGGAGAGCTTTCCGAAGAAGAAATTAAAGCCGGAATACGTGCGCGTACGTTGGCCAATGAAATCGTTCCAGTATTAGGCGGCTCTGCGTTCAAGAATAAAGGCGTTCAGGCGATGCTTGATGCAGTGGTTGAGTACCTGCCGTCACCGACTGAAGTTAAGGCTATTGATGGTTTATTAGAAGATGATTCGATGGCAACGCGGCCGGCAGATGATGACGCACCGTTTGCGGCGTTGGCGTTTAAAATAGCGACAGACCCATTTGTGGGGACATTGACATTTTTTAGAGTTTACTCAGGCAAGCTGTCAACGGGCGATACGGTATACAACCCGATTAAAGGCAAGAAAGAGCGAATTGGTCGCATGGTTCAAATGCACTCCAATAACCGCGAAGAAATTAAAGAGGTATTGGCGGGTGATATTGCCGCCGGTATTGGTTTAAAGGATGTGACAACTGGCGAAACGTTGTGTGATCCAAAAGCGAAAATTACGCTTGAGCGAATGGAATTTCCGGAGCCGGTTATATCGGTAGCGGTTGAACCTAGATCAACAGCAGATCAGGAGAAGATGGGCGTAGCGTTGGGTAAGCTTGCTCAGGAAGACCCGTCATTCAGAGTGAAGACGGATCAGGAAACCGGCCAAACCATTATTTCGGGAATGGGCGAGCTGCACTTGGATATCATTGTTGATCGAATGAAGCGTGAGTTCAGTGTCGAAGCGAATATTGGTAAGCCGCAAGTCGCCTACCGAGAAGCTATTCGTAATGTCGCAGAAATAGAAGGTAAGTTTATTCGTCAGTCTGGTGGTCGTGGTCAATATGGCCATGTTTGGGTTAAGTTTGAGCCGCGTGACGAAGGCGAAGAAGGGCTAGAGTTCATTAATGAAGTCGTAGGTGGGACCGTTCCCCGTGAATACATCCCTGCCGTTGAAAAAGGGATTGAGGAGCAGATGCACAATGGTATTCTCGCTGGCTATCCTTTGCTTGGTTTGAAAGCGACTCTATATGACGGTTCATTTCATGATGTAGATTCTAATGAAATGGCTTTCAAAATCGCCGGCAGTATGGCGACTAAGAAGTTGGCAGAGCATGGTGGTGCCGTGCTTCTGGAGCCTACCATGAAGGTCGAGGTGGTGACGCCGGAGGCTAATATGGGTGATGTGGTGGGTGATTTAAACCGGCGTCGAGGGTTGATCCAAGGGATGGAAGATAGTCCTTCTGGAAAGATCGTTAACGCAGAGGTTCCTTTGTCTGAAATGTTTGGGTACGCGACTGACTTGCGTTCCGCAACACAAGGAAGAGCAACTTACGCGATGGAGTTTTTGAAATACTCCGAAGCGCCATCCAATATTGCAAATGTGATTATTAATAAGTCATAAAATTTAAAATTAATCGGTACATGAAAAATAAGGAGTGTCACCGTGGCAAAAGAAAAGTTTGAAAGAAATAAACCGCACGTTAACGTAGGAACAATTGGCCACGTTGATCACGGCAAAACAACATTGACAGCAGCGCTAACTCGCGTATGTGCTGAAGTATACGGTGGCGCAAAGGTAGACTTCGCTAACATCGATAACGCACCAGAAGAAAGAGAGCGTGGTATTACAATCGCAACGTCTCACGTTGAGTACGATTCAAGTATCCGTCACTACGCACACGTAGACTGCCCTGGACACGCCGATTATGTTAAGAACATGATCACAGGTGCTGCTCAAATGGATGGTGCGATTTTGGTATGTGGCGCAACAGATGGCCCTATGCCTCAAACGCGTGAGCACATCTTGTTGTCACGTCAGGTTGGTGTACCTTTTATCGTTGTTTTCCTAAACAAAGCTGATTTGTTGGCGGAAGATTGCGGCGGTGCCGGTTCTGAAGAATACAACGAAATGCTTGAGCTAGTTGAAATGGAAATTCGTGAGTTGCTAGACACCTACGAATTCCCAGGCGACGATACGCCAATCATCGCAGGTTCTGCATTGATGGCATTGAACGGTCAAGACGATAACGAATTGGGCACAACGGCTGTTAAGAAGTTGGTTGAAGCGCTAGATTCTTATATTCCAGAACCAGAGCGTGCAATTGATCAGCCATTCTTGATGCCTGTTGAAGATGTATTCTCAATCTCAGGTCGTGGAACGGTTGTTACTGGTCGAGTAGAGCGTGGTATCGTTAAAGTCGGTGAAGAAATCGAAATCATCGGTATTAAAGAAACACAAACAACTACCTGTACGGGTGTTGAGATGTTCCGTAAATTGCTTGACGAAGGTCGTGCAGGCGAGAACGTTGGTGTGTTGTTACGTGGTACTAAGCGAGAAGATGTTGAACGTGGTCAGGTTCTATGTGTACCTGGTTCTGTTAAGCCTCACACTCAGTTCGAAGCAGAAGTATATATCTTGGGCAAAGATGAAGGTGGTCGTCATACGCCATTCTTTAAAGGATACCGTCCACAGTTTTACTTCCGTACAACAGATGTAACAGGTGCTTGTGAGTTGCCAGATGGCGTAGAAATGGTTATGCCTGGTGATAACGTTCAATTGACGGCGACGTTGATTGCACCAATCGCAATGGAAGAAGGCTTGCGCTTCGCGATCCGTGAAGGCGGACGCACAGTAGGTGCAGGTGTTGTTGCTAAAATTATTGAATAATTTTTTTCAATAATTAGAAAAAGGCTGCTTCGGCGGCCTTTTTTGTTTTTGTTGTTTGAGGTTCTAGGCACCCGTTGGTGCATTGGTTGGGTGGGTCAGTGGTCGAATCGTTGGCTAGGTCTCAAAGCGCATGAGAGCGGATCTAGGACGGTTGGTGTATTTTTATGCGGCTCAACTTGAGTGACGTGTCACTTATTTTTCAGGAAAACGCGGCTATCCTTTGGCGCGCTTAGATCGTCATTGTTTGACGGGTCTTTTTAATTCCTATAATTCTGTCTTCATGCTATGAAAGAGCTAGTCCTTTACTTATTGCTTGCCCTGTTGTTTGCCGTATCAATGTTTGGGTGGGGGGCACTAATCACTAGTCAAACGGTATTTCGTCGATATATCTCGCTCTCTGTGGTGATAGGTATGGCAATAACTGTTTGCGTGGGAGGTTGGCTGAACGTTGTTGGTTTGGCGTTTGGTTGGTCGTTGAATGTTTGGCTATTTGTTGGTGTGCTTCTTGGTGTCGTTCAGCTTGTACGTTTAGATCTAGTGCGACTTACTGTTGTCAATCGATCCTTTCTTTTTAGTGTCTTCGCGTTTTTCTCACTGCTTGTTCTGATGGTTGTGTGGCAATTGAATCCTGCGTTTTACAATATAGGCGATGACTACCAAAAGTACTTTGTTCATCCGGTAAAAATGTTGGCCACTGGCTCAATGTTTGGAAGTCCCCTGGCGGCACTTGGTAAAGAAGTGTTTGGTGGTCAGGGCTTTTACCAAGCGTTTTTTATCAATGTTCTGGGGCTCAAATCAATCAATGTATTCGATGCTGTCTTTTGCTCTATGCTTTGCGTTGGGTTCTTGTTGGAGCGCGGCTTAGCAAAAGGTGCAGTTGGCGTTGCTGTAATCTGCTCGATTTTGATGGTTGTGATCGACGCACATTATGTCAATACATCGGCGATTTATTCGGGTGCCGTTTTTATGATGGCGTCGATAGTTGTTATTGAGAGGTGGTTTAGAGCGGATGGGGCAGAGGCTATGTCACGGCCAATCATTGGTGTTAGTCTCGGTTTGTTATTTGCCGCACTAATATCAGTAAAGACATCTTTTGGCGTGTTCACAATTGCATTGTTTGTGCCGCTATTGGGGCTGCTTGCTATAAGCAGGTCTTTGCGTCCTCAGTTTATTCTATGGCTTATTGTCCCTGCGGGCGCTACGGTTGTATTTATTCTCCCTTGGCTTTTTCAGGTCTTCGACAATTTAGAGTGGATTCGCTTCGCTAGGCTGGGTGGTTCAGGTCGGGTTTCTGAGTCAGGATTAGCTGACTTTGTATTCTCATTTGGCAGGGCGGACTATGGGGTTCCTGCTGTCTACTATACATCACTCGTTATCGTCTTAGGATTCTGCGCGTTAGCGGCATTACTTACTCCTCTTTGGCGTCGGGCGGTGTTTATTCCGATCGTTATGGTCGTTACGTTATCGTCTATCTACTTCGGCTTATTGGCTATTTTGGGGCCCGGTACCCTGCCGTATGGAACTATTTTGCGCTATTTGGTGCCGTTCTTTATTGGGATTGTGCCTTTCGCATTGTTGTTATTCTATGAGCGGAGCCCTTGGCGAGGGCGGCCAAGAAGTCTTGCGTTGTTTTGTTTGCTGGGCGTGGGCAGTGCTGTGCCGTTTGTGCCTCATGCGGTTGCTGGTGTTAAGCAGGCGTTAACATGTGGTGCGGCGCTGGCGTTTAGCCAATATGCTTGTCACCCGGCCCATCGCTCATATGCGTCCGGCGTGCTGGATAGGTCCTCTGACCGCGCCGGACCGGCTCAGGGGTTGCTGAGGGAGTGGCAGGGTCATGTGCCTGAAGGTGAGTCGATAGTGTTATGGGTTAGTACTCCTTTTTTTGCAGACTTTGTGCGCAATGAGATTGTTGAGGTGGATGCGGCGGGCGTTTCGAATCATTGGTCTCATGTGCCCTCGGATGTCCGTTATTTTGTTGTCGAGCATACTGGCTTTGCAACACTTTCAATGCAGATGTGGATGGATTCTGCTGCAAATAGCGCTAATTACGATTCGGCTATCGCAAATAGGGTATTACGGTTTCGTAGCGGCTTGATGCGGGCAGATAAAGAGGTATTGTTTCAGGATGCGCGAGTGATAGTGTTCAGGTTGAATCAGGCGTTTGATTTGCCGGCGCTCCTTGATCCTCGGGAGTAGTTGCCAGCAGCGCGGGGGTGATGCGGCGAATAAGCTCCCTTAGTTGTTAGTGTCTTTGTGGCCATTGCTGTTCTCTAGTCTTTTTACTGTTGTTGCACTGCTTAAATTATTAGTGTGCCGTGGTTCCGTTATTCTTCGTATTACATGTATTTATACTGAAAGTCGTGTTGACACTATTGGTGGCAATACGTACAATGCGGCTCCTTTTTTGTACAGGTGCTAGGCGTCTTAGGGCGTAACTGGCTATAACTGGAGTTTTGGTAAGATGCAAGGCCAAAAAATCAGAATCAGACTAAAGGCTTTTGACTATCGTCTGATCGATCAATCTACACAAGAAATTGTAGATACGGCAAAGAGAACTGGTGCGCAAGTTCGTGGACCTATTCCTCTGCCTACTAAGAAAGAAAGGTTTACTATCTTGGTTTCACCGCATGTAAATAAAGATGCACGAGATCAATACGAAATCCGCACTCATAAAAGAATGATGGATATCGTTGAGCCTACAGAAAAAACTGTAGACGCACTGATGAAGCTTGACCTAGCTGCTGGCGTAGATGTCCAGATTAGCTTAAGTTAAGTCGTCGCCTTCGGGCGGTAGTCGAGCGTAATGCTCGGCTAAGTGTAACTACCTATTTTTAGGGCCATAGAGGGTGAAAGCCCCGTACACTGAAGAGGTGAGAAATGGCAATTGGTTTAGTCGGCCGGAAGGCTGGTATGACTCGAATCTTTACGGATGAGGGTCAATCTGTTCCTGTGACAGTTATCGAAGTTGATGGTAACCGTGTCACTCAAAAACGAACGCAAGACGTTGATGGCTATAGTGCTGTTCAAGTAACAGTCGGAGGGCGTCGTGCGTCTCGAGTTTCCAAATCTGCTGCAGGGCATTTCGCGAAAGCGGGTGTTGAGGCTGGTCGAGGTCTTTGGGAGTTTCGCTTAGAAGATGGCGAAGGCGAAGAGATCAAAGCTGGTGATACGCTAGATGTTTCTGTATTTGAAGCAGGTCAGATTGTTGATGTTACTGGTCAATCCAAAGGTAAAGGTTTTCAGGGTGGTGTAAAACGCTGGAACTTTACAATGCAGGATGCGACGCACGGTAACTCTCTATCGCATAGAGCGCCAGGCTCAATTGGTCAGTGTCAGACTCCAGGTCGTGTCTTCAAAGGTAAAAAGATGGCAGGTCATATGGGTTCTGAGCAAGTCACTGTTCAGAGTTTGGAAGTAGTTCGCGTAGATGCTGAGCGTAACCTTTTATTAATAAAGGGTGCGGTGCCAGGGTCAACCGGTGCGGATGTTATCGTTAAGCCGGCAGTGAAGGCGTAGGGGGTTCGCATGGAATTAACAATTACTGGTACTGGTAAGGGTACTGTTGCGGTTTCAGATGCAACGTTCTCCCGAGAGTTTAATGAGGCCCTGGTTCATCAGGTCGTGACAGCATATATGTCAGCGGCTCGTCAGGGTACTCGTGCTCAAAAAACACGTTCTGAAGTTCGTGGCGGTGGCAAGAAGCCTTGGAATCAAAAAGGTTCTGGTCGCGCTCGTGCAGGAACAATTCGTAGTCCTATTTGGCGTTCTGGTGGTGTTACATTTGCTGCTAAGCCGCAGGACTTTGAGCAGAAAGTTAATCGTAAGATGTATCGAGCTGCAATGCAGACGATCTTGTCTGAGTTAGTGCGCCAAGAACGTTTGGTTGTCGTAGAGGATTTTGTTGCTGCTACGCCAAAAACCAAAGAGTTCGCTGCCAAGCTTAAAGAGCAAGATCTATTAGATGGTGCTTTGATTATTTCTGAAGAGGTGGAAGAAAATCTCTACCTAGCTTCGCGTAATCTACCAAATATCGACGTCAGTGATGTTGCTGGTATCGACCCAGTTAGTCTGGTTGCTCATGAAAAGGTTGTCGTCACAGTGCCGGCGCTTAAAAAGATTGAGGAGATGTTGGGATGAACGAAGAGCGCATTTATAAAGTTCTGTTAGGCCCGCATATTTCTGAGAAAGCCTCGATGGCTGCTGAACATAATCAAGTTTGCTTTAAAGTGGCGCCAGGCGCGACAAAACTTGAGATTAAAAAGGCAGTTGAGAAGCTCTTCAGTGTAAATGTTGAAGGTGTTCAGACGGTAAATATTAAAGGCAAGACCAAGTTTACTAAAAACGGTCTTGGTAAGCGTAAGGATATTCGTAAGGCTTTTGTCACGTTGGCAGAAGGTCAGGATATCGATTTTATGGACGTGGAATAAGGTAGGGTACAGTTATGCCAGTCGTAAAAGCTAAACCAACTTCTGCCGGTCGTCGCCACGTAGTCAAGGTTGTTAACCTTGACCTGCATAAAGGTCGTCCTTACGCGTCGCTAGTAGAAAAGAAGTCAAAGAAAGGTGGTCGTAATAACAATGGTCGTATTACGACGCGCCATAAAGGTGGTGGTCATAAGCAGCACTACCGAATTATAGATTTTAAACGCGGCAAGGATGGGATTCCAGCCGTGGTAGAACGCTTGGAGTATGATCCAAACCGTTCTGCGCATATTGCCCTTCTTAAATATGCTGATGGTGAGCGACGTTATATTATCGCGCCTAAAGGCTTGAAAGCGGGTGATCCGGTTCGTTCGGGTGAAGATGCTCCAATTAAAGTTGGTAGTACGCTTCCGATACGAAATATCCCTGTTGGTAGTGTTATTCACTGTATCGAGATGAAGCCTGGTAAAGGTGCTCAGATCGCTCGTAGTGCTGGTACGTCTGCTCAGTTGGTCGCGAGAGAAGGTGCTTATGCAACTCTTCGTTTGCGTTCAGGTGAAATGCGTAAAGTATTAACTGAGTGCCGAGCAACTTTAGGTGAAGTGTCGAATAGTGAGCATAGTCTTCGACAGTTGGGTAAAGCGGGTGCATCACGTTGGCGCGGTATCCGACCAACGGTGCGTGGTGTTGTTATGAACCCAGTTGACCATCCACATGGTGGTGGTGAAGGGCGAACCTCTGGTGG
>ENA-OSET01001345-OSET01001345.1-sediment-metagenome-genome-assembly--contig:-NODE-1345-length-25617-cov-3.971182_pt1 | contig 25617 bp, 26 predicted proteins | sample MGYA00237882_ERZ534229 | MGnify/ENA primary metagenome ERZ534229 (study PRJEB26408, sample SAMN06266212) | sediment metagenome | isolation source: Hudson Canyon methane seep mesocosm | place... | reverse complement strand
TCTCTAGAACTTGCTAAAGCGCGTATCCAGATCATGATCAACAAGGGCATGGAAAATCGTGACAATATGCTTCAGGGTCTTATCGATCTTGCTGACAAGCGTATCTCTGAAGTTAAATCTGGCGAAGCTCCAGCACTTGCTCCTGATAACAATGCTAACTACTTCGCTGAAATGGTTGTAGATCTAGACTTGATCGACGAGCCAATGATTGCTGACCCAGACGTAAACAACGAAGACGTATCTAAGCGTTACACTCACGATACTATCCGCCCTGCTTCTTTCTACGACGGTCGTAAAGTTGACCTAGGCTTCGTTGGTTCTTGTATGGTTCACAAAGGCGACATGCAGATCATCGCTCAGATGTTCCGCAACATGGAAGCACAAGGCAAAGAAATAAAATTCAACGCGCCTCTAGTCATCGCACCACCAACGTACAACATCGTTGATGAATTGAAAGCTGAAGGCGATTGGGCACTGCTAGAGAAGTACTCTGGTTTCGAATTTGACGATGCGCACCCAAAAGAAGCGGCTCGTACTAAATACGAAAACATCATGTACCTAGAACGCCCTGGGTGTAACTTGTGCATGGGTAACCAAGAGAAAGCAGAGAAAGGCGATACTGTATTAGCCACCTCTACGCGTCTTTTCCAAGGTCGTGTTGTAGAAGACACTGCTGAGAAGAAAGGTGAATCTCTACTAGGTTCTACGCCAATGGTTGTACTGTCTACTATGCTAGGCCGTTTCCCAACGATTGCAGAATACAAGGAAGCAGTTACAGGCATTAACCTAACGTCGTTCGCGCCACCGTCAAAAGACCTAAGCGTACCGTCTATTCCGGTTAAGATGCTTTAGACTGATTAGTTACCGCTACTTATAACGACGAGCCGAAGATTTAAGCGGCTCTTTCGTTAAGATGTTAAAAGGCCCGAGTGCGGAAACGTACTCGGGCTTTTTTAGACGAGGAGCTTCGCTCTGCACCGAGAAAAGAATAAAAACTTATCTTTTTGAAATGGTAAATCACTAATCTAAAAATCCCTTCTCGGTGTAGCGCGCAGCGTTTCTACTTGTAAGCCACTCAGTCATCACACAAGCAAATATCACCCCAAACTCCACTACCCTCGCCCACACCGGCTGCTGATACGCAGACAAGTCACTACCTTCAAGATTTAAACCAATGATATACGCCATCATTACCATGACAGACGCCAACCAGGCACTGACATTTTTGTGGATCACCGCAAAGGGTAATACCCAGATCAGATACCATGGGTTGATTACCGGTGCACAAAGCAAGAACCCACCCATCATGATATCGCCTCTTATATGTCCTTTCGCCTTCAGTAGATTTAAACCAAAATGATAGCGATAAAAATACCAACCAAACCCCAAGAACAATACCAGCGCCAAAATAAGTTTCGACGTTTGTGCGGTAAACAACATCGTCAAGAGACCATACAAAGCCGAGTTAAATTGCCAGCTCTGTGCCATTGCATTTAAGCCAAGCAAATCTCCAGCACTATCACTTAGCAAGGGAAAATATAAAGCCACTAAACTGAATATAAATAAACCCACAACACGGAGATTGGTTTTGAATAATAAAAAGGGAACGAACAGAATCGCGAATACTTTGGCGGCCACACTAGCGGCTAAGGCAAGCGCCATATAATAATAGGCTTTATGGTAAAAAGATAAGACTGCAACCATTAGCAAGCACACCCCAATGCCATCTGGATGTGCCGTTAATACCAGCTCTTTGAAAACCAAGGGCGACCAAGCATATAGCAGAACCATACGCGGCGCAGCAAGCTTCAGTAAAACAGCTATCAATACCAGGTCAACCAAGCTATAAACCAACTGCAAGGCCCAAACCTCTCCTGGAGATATCAGGTAAGCTAGTAGGAAGCTATATTGAAGTACCGGCCCATAAATGGTGGGAATGTCAGGATAGTTGATACCATTTAATACGCCTTGAAATAGCGCCGGTACCGAGGCGCCAAGGCCTTCTGTGTCAAAGTATTCGCTCGGTGCGACCCCATATGGCGAACCATATTGAACCGTATGGTAGGCGTCCCATAAGTAACGGTAGTAGTCATCCTCAAACAAAGGCCAGCCGAACAAGCCAAGTAGGTGATATAGACAAGCCCAGCCAAAAACGTAACGAGCTGACAGCGCTTTTTTCTGCTGCCATAAATAGGCAAATAAACCAAATACTAAAGCATATGCCAAGGCCATTAGCGCAAAAAATGGTGTTAGCTCAGTTGAATATTTTGATTGCGACAAAATCACCAAAGCCAAATAAACGAAAAAAATTAACAAGGCCAAAAGATGTAATTTCCAGCCAGCATTCATTTTTTGAGCGTCATAATATTTTGTTAGAAATTCCAAACTTCTCTCTTCTATAATGTTAATTAGCTGGTTCAGATGACTCAATCATAGTGAAAGTTCCCGATATATGTACAAAACCTATAAAAAATTTCAAATATTTTCACTGTGATAGTTTTGTTATAAATTCAGTTTTATTTCGTGATTCTTTTTACCCTCTTGCTTGCGATACTGGCTCTCGTTAGCGAAGACCCTCGCTTTCAAACTTTACAAATCCACATTGAGTAAGAATAACCATGCCCTACAATAATCAACAGGCCGCAGATAAAGGAGATAAAAACATGCCCAGTTTTGCACAAAAGAAACACTTAAGCCCAGGGATAGTGAGCGTATTCCTAAGTGCATCTTTATTCAGTTTTGCTGCACTCACCATTTCGAGTGCAAATGCATCAGGTTCATTTGGGGGGGGTGCAAGTTCTGGCGCACATAGTAACTACAATTTGGGCAAGTCCTTATTCCACAAAAAGCTGATTTGCAATCAATGCCCTGCCGACGGCATTCAAATGAATAAAAAAGGCGCGAAAGACCTCATCATGAACCTGGAAGAGCAGGAAGATTTTGCCAGCGATTTGAATGCAAAAAATCGCAAAGCCGTAATCGCTTATTTAAGCCGTCGCTTCAAAGTCAACTAGCAGCGCCCCCACACTCTTTACAGGAATTATTATGAATACTATATTTACCAAGAGTTTGCTACTTGTTGGCATGTCTACATTCATGGTTCAAACTGCTTCAGCAGAAGGTTCGCCTTGGTTAACTGAGCCAGGCGCTACCACCGTTTCACTAACACAAGTGCATCAAACGTCGGATGAAATTAAAAAATTACCCGTCGATATCAAACTACATCAAAATACTACGTGGATTTCGTTAAACCATGGCATCAACGATGAGCTGGCTTTTGACTTCAAAACCGGGTATTCCGCTAGTCGAGAAGAGTATGGGCGCACCGACAGCAACCTTGGCTTAAGCTGGCGCGTGGTCGATGAATTTATTGAAGACGGTTTACCGACGATTACCCTTAGAGCCGGAGCAACGATTGCTGGTGACTATGACATTGGCTCTCCCCACGCGATTGGCGATGGCGCCAATGGCGTTGAAATTTCAGCACTCTCGGGTAAAATTCTACAACCCTGGCTAGCCTTCTCTGCTGAGTTAGGTTTTCGAAAACGTACTTCTGGCGTTCCTGACGAAATTTTCTATTCAGCGGGTGTATATTTTCTCCCTATAGAAGGTCTGAGCACATCACTGACCTACCGCTTCACCAATGCAACAGATGGCCTGGATGTCGGTGGCCCAGGCTTTGATGGCAGTAATTTTAACCGCTTAGAAGAAGATACCAATTTATTAGATTTGAGTGCGTCCTACAACCTTACACACACAGTCAGTATCGGCTTGAATCTGGCACGCGTCACGGGTGGAAAAAACACCGCAGACAATGATATTTATGCCGCTACTGTCGGCTATTCTTTTTAAATTATTCACCAACAGACGAGGCCAGATAAACTATAGTGATTCGCTATATATTCTCTAGGCCAAGTCACCTAATCAGGATTGTAGTATGTATCATCAACAGCGAGTATCGGTCATTATACCAGCGCTCAATGAAGAGCAATCTATTGGACTGGTAATAGCCGATCTATTGGCACTTAAACACAAGCAAGAGCAATTAATTGATGACATTATTGTTTGTGATAATGGCTCTACCGATCAAACTAATCGCATTGCAAAAAGTGCAGGCGCGAAAGTAATGTATGAGTCAGAACCCGGTTACGGCAGAGCATGCCTGACGGCGCTTAAAGAAATAAAGCACACTGATATTATTTTATTTATGGATGCAGACCATGCTTTTTTTGCTCAGCAGGCTACCCCTCTCATTCGCGCTATTCACCAAGGGGCTGATTTAGCCATTGGCTCACGCACCTTAGGAACTATGACCAGAGGCGCGTTAAGCAAGCCACAGGTTTTTGGAAATCGCTTGGCCACTATGTTAATTAAATGCATCTGGCACAAAACAGTTTCAGACCTTGGTCCTTTTCGCGCCATTAGAAAAGACGCCTTAGATAAACTGAACATGCAAGACAAAACGTTTGGCTGGACCATTGAAATGCAGATCAAAGCCATTCAAAAAGATATGAACATACTTGAACTTCCTGTCGATACGCGCTGCCGTATCGGTAGCTCTAAAATCAGTGGTACGATAAAAGGCACTATAGGTGCAGGTATTGGCATACTAAGCATGATCGCCAAGCTTTGGTGGAAGGAGCTTGCCATGGCTTTATTCAGGCCTCAATTTCAAAAAAATACACTACAAGCCATTCAATTAAAAGATGCACGCAAGCAAAGGAACCATTCATGATATTTTTTCTTTATCATCGAGTTAATACCGGCACTAAAAGAACTAACCTCAAACCTAAGGTTTCTATGTCTATCAGATTAGTTCTAGCAGTTTTTATAGCTTTTTTTTCAACTATGGCCAATGCCGCTAACTGGGAAAAAAGTGACCAAACAAACTCAAGCACCATCAACCATTCACTTTGGCAAGAAATACTGGACCAATATTTAGTGAGTAATACTCCTTCTGGAGTAAATTTATTTAACTACAAAAACGTGACGAGCCAGGATAAAAGTAAGCTAGGTACATACATCAACTCACTTCAGAAACTAGACCCTACCCAATATAACAAACCGGTACAAAAAGCGTATTGGATCAATTTATATAACTCACTAACCGTTCAATTGATTGTCGACAACTATCCGGTGAAGAGCATCACTAAACTGGGTGAAAAACTATTCGCCTTTGGGCCATGGGATGATATACAGATAACTGTAAATGGTGAGGACTTGAGTCTCAATGATATTGAACACAAAATTCTGCGCCCTATATTCAAAGACAAGCGCATTCATTATGCTGTTAATTGCGCCAGCTATAGCTGCCCTAACCTTTCCGCCTTAGTGTATACAGCCAAAAATACCGACTCGCTCTTGCATAAAGGTGAATGCGATTATGTTAATCACCCCCGTGGCGTGACCTTCAATGGCGATGAGTTAGTCGTTTCAAGCATCTATGAATGGTACATTGAAGACTTCGGAAATGACAAAAGTTCACTAATTAAACATTTATTAGATTGCGCACAACCTAAATTAAAAGCTAAACTACAGACGTTCCTGAAAAATGACGGTGACTTCGACCACGATTATAATTGGCAGCTAAACGAACCAAAATAACGGCACCCATTACTTAAATAAACACCACACTCTAGGCTACATTATGAACAACAAAAAATTACTGTTAATCGCAGTCATTTTTGCCTTAATCGGCAGTTTTATCTTTTTTGATTTATCACAATTTCTCAGCCTGGATTATTTTAAATCCCAGCAAGAAGCGATCAGCCAATACTATCTCGACAACCCCTACTACAGCGCTGGCATATTTATAGGTATCTACATCGTTGCTACTGCACTTTCGTTACCTGGAGCAGCAGTATTAACCTTAGTCGGTGGGGCGATATTTGGCTTAGTTGAAGGTACCATCTGGGTTTCCATCGCCAGCACAGTGGGTGCGACTCTTGCTTTTTTAGTATCTCGAATTTTACTACGTGACTTTGTACAGAATAAATTTTCCGATTCACTTAAATCAATTAATAAAGGCATTGAAAAAGAAGGCGCTTTCTACCTTTTTGGTCTTCGCTTAGTGCCTTTATTTCCATTTTTTGTGATCAACCTAGTAATGGGTTTAACGCCAATAAAAACCATTCAGTACTTTTTTGTCAGCCAGCTTGGCATGTTACCAGGCACCCTTGTTTTTGTGTATGCCGGCACGCAATTAGGTCAAATAGACTCTCTTGCAGGAATTTTATCGCCCGGCTTGATTTTCGCCTTTGTATTACTTGGCATTTTCCCTATTCTCGCTAAGAAACTAATGGAAAGCCTGCAAGCACGTAAGGTCTTCGCCGCTTACGATAAGCCAAAAAAGTTTGACACAAACATGGTGGTCATTGGGGCCGGATCGGCCGGTTTGGTTACGTCCTTAATTGCATCCGCTACCAAGGCAAAAGTGTCTTTAATAGAAAAGCATAAAATGGGTGGCGACTGTTTGAATACTGGCTGCGTTCCCAGTAAAGCCTTAATTCGCTCCGCAAAAATGGCAAATTATTATCGTCGCGCTGATGAATTCGGCCTGTCGACTGAAAACATTGAAGTCAATTTCAAAGCCGTGATGGAACGCATTCAGGAAATCATCAAGACTATCGAGCCGCACGATTCAATTGAACGCTTTACCGAATTGGGTGTTGACTGTGTGACCGGCAGCGCTGAGATTATTGATCCGTACCGCGTAAAAGTGAACGATCAAATCATCACCACACGTAATATCGTTATCTCAACAGGCGCTCGTCCGTTTGTTCCCCCAATTAAAGGTATCGAGAATACGGGTTATCTCACCTCAGACACAATATGGGAACTAAGAGAACAACCGAAGAACATGCTCATTATTGGCGGCGGGCCAATCGGGTGTGAAATGGCCCAAAGCTTTCAACGCTTAGGTATTCAAGTGACTCAGTTAGATATGGCTGAGCGGCTAATGCCCCGAGAAGATAAAGATATAGCCGAAGAAGTTCAGAACCGGTTTATCAAGGAAGGAGTTGATCTTCGCTTGAGCTATAAAACGGTCGAGTTCATTAAGAGGGATGGTAATAATGTCCTGCTTTGTGAAAACCGTTTAGGTGAAAAACAAGAGATTGAGTTTGATGTACTACTGTTAGCGGTGGGTAGAAAACCAAATACTGAAGGCTTTGGCTTAGATAAACTCAACATCACCACCAATCCTAATGGCACGATTGAAGTAAACGATTACCTTCAAACACGCTTCCCGAATATTTATGCCTGTGGTGATGTGGCAGGACCTTATCAGTTCACGCACACGGCCTCGCATCAAGCTTGGTATACCGCTGTGAATGGCTTATTTGGCATGTTCAAAAAATTCAAAGTAGATTACCGAGTCATTCCTTGGGCAACCTTTACAGACCCTGAAGTAGCGCGCGTTGGTTTAAATGAACAAGATGCTATTGCACAAGGGATCGATTATGAAGTCAGTCGCTATGATATTGACGATCTGGATAGAGCCATTGCAGATGGCGAAGCACATGGATTTATTAAGGTACTTACCGTTCCTGGAAAGGATAAAATATTAGGGGCGACGATTGTTGGGCACCACTCTGGTGACATTATTGTCGAATATGTGACTGCGATGAAGTACAACTTAGGTCTGAATAAAATATTAGGCACGATTCATATCTACCCTACCCTGACCGAGACCAACAAGTTTGTTGCCGGTAATTGGAAACGCGCTCATGTACCTGAAAAAATTATGGCCTTGCTGCCAAAGTTTCATCAATGGAAGCGTGGCGCTTAACACTACTTTCTAAACATCTATTCAATACCCGTGGCGCTTTACTTAGTTTTGTAAAACGCCACTGATCACCGTCAAATTCGTTCCCATCTAACGACCAGACAAGCTACCACACAAAAAACTTGACCTTACAGTAGATGAAAGGTTTATGCTTTACTTACTAACTCAAGAAGAGTCATTAAGTAGGAGCGATTAAATGAATATTGGTGCAGTGTCCAAATTATCAGGTTTGAATTCTAAAACGATTCGCTATTACGAGCAGATCGAACTTATCGCGCCTGCAAAACGATCAGATAACGGCTACAGACAATATTCCTCCAAAGAGGTCGAACAGCTGCGCTTTATCCAACGCGCTCGTAAAACGGGTTTTAACATTGAAGAGTGTCGACAACTACTTTCCTTGTTCAATAACTCAGGCAGACAGAGTCATCATGTAAAAGGTTTGGTGCTCGATAAAGCCGCACAAGTCGCCGAACAAATTAATGAGCTAACATTAATGCATCAGTGCTTGTTAGACCTAGCATCTCAGTGTCAGTCGGATGAAGAGCCACAATGCGCGATACTTGATCATATGGCTGAAGATGAGCCAAACGTACAAGAGGCATCAGAATGAGTGAAGATAAGAGTTCAAGCTGCTCACACAGCCATCAAAAACATCTTGATCCAAACGAGCCTGTAAAAGCGTCTTCACCCACAACTAGTTGTTGTGACATGCCACCTGAAAGGACCGATTGGTTTTTATGGTCGTGCTTAGTCATCACCCTCGCCTTCTATTCATTAGCGATAACAAATGTAGATCATAGCATGTGGTATGGCGTGATCAGCCACAGCGTACAAGAGCTAATTAATACTATGTGGTGGAGTGTCTTGCTCGCTATTTTCTTTGTTGGTTTGCTAAGTAAAGTGCCTCAAACTTTTATTGTCGCTATTTTAGGTAAAGGCGGTACCAAAAAAGGTTTATGGCGAGCTACATTGGCAGGGGTTTTGTTAGATCTTTGCAGTCACGGCATTTTAATGGTTGGTATGGAGTTACGTAAAAAAGGCGCAAGCTTGGGACAAGTAATGGCTTTTTTGATCGCCAGCCCCTGGAACTCTATCTCTCTTACCTTGATTATGATGTCATTAATCGGCCTTTCTTGGACACTCGCATTCATAGGTTTATCGATGATAATTGCGCTTTCAACCGGCTGGTTATTTGATAAGTTGGAGAAGAATGGCACGCTACCTTCAAACCCAAACACCATTGCGTTACCCAAAAACTTTGAATTCTGGAAAGAGGCTAAATCGAGTTTTAACACAGTAAAGTGGGATCGACAGTTTATGTCTGAACTTATTCAGGCCGGTTTAAACGGCTCTAAAATGGTCGTAAAGTGGTTATTGTTCGGTGTATTGCTAGCATCTGCTATTAGAGGTTTCGTTTCTCTAGAGGACTTCCAGAGCTACTTTGGCCCAAGTCTAATAGGACTAGCCGCCACATTGCTCGCAGCTACTATCATCGAAGTATGTTCAGAAGGGTCTACACCGATAGCCGCAGACTTAATGAATAGAGCCGATGCTCCCGGAAACAGTTTCGCATTTTTGATGACCGGCGTGGCCACCGATTATACCGAAGTGATGGTGATCAAGGATTCGATGAAGTCATGGAAAATCGCTTTATTCTTACCCTTATTAACGGTTCCGCAAGTGATTGTCGTTGCTTTGATATTAAATAATTTTTGGTTATAAGGGAGTAGATCCAGGGCGCTTCTGTTAAGCGTCAAGGCTTGTATTAATAGAGAGAGTCTAGTTTTTTGTTTAGTATCGTTTCAATATCAGCTTGAACTAGATCTAGGGCTTGGGTCGCATCAACGACCAAAAATCGTTTTGGCTCAGCATTAGCTCTTTCTCTATAGTTATCTCTGACACGATTAAAAAACACTAGTTTTTCTTCTTCAAAACGATCCAGCTTGCCGCGATTTTTCGCCCGCTCCATACCAATCTCAACAGGCGCATCAAGTAAGAAGGTTAAATCTGGACGGATATCACCCTGAACAAAATTTTCGAGTAAGGCAACCTTTTCTGCTGAGACGCCTCTGCCACCCGACTGATATGCATAGGTGGCATCGGTAAATCGATCCGAAATAACCCAGGTGCCATTTTCTAAAGCGGGTAGTATCTTTTGGTGTAAATGCTGCGCTCTTGCAGCAAACATCAGCAACAGTTCTGTTTCCGACGTTACTTTTTCGTCTCTATTAGCGATCAGCACTTCGCGAATTTCTTCAGCTAATGGCGTGCCGCCCGGTTCTCGGGTGACAATGCACTCAATACCTTGTTCTTTTAATAAGGTCTTTATGAATTCTATATTGGTCGATTTCCCAACACCTTCACCACCTTCAATGGTAATAAATAAACCGCGAGTCACATTGCACCTTCTTATTAAAGTTTTTTATTTAGCGTGTTTTTTCTGTTTAGACTGAAATTGTTTAATCGCTTCTACTTGATGTGAAGAGCGATAATCTGAACGACGCTTTAACTGATATTTTCTGACCGCTTTATTATGCTCATAGATCGTATTCGAAAAAGCATGTGTGCCATCACCTTTGGCGACAAAATAAAGCGCCTTACCTTTTTCAGGGTTTAAGGCTGCGTGAATGGCAGGTTGCCCCACCATCGCAATCGGTGTTGGTGGCAAAGCCTTAATTCTGTAGGTATTGTAAGGTGTATACCCTTTGAGGTGCTTGCGGGTGATATTGCCCTGGTATTTATCGCCTAAACCATAAATCACGGTAGGGTCAGTTTGAAGTCGCATCTTGATATTTAAGCGTCGCGTAAATACGCCTGCTATTTGTGTTCTTTCTGCCTTTGCACCCGTTTCTTTCTCTACAATAGAGGCGAGGATAAGCGCTTCATAAGGAGACTTAAGCGGCAAGTCTTTTTGTCTTGTTGACCATTCTTTCCTTAAGACTTCAGATAGGTGTTTATGCGCGCGTTTCAAAATTGAAAGGTCCGAGTCACCTTTTTGATAAGCATACGTATCCGGGTAAAACTGACCTTCTAAATGCGTGATTGAATTACCTAGATCAAGAGCAGTCAATATTTGTTCGTGGGTTTTACCCCTTAATAAGTGGGCTAGCCTTTCTTGCGAATCAAGCACCTTTAATACTTCTGAAAATTGACTACCTTCAATAAATTGCACCTGATATTGAATTTGATTGTTACCCGAAATCAACACAAACAATTCTGGAATACTCTCATTAACAGGCAGCCTAAACTCACCCACTTTAATTGAGCTAGCCAGGTCAAACTCTTTGGCATACAGTTTTGCAGGCCAAATACTCTTCAGGACACCATTTGAATGCAAACCATTTAATACTTTATTTAAGCTGTCACCGGATTGAATCTCAATAAGGTAGCCTTCATCTGGTACCTGCATTGGCTGCTCCAGCTCATGCTGATAAAACAAATACCCCATAAGTAAAGAGAATAGAAACAGGAAGCTAACGACAAAAGAAATTCTAAAGAGTGACACGAGCGTTATTTAATATCCTAAATGTTGTGTTAAATACGTTTGAAGCGTTTTGCATAGAGGGGAAATTAGCAAAGTATTTCGATCCAAATTACTAACGGGCCAACAACCAAATACGCTATTTATCATCGCTAATCCATCGGCGTTTTGGCAGCGAGTTTGATCGATTATACCTTCTTCAATTTGAATTCCTAGCGAGTCTGCATTAGACATTAAATGTTGTCTTAAGGTACCTTTAACCCCGCAGTTATCAAGCATAGGTGTAACGATTTTATTCCCTTCAAAAAGTAAGAAATTACTTTTTATACCTTCAATGAAATGACCGCTTTGGTCAAGCATCAAACCTTCTTGTTCATTATCAAGTTCTTGAGCTGCAAGAACTTGCTCCAAACGGTTCAAATGTTTTATTCCCGCTAATTGCGGCTGACTTGCCAAACGAGTTTGACAGGTTTTTACACTGACCCCTGATTGGGCGTAACTGTCAGGGTAATCCGGTATATTTAACACTTGAATGATTAGCTGGGATTCAGGGGCATCCAAAGGTGTATAACCTGAGCCACCTATACCTCTGGTAAGAATGGCTTTACAGATAGAGGTACCAGTCACCGAAGCTAAGATGACTGATACATCATTATTGAAACGGTCTATTAGCTCTTTTACCACACCTAGCTTTAAACGGGTGATGCCTACTTCAAACCGTCTTAGGTGTTCTGACAACAGAGGAATATGCGCTAACTGTTTTTCCTGATCATAGACAATGCGCATGGTTTCAAATATGCCATCGCCATAGGCCAAGCCTCTATCTCGCACATTAATATCTGCACAGGGCTTTCCGTTAATAAGAGTTCGTTGAGACGTCGCCATTAACTTATCATTTAATCTTTATACGCTTGAAATATCAGCGTGGCGTTCGTCCCACCAAAACCGAAGGAATTCGAAAGACTGACATCTATATCTGCTTTTCTAGCCGTATGTGCGACAAAATCCAAATCGCAGCCATCCTCTGGAGAGTCGAGATTAATAGTAGGGGGAGCAATATTATCCGTTATTGCTTTAACCGAAAAAATAGCCTCAATTGCACCCGCAGCCCCTAACAAATGGCCCGTCATCGACTTAGTAGAACTAACCAACAAACTGCTCGCATGCTCTTTAAAAAGATCTTTAATGGCCTGACATTCAGCAACATCACCTAGCGGCGTAGAGGTTCCATGAGCATTAATATAGTCTATCTCTGTAGCAGGAATACCGGCGTCATTAATCGCGTTCTCCATCGCTATCCGAGCTCCCGATCCATCTTCAATAGGAGACGTAATATGATGAGCATCATCACTCATACCAAAACCTGTGAGTTCAGCATAAATGGTCGCACCGCGCGCTTTGGCATGCTCTAATTCTTCCAATACCATCGCACCAGCGCCATCGGAAAGTACAAAACCATCTCGATCTTTATCCCAGGGACGACTGGCTTCTTCAGCGGGTCTATCAGAGGAAGATATTGCTTTAGCATTTGAAAAACCAGCCACTGCTATTGGGGACGTGGCCATTTCTGCTCCGCCAGCCACCATCACATTTGCATCACCATAAGCAATCGTTCTGGCTGCATAACCAATATTATGGGTACCTGTCGTACAGGCTGTCACGACTGCAATGTTTGGCCCTTTAAAACCAAATTTAATAGCCACATTTCCAGCTATCATGTTAATAATTGAACTCGGTACGAAAAAAGGCGATATACGGCGCGGCCCAGACTTATTAAAGGTATCACGGGTATTTTCAATGGTTTCTACACCACCAATACCTGAGCCAAATGCTACACCGGTTTTTAGTTTCTGCTCAGGGCTTAAGCTATTAATTCCCGACTCTTCGACAGCCTGCATTGCAGCGATTAAACCATACTGCATAAAAACATCCATACGGCGAGCATCTTTCTTATCTATATAAGCCGAAATATCAAGATCTGAAATTTGACCACCGACTTTGACACTAAAATCATTGGTATCAAAACGTGTTATATTGGAAATTCCACTGCGACCCTCAACCAAGCCAGCCCAAGAATCTGCTACATTATTACCCAAAGGTGACAACATACCCATACCCGTTACGACAACACGTCTTTTCGACATTCTTTCACCCCTGAATTTGCCACTACCGATATACGACACTATTACTATACGTAGTCATATACTTTATTATTTAAAGCTTAAAAAAAAACCGCCCAGAGTCAAAGCAATGGGCGGTTGATATCTTGATCTAAAATCGGCTACTGATTCGCGATAATGAAATCAATAGCTTCCTGAACTGTAGAAAGCTTTTCAGCCTCTTCGTCAGGAATTTCTGTCTCAAATTCTTCTTCCAGTGCCATGACTAATTCAACAGTATCAAGAGAATCGGCACCTAAGTCTTCTACAAAAGATGATGTATTTTGTACTTCTGAATCTTTGACACCTAATTGTTCACAAACGATTTTTTTAACACGTTCTTCAACAGTACTCATAATTTCCTCACAGTTAATTAATCAAGCTCGCTAGATTCCGATACTCAACTCATTCTTACAAACACAATTGAACTCTGCTTGTTCATTGGGTGCTAGTCTAGAGCAATCTTAAAACGTAAACAAGCATCTAATCTGTGCAATTAAGGCCAGACAAAAAGTGTATATTGGCCAAAAAAGCAATCAAACTGACACTAGCCCATATACATCCCACCATTCACATGGATAGTCTCACCCGTAATGTAACCCGCGTGCTCAGACGCTAGAAAATTCACAAGCGATGCGACCTCTTCTGGCTGCCCAAGCCTTTTTGCAGGAATGGTCGCTAACATACCCGTTTTAACCGTTTCTGACAGTGTATCGGTCATACTAGTTTCTATATAACCCGGCGCAACTGAATTGACAGTGATGCCCCGACTACTAATTTCTTTCGCTAATGAACGTGAAAAGCCTTCTATACCGGCCTTTGAAGCACAATAATTTGTTTGCCCCGCATTGCCCATTTGAGCAACTACGGAACTAACATTAATAATTCGCCCCCACCTAGCCTTTGTCATACCTTTGAGGACTGCTTTCGAAACCCTATAAATAGAACCCAAATTGGTATCAATCACATCATTCCAATCTTGCTCCTTCATCCTAAGTAACAAGCCATCTTTGGTAATGCCAGCATTATTCACTAAGATCAAAGGAGGGCCATATGCTTGGGTAACCTGCTTTACACCCTCTTCAACTGACTCAGGATCAGAAACATCCATTTTAATGCCGTCACCATCCAAGCCCCATTTAGCAAAATAATGCGAAATCGATGATGCACCATCCTCAGTTGTGGCTGTTCCAATAACAGTTAATGATTCATCTTTCGCTAATTCTTTAGCGATAGCTTGTCCGATACCCCTACTGGCACCTGTAACCAAGGCAACTCTCTTTTCTATTGACATGTAACTAATCCCTATTATCTATCGTTATGAGAAGTCTGCCTGAGTCAGTGTCGATAAAACACCTTCCATACTTTCAGTATTATTCATCGGCATAGACTGAATACTTTTATCAATTCTTTTATTTAAACCACTCAATACTTTGCCTGGACCACACTCAATAAAAGTCCCAGCATCTTTAGTCACTAACTTAGAAATAGACTGAGACCATAAAACGGGGCGATATAAGTGCGCCAATAAGTTTGTTCTTAACTCTGCCAAGTTTAGCGCTTCTTCTGCAGTCACATTCTGCATAATTGGAATTAGCGGCTCAGCAAACGTTAACGACTCCATGCTAGCGGCCAAGGCTTCACCTGCCGGCTTGAGCAGTTCGCAATGGCAAGGCACCGACACAGCCAACTTAGCCACTCTTTTAGCTCCTTTTTCTTTCGCAATAACCATCGCTCGCTCAAGCGCATCAGTCGCACCTGAAATAACTATCTGCCCGGGTGAATTAAAATTAGCAGCTGCAACAACATCCCCCTGAGCAGCTTCATCACATACATCTTGGACCAGGTCATCATCCAAACCCAGCAATGCAGCCATACCCCCCTCACCCTCAGGTACAGCATCTTGCATTAGCTGACCTCTTAAGCGGACCAGACTCACCACCTCGGTAAGGCTAAGTACGCCACTTGCAACCAAGGCAGTATATTCACCTAAACTATGACCACATACATAGTCTGGCTTAATATCCGTCACGGACTGCCAAACTTTCCACATAGCGACACTAGCGGTTAACACTATAGGTTGAGTAATAGCTGTTTGATTAATCGTTTCGATTGGTCCATTTAAGGCTATGTTATTTAGATCCACTTTAATTGCGTCAGATGCCTCCTCGAATACCTGTCGAGCAATACTAGACTCTTGAAGCAAATCAGACATCATCCCAATTGATTGAGACCCTTGACCCGGAAACATAAAAACAGTTTTCATGAACATTTACCTTAAAATCTTAATTCGACTTCATAATGAAATAACATTAGAGATCAAAAAATAACCTCTTCTAATTGGCGATTGATCAATTCTGGTAACTTCACTTCTGCTTCACGGGCAGCAAGCTCAATTGCGTATTCAAAGGAATCAATAGACGCTTGACCATGACTTTTTACTAGCACACCTTGCAGGCCCAAAAATATAGCGCCGTTATGCGTATCGGGGTCTAGATTCTTAAGACCTTGCTTCATTAAAGGGAGAATTAATCTCCCTAGAAGTCTTCGATACCAATTTGCTTGAAAAAAATCACGAATACCGTCTAATAAAATTCTTGCTGCGCCTTCGGCACTTTTTAATGCAACATTACCCACAAAACCATCACATACTATTACGTCTGCTAAAGACCTGAAAATATCCCCGCCTTCTGCAAATCCTACATAGTTAATGGCATCATTTTCTGCGATCAGTGAAGCAGCCAAGCGAACCTGCTCATTACCCTTCACACTTTCACCGCCCACATTTAACAATGCAACTTTGGCAGTTTCAATGTTTTTAATTGTTTGTGCCAATAACTGGCCCATTATTGCAAATTGAAGTAGATGCTCAGCAGAACTGTCCACATTTGCGCCTAAATCTAGCACAAAACAGCCACCACCTTGAGAAGGGAACATTTTTGTAATCGCGGGTCGATCGATTCCGGGATACATCCCTAAAATTGAACGCCCTAACACCATTAGAGCACCGGTATTACCCGCGCTAACACAGGCGTCAGCCTTACCGTCTCGCACAAGACAAAGCGCTATCGCCATCGAAGAGTTTTGTTTTTTTCTAAGTACTTGAGAAGGTCGGTCGCTCATACAAACGACAGTGTCTGCATGAATAATGGAAATATGAGGATTTTCAGGATATGACAACAACAAAGCCCTCAATTCATCCTGCTTACCAACCAGGATAATTTTGAAGGCCTTATTTTTTTTCTGTGCGCTTTTCTCAACTTGCCTTTCTAGAAAAGCCAATGCGGCAGGAACGACAACGGATGAACCTTCGTCGCCACTCATTGCATCAATTGCAATGGTGATTCCCGCAGTCATTTTTAGTCTTCAGCTATCTCAATTACTTTTTTACCACGGTAGAAACCGTCAGCAGTAACGTGGTGACGCAAGTGCTTTTCACCCGTTGTGGAATCTACAGATAAAGTAGCTGCCGTTAATGCATCATGTGAACGGCGCATGCCGCGTCTTGAACGTGTTTTTTTACTTTTTTGAACAGCCATAATGTTCTCCCAAGGGCATTTCAATACAAAATTCAATACAACAAAGAAACCTTAAAAAAAGATCTCTCTTTCATTTTTTCAATTTTAAACCAGCTAATACATCGAAGGGGTTAACTTTTTCCTCTTCAATAAAATCAGCTACACTCTCTTCTTGCGGATAGTCGCTTGCCTTACAATCTTCGTGATAGGCAAACATCGGCAAACTGAGAATCATCTCTTCTTCGATAACATCCTGAATAACCAGCTTTGAATCATGCTCAACAAAGAGAGGCTCATATGCTCTTGGCAAATTTTGAGCTTGTTCATCATTCATTACAATTCCGAGGGTAAACTCAGATTGTATGCTTTTCGCTACAGGGTTCAGGCAACGCTGACACAGCATTTTTGCATCTGCACTCAACTTACCTTTCAAAATGCGTAAATTCTGCGCATCTCGATCAAACTCTAATTCTATCTCGACCACTCCCGTAGAATCGACTAACATTCCTGTTAATCTAGACATTAAGGATATCGCTATTTCACCTTCAAGAACCTTGTTCTGGTCCGCGTATTTAAAAGGGTCAAGCGTTGTTGGTAATGAGTGATCTGACATAAGCGCGCAATTCTAGGGCTGTAGCACTGTCTTGTCAAAGAAAATCCGTGTATTTTTGTCAATAATTCAATGCAATACTGTTTTAGACCACACTCATCACTCCCACCCTTTACTAATAACAGGCTCGTTATGGGCTAATAAAGGGCTATTTCGAGACTTCACCCTAATGCGAATCATACTAGCCTCTTCAAGTTCTTATCGAAAAACTTTGCTACAAAAAATTATTTCAGAGTTCGAAACGTATTCTCCGAACATAAACGAGTCACGCAAACCTGATGAGAGTTTTATTGATCTTTCGAAAAGACTCGCCATTGAAAAAGCCAAAGCATTGGCAGTTCAATTTCCAGACGCATTAATCATTGGCTCCGATCAAGTCGCGTGTATTAATACAACGCAATTAAACAAACCTCTAACTCGAGAGAATACTTTTAACCAGCTACAAAAATGCCAGGGACAATCTGTTCTCTTTCATACGGGCATCTGCCTCTATAATAGCCGCACCAATAACAGTCAAAGCAGCGTTGAAAGCTATCAAACACAATTTCGTCAGCTTAGTGACTCTCAACTAATGAATTATATCGATCGAGAACCCGCTTTTGATTGCGCGGGTGGCTTTAAGATGGAAGGTCTAGGTATTGCGTTATTTGAAAAAATTCAAGGCAACGACCCTAATATACTAATTGGCCTACCCTTGATCAAATTAATATCAATGTTAGAAAACGAGAGTTATTCAGTTTTATCCTAGCATTAGGTCTTTGAATTAATATGTCGCGCTGAGAATTATTTAGAGCAAGTTACAATATCACTTGCTCTAAACAAAAAAACACAACTATTAATCAGATTTTTTATCGCTGGGCTTTTCTTTTTGATGATCACCTATAAGTGATTTAGCGGGACAAATCTTAAACAAAGGGCAACTCTTGCAACTGGATACAACTGCTATTGGGCATACGGTCATCTCATTTTTCCTATTTATTAGTTATATAACACGCCGCCGAGTTTAAACCTTTAAGCACATTGAGCAAGAACTAAAAAGGCAATCAAGTTGACCCTTATTAAACCCCCTAGTGCAGATCAAGACCCCAAGCACCCCAAACAGGCTTCACACTATCAGGTAAAGCAGGTATCCGCCCCAGCTCAGCCCAAGGGTATTTACTTGTATGAAAATCACTCCCCACAGAACCCAACAATTCAAATCGCTGACACAAATCACTTAACATGCCAATTTCACCCTGTTTCTGGCCAGAAGTAATGACCTCAATCCCACTCCCACCACCCGCTTTAAATTCAACTATCATTTCTCGCAACTTAGTTAAAGTCATATTATATTTTCTAGGATGGGCGATCACGGCACTCCCTTGCGCATCTTGAATCCAAGTAAGCACCTGGGATAACTCAGGCCAGACATCCCTTACGTCTCCCACCTTTCCAGCGCCTAAATACTTCTTAAATGCTTCACCAAAATCTTTAACGGCACCTTGCTCAATTAAGGCCTGCGCAAAATGCGGACGACCCGGCACACCATTACGACTCAGTGCGCACGCACGCGCTAGGACATCAGGCAAACCTTTCTTGATTAATTTTTCAGCGATTAATTCAGCCCTTGATAAACGGGCGTCCATTTGCTGTTTTTGTACCAGCGACATCACCTCATTATCCATAGAGAAATTAAGACCTAGGATATGAATGGTGAATTTACGCCAAACACACGATAACTCGATGCCATTAATTAAACGCACACCCAGCTCATTAGCTTTTGAAGTAGCCTCAGCAATACCAGAAACGGTATCGTGGTCAGTTAAGGCTAAGACCTGTACGCCATTTCCTGCAGCGCGTTCAACCAAACTAGCAGGACTTAACTCTCCATCCGACTCATAACTATGACAATGAAGGTCTATTTTTGAGCTAGCCATCTAGTTTTTTCCATCCTGATAACAATATTTACATTTAGTCATTTTGACTAAAACCCATTTGGACATATAATCGCCCTCTAAATAATTCTATGGAAGTACATCCGTTTATGTCTAACGACGAAGATCAACTACCCAAAAACCAAAAACCCAATACCAGTCACCTGTTTTTAGAACTCATTATTTGCGTTATTTTACCGACTGTTATCCTGAAATATATGAGTGCCGACGACATGTTGGGCCCAGTATACGCACTAATATTCGGCCTATCCTTTCCTTTATTATTTGGCGTTCACCAATTTATAAAAGAGAAAAAATTCGGATTTATTCCCGCTCTTGGCTTCATCAGCATTTTACTCACTAGCGGTATCGGTTTACTAGAACTAGATCCAAAATACATTGCGTTCAAAGAAATGAGCATACCGCTACTCATCGCAATAGGCACTATTGTTTCACTTAAAACCCGTTACCCCTTAGTCAAAACATTCATTTATAATGAAAAAATATTACAGGTAGAAAAAGTCAATCAAGCTTTGAAAGAGAGTAATAACCAAACAGCCTTTGAATACGTTCTTAAAAAAGCGACCTACATACTTGCTAGTTCATTTTTGCTATCTGCTTTTTTAAATTATGTTTTAGCAAAATACATCGTCAAGAGCCCTTCAGGTACAGCTGCATTTAATGACGAATTAGGCACAATGAATCTGTTAAGCTATCCAGTCATCACAATTCCATGCGTTATAGTGATGATTTATGCAATGATGTATTTATTTAAACACATCAAACGCCTGACTGGTTTAGGCTTTGAAGATATTATTAATCAGTAACATGATGCCCAAGCTGCCCACTTGGCACCTGAATTATTAAAGAGACAAACTATGTATTACGCCATCATCTCGGAAGATGTGAAAAACAGCCTTCCAAAACGTAAAATTGCGCGAGCTGATCATATCGCTCGCCTGAACACATTAAAAGAACAAGGCAGGCTGTTAATCGCAGGCCCACACCCAAGCATTGATTCAGAAGACCCCGGTGAGGCAGGGTTTTCAGGCAGCTTGGTGGTGGCAGAGTTTGAGTCTTTGGATTCAGCTCAGGCTTGGGCTGATAAAGACCCCTATATAACAGAAGGCGTCTACAAAAAAGTAACCGTTAAGCCCTTTAAAAAAGTTCTTCCTTAAACAGACTTTCGTTAACAAGACTAGGTACAAGACATTGAACAAGTTTATCTTAATCACTTTACTAACAACTATTTTTTACGCTAGCGCATCATTTTCTGAAACTAAGTATATTGACGACACACTCCTAGTACCACTCCGCAGTGGTGAAGGAACTAGCTTTCGAATCATACATAAAGGCCTTAAAAGCGGCCTAAAACTAGAAATACTGGATCAGAACAAAACTACCGGATACAGCAAAATAAGAACACCAAGCGGCATAGAAGGCTTTTTACCCAGCCGCTACTTAAGTAATATGCCTATCGCTCGAAATCGCCTTATTGATGCAAATAAAACCTTAAACAAAACAAGAGCCGAAAACACCAAACTAAAAACAAAGCTAGCCGACATCAGCTCACAGTTCAAAAAACTAAACACTGAACACACCCTAACTAGCAAAACGCTGAACCAGAACAACAAAGAGCTAAGCAATATTAAGTCTATCTCTTCGAACGCCTTAAACCTGGACAAAAGAAACAGGGAGCTGCGTGAAAGTAATGAACAGTTGCGCAGTGATCTTGAATTATTAGAAACAGAAAATAGACGACTCAAAGATAAATCGGACTCAAGCATGCTTCTTATAGGCGGCGGGCTTGTTACCCTTGGCATTATCCTTGCTTTAATTATTCCTATAATCAGACCATCCAAGAAAAGTGATAGCTGGGCGTAAACCCTAACTTATCTTAATATTGAGCACTCGTTCCGAGAAGAACGGTGAAAATAGATGGTACGATTAGATACATGCAGCATTACCAAAGCCTTAACATTTGCTCATAGTCGACAGACTTTAGCTGTAGAGCTTTGACAGATATCCTTTTTAGCCTTATAAAGAAGGTGTACCATTTATCCATTAGAGGTGTTGAATAGATGAACAATCTGAATAGCCGTAACTGGGATGAGAAACGCGACTTCATTAGAATGAAGGTCAATACAGAAATCACTTTATCAATTAATGATTCAGACAGGAATGTGGTAGGTTATTGTCGAGACCTAAGTGGTACCGGCATGCTGATCGAAGTAGATGAAGAAATAGGCACTGGCGATACATGCCAGACCTCACTCCCTTCAGCAGGCGATAGCTTCTCCTCATTAGACGCAACGTTAAAAATCTTACGCTGCACGCAAGTGAGCGATAATAAATTTGAAATCGGCACCGAAATTATAGAAATAGAAACCTGCTAATAACTATTCCATAAACATAAAAAGGTCAGCACTTGCTGGCCTTTTTAATACCTACCAATAAAATTAAAAACACACTAAGCTGACACTGATAACGCTTCAGGAGAAGTAATCACACCATTATTATCAGCATATACAAAATGGCCCGGCGTAAATGTAACCCCACCAAAAGTAACCGCTACATTTAAATCGCCCAACCCTCTCTTCTCTGTTTTTCTTGGATGGACATTCATCGCTTTAACACCGAGCTGTGTCTGACGTATCACATCAACATCACGAATACAGCCATAGATAATCAACCCCGACCAGCCATTCTTTGCCGCTTTTTCAGCCAACATATCCCCCAAAAGAGCATGTCGCATAGACCCACCACCATCCACAACAATTACTCGCCCCTCACCGGGAAGAGAGACTTGCTCTTTGACAATAGAGTTATCCTCAAAGCATTTAACCGTCACTATTTCGCCGCCAAATGCCTCAATTCCACCATAGGTATACAATATAGGATCTAAGACATCGATCAAGTCAGGATACTCATCACATAAATCAGGCGTCATTATCTTGTTACTCAAAACTCATTCCTCTTTCTAAATAGAAATATAATTCAATCAAATATTATTCTCAGAGAGATAAAACCAAGTATCCAACACCGAGTCGGGATTGAATGAAATACTATCTATACCTTTATCGACTAACCACTTGGCAAAATCAGGATAATCCGATGGACCCTGACCACAAATTCCGACATATTTACCTGCCTTTTTACAACTATCGATAGCGTTAGACAATAAAGCTAAAACGGCTTCATTTCGTTCGTCAAACAAATGAGCGATGGTGCCTGAGTCACGATCCAGACCCAAGGTTAACTGAGTGAGGTCATTTGAACCAATTGAGAAGCCATCAAAATATTCCAAAAACTGATCAGCCAATATCGCATTGGCAGGCAGCTCACACATCATCACAACCTTAAGATCATTCTCTCCTCGCTTTAAACCTCGCTCACCGAGAAGGTCAACGACCCGTTTTGCTTCGCCAACAGTTCGTACAAAAGGCACCATAATTTGTATATTGGTAAACCCCATTACATCTCGAACATACTTAATAGCTTCACACTCCAGGTAAAAACAATCCCTGAATGTTTCTGAAATATATCTAGATGCGCCTCGAAAGCCTAACATCGGATTCTCTTCATCAGGCTCATATAAAGAGCCTCCAATCAAATTAGCGTATTCATTCGATTTAAAATCGGATAAACGAATAATCACAGGCTTAGGATAAAATGCAGCGGCCAGAGTCGACATACCTTCTGACATTTTTTTAATAAAAAATTCGATAGGATTACCATAACCCTTGATACGGCTTTCAACGGCGGCCTGCACTTCTGGTGGTAACGTTTCAAAATTAAGCAAGGCTTTCGGGTGAACACCTATCATCCTATTGATAATAAATTCCAACCTCGCCAAGCCTATACCTTCATTCGGTAAAGCGCGAAAATCAAAGGCTCTATCAGGATTCCCAACATTCATCATGACATTGAAATCAAGCTCAGGCATCGAGTCAACTGTATTCTCTTTCAATTCAAAATCTAACAAACCATCATAAATAAACCCTGTATCTCCTTCTGCACAAGATACAGTCACTTCAAACCCATCTTTCAAAATATCAGTTGCATCACCACAACCTACTACCGCAGGTATACCCAATTCTCTTGCAACTATCGCGGCATGACAGGTCCTACCACCTCGATCAGTCACTATTGCAGAGGCAATTTTCATCACAGGTTCCCAATCAGGGTCTGTCATGTCCGTCACCAATATATCACCATCATTAAGCTGATCCATATCCGAAATATCATCAATAACTTTGACAACACCACTGCCGATTTTCTGACCTATACTCCGCCCTTCGACAATCACCTTACCTTTTTCTTTCATTAGGTAACGTTCTAATATCGTGGAACCTGTTCGGCTTTTAACTGTTTCAGGGCGAGCTTGAACAATATAGATCAAACCATCATCACCATCCTTTGCCCACTCTATATCCATCGCCCTTTGATAATGTTTTTCTATTATCAAAGCTTGACGAGTCAACTCATTGATATCAGCATCACTTAAAGAAAAGCAATTACGTTCAGCCACCTCCACTTTAACGGTCTCAACCAAAGAGTCAGCTTCACCTTGACCATATACCATTTTAATGGCTTTTCCACCGAGATTTCTACGCAGTATCGCAGGCTTTCCTAACTCAAAAGTGGGTTTATGCACATAAAATTCGTCCGGATTCACCGCCCCCTGAACAACCGTTTCACCCAAACCATAAGAGGAGGTAATAAAGACAACATCACGAAAACCCGACTCTGTATCCAAGGTGAACATCACGCCAGAACTTGCCGTTTCACTACGAACCATTTTCTGAATGCCGACAGACAAAGAAACATCAGCATGGGCAAAACCATTATGCACTCGATAAGATATCGCTCGGTCATTAAATACAGAGGCATAAACCTCTTTGACCAACATTTTAACCTGGTCAATATTCTTAACATTCAAAAAAGTTTCTTGCTGTCCAGCAAAAGATGCTTCTGGCAAATCTTCAGCTGTTGCTGAAGAACGCACAGCCACCGCCAAAGTAGCATTACCTTCTTTCAGCGTGTTATACGCACCTTCCAAACTCTTGATAAAAGCTTTTGAAAAATGTGCATCCATTATCCAAGATCGAATTTCTAACCCCGTTTCAGCTAGATCGTTTACATTTTTCACATCTAGGTGGGCCAATGCATCTTCAATTTTTGCATGTAAGCCATTGACCTTAAGAAATTCCTGATAAGCTTTTGCACTGGTTGCAAAGCCGCCCGGCACCCTTACCCCTAGACTAGATAGCTGTGTGATCATTTCTCCAAGCGAGGCGTTTTTCCCACCAACTTGTGCGATATCATTCATACCTAGCTCTTCGAACCAGAATATATAATCCTTCAAACTTCCACCTACCAATTAAGTATATTCAATCAGGGACACCCCTTATTTTGGTGCGAATTATAACACTTTATGCTAGCTTAGTCGGAACAATTCAATGATTTAGCATTTGAAAAGACTGTCGCGTTTTAAATGACCATCACAAAGTACCAGCACCTTGTTACCTAAGAATTACACCGCTAACATTACAATCCAGTCAAGCAGCGCTTAAAGGCAAAAAAATGAGCTTAAACCGAACCGCTTTTTTTATTTCTGATGGCACAGGCATTACATCAGAAACGTTAGGCGTTAGCCTCCTAACACGCTTCGAAAACCATCAGTTCAATAAAGTAACACTACCCTATGTCGACTCAATAGAAAAAGCCTCCGAAACAGTCGCTAAAATTAATGCCGCAGCGGAAAGGGATGGCGCTAAAGCTTTGATCTTTGACACCATTGTAGATGATCATATCCGGAAGATAATTTCAAAAAGTAACGGTTTAATGATTGATATTTTCGCAGCTTTTTTAGCGCCCCTTGAAAAAGAGCTAGGCGAACGGTCGTCCTATCAAGTTGGGCGCACCAGGATCACAAAAAACACTCGCTACGACCAGCGAATCGAAGCCGTGAATTATGCACTAGACAACGATGACGGCGCTAAAACCAAATTATATGACCAGTCAGATGTTATTTTAATCGGCGTTTCAAGAAGCGGAAAAACCCCTACCTGCCTCTATTTAGCAATGCAATACGGCATTAGAGCTGCAAATTACCCAATAACGGAAGAAGACATATCTGATCAA
>ENA-OSET01001343-OSET01001343.1-sediment-metagenome-genome-assembly--contig:-NODE-1343-length-25667-cov-4.415514_pt1 | contig 25667 bp, 21 predicted proteins | sample MGYA00237882_ERZ534229 | MGnify/ENA primary metagenome ERZ534229 (study PRJEB26408, sample SAMN06266212) | sediment metagenome | isolation source: Hudson Canyon methane seep mesocosm | place... | reverse complement strand
TTTCAAAAGCCAGCTTTTTATTATTAGTTTGATAGAGTGTAGGTGACTATGTGGAAGATTGAAATGTTAGACTTTCGGTGAAGTCACTGGCTCGGCAATAAAGGCCCCTCCGAACAATCACGCCAGCCCATCACGTCGGCCCCAAAAGGTCCCCCGCAGTGCACACGAAGTCAATCTGGAAGAGAGCCACAGGGAGCTTGGGGTAGAGCTTGCAGTGGGATTTGGAGAGATGGAGTAGGGTGCAGTGGAGTTCGGCGGAGAGCATCTGACTAAGAAATGCAAAGCTGAGAGTAACGTTGGCTGATGAAGGCCGCAAGGGACAACTGTCAGATATTTTTGAACAAATTAGCAATTCGCCATGGACAGGCCCGATTTGTCTGGCTTGGAAAAGTTAATTTGGCGATACCATAAATATGTCTCCGGATGTTGGGATCGAACCAACGATCAATTGAAAAACAGAAGATGAGGCTAATATTTTGTGTTAGGGTGAATTAAATAAAATAACCTCAACGGTTTCTGAATGCCGATGCAGCCATCTGCAATTTGTTCAATCTGGATCCTCACTTGGTGTCTGTAGGCGCGTATTGATGTTTCAGGTCGTTCCCTTGCGTCTTGGAATTGTGCAGCGGCAGTTTAGATTGGAATTCGTTTGATTGTCTGGTCTCCAGGAAAGTTCATTTGGTTATACAGCTCTGAGCGCTCTTTGGGGGACGATGGATTGTTTTCCTGCACATTAACTAGGCTGACCGCCTTTGTTCCCATCGAGGGAATGATTAGTCCGATACTCCTGCAATGTCACCGCGTGTGACAGGATAACCTAAATGCATCCAGCCGAAAATCCCCTCCCACAATACCGCCGTCCGTGTATAACCTTTTCGTCGTAGCTTGTTGATAGTGTAGTCAGCAGCAGCCCTGGGGCAGGAGCAGTAGGCAATGATTTGTACATCTTTTGGGATGCCGGCCACCGTTTCGTCCAAATCGGCATAGTAGGGAAAAGGAATTGATCCTTCGATATGGGCGTTTTGCCATACAGAGGTAACGCGAGTATCCAGTAATACCATGCGTCTTTTACTATTGAGGGCATCGTTCAAGTCTTTCGAAGAAACATACAGGTCGTCCTGCAAATTAAAATTAGGGTCTTCACCATCCGGATTAACGATATAGTGGTCGGGCGTAGGCAGTTTTCTTAGCACCGTTTTCTGTTCTTGCGTGGCGTCGGCCTTACTCCGTAAAAAGGCGGTGATGCTATCAATATCCGTTGGCGATAAGATGTCTTGGTAGGCTTTCATTGGCGTATCCTGTCTGCCATTTCGAATCGCATGGCGAATAAACTCATCGGTGTTGTGGGCTAATGCAGACTGATTATACAATGCTGGTGCAGAAACTCCTTCGCCGTTGACGCCGTGGCACGCTGTACAGTGTTCGCGATAGACAGACTCCCCTCGCACTATGTCCCCCTTGACGGGATTGGTTGAAAATTTCAATCGGTCGTAACCGGCCTGTTCAAACAGCCAATAGGTTAAATTCCACGTTTCGTCTAGGGTCATCGGCCCACCAATTTCATCCAGATATCCGCCCATGGCAGTATCTTTTCTACCGTATTGCATAGGGCGAAGAACTTGATGGGCAATGCCTGACTCCATGAGACTTTTACTGCGTAATGACGGGGCGTGATCGTTGGTGTGCCCCTCTCTGTCTTCTCCATGGCATAAAGCACAATACCTTTGGTAGTTCGAGGCGGCGACTGTGCTCTGTTCTGCCGTTAGTTTTGGCGGCGGCGAAATAGCTTCAATATTCTCGGCATAGATTAAAGACAAGACCAGCGGTGCTGTGATGCCTAAGAGAGAGCTGAATAGTGCTGTTATCCTGAACATGTATTTTGAAGCCTTTAATCGAGCAGACGCGATATCAGCGTCCCGGATGAGCGTTAACATACGCTAAATAGTGGATGGACTCAAAATTATGAGCGCGTAAATAATTGATAGGGTAGTGGTCATTACTATTCTTTCGCAGGATCTAGGTCATAATGGGTTGAATGGGTGTTGTCACGCTAATAAAAAAGAGTCCCACGCGATGCTCAAACAGTCAATCTGGATGACTCTTGTTCGGTCGCGCTTGCAATAGAGTCTGCATTGAAATTTGAAGAGGTGAAGCAGGGAAGGGTGAGCATACGGTATTACCTGTTACATCGACGCCATGCAGCTAGAAGATGAGCTTCGCAATATCAATGCCCAAAATAGTCGTATTCATGCCAATTTTCCATCCAGGTTTAAGAACCTTCAAATTGTCTGTAAACTTATGAAAGAGCAAATTCTCAGCACTGAAGGCTGCGGGAATGGGTCATTACATTAGTACCGTCAATAATAAATCTAAGAAACAGGAGAATCCTATGCATCGCACCCTATTTCTCGTTCTGTTGGTGAGTGTTTGTTTCAACAACGCTACATGGGCAGAGCATCATAAAACAGGAAGAACAATTAAGGCTGCAGACATAGAAAATTCTATCGTCGAAGGCTTAACCTTCAAGATGATCAAAAGCAATGGCATCAATATGCGAATTGCCTTAAAAGGTGATTCTGGGCCAATGGTTTTATTGGCTCACGGCTGGCCAGAGTCTTGGTATTCATGGCGCCATCAGATAAGTGCAATTGCCAACGCGGGATATCGAGTCGTCGTACCCGAAATGCGTGGCTATGGCAAAACTGATGCACCAGCCAATATAGCGGATTACGATATTGTTCAGCTGGCTGGCGATATGGTTGGTGTGTTAGACGCTCTGGGGGAAGAAAAAGCGACAATAATTGGGCATGACTGGGGTTCAATCGTTGCTGCTAATACTGTGTTGTTACATCCGGGCCGGTTCTCCAGCCTGGTACTAATGAGTGTTCCTTATGGTGGCCGCAGTCCAGTCAATCCGTATGAAGCTATGAAGAAACGATTTGGCGACAACTTCTTCTATATCCTTTATCACAATGAAGCTGGAGGCGTAGCTGAAAAAGAATACGACAGTGATCCAAGAGGTCTATTGAGTCGGCTGTACTTGTCGCCCGATTCACCGAGAGAGCAACCTAGCGTAACTGACCCTCTTCGTGCGGCAGGTGGCTGGATACCCAGACTAGGCGCAGCCAAAGTTCTGCCGCACTGGTTAACTAAACAAGATTTAGACTATTATGTCACTCAATTTGAAACCAGTGGTTTTAGAGGTGGCATTAATTACTATAGAAACTTCGGTCGTAACTGGGAAATTACCGAACATCTCCGCGGTGTAAAGATTGAAATACCGACACTCTTTATCGCCGGGTCGAAAGATGTCGTCATTGGAGGAGCCAAAAAGCCGGCGCTAACGGCAATGATGTCTACTGCTATTTCAGATCTCCGCGACGTTGTTATTGTTCCAGACATCGGTCATTGGATTCAGCAGGAAGATCCACAAGCGACAAATAAAGCGATTTTGACGTTTTTGAAAGGACTTTAAGGTTCCTTGTTTCCTTCGAGATTGCCAGTAGCGTATTTTCTAAGCCATGCTGGCGGTGAATGGGGCGTTCATTCTTCCTTTACTCAACACCCAAATTCGAATTTACGTTCTACCTGCATCTCGAATTTTGGAATAGCTAATGCTCTAACGAGGTTAATATGTTACTAATTCAGATCCTGCTCTTTATAGTATTACAAATCGCTTTTCTGCCTCTAACGGTCATCGGCATTTGTGTCGTGGGATACAAACAGATAGCCGTGAGTAAGAAACTGGGGATTTCTCAAACTGCCATCGAAATTATCAATGGTCGCTGGACCATGCACTTGTTTGGACTACGGGAAGACTACCCAACTGAAGACTTATTGTCCGTCTTGCCTAATTCTTCAAAAACCTGGCTATGGATAACCTTATATCCACTCTGGTTGGTTTATAAGTTAACAGGGCGCACCTTTCTATATCCCAGAATACCGGAACAAGGCAATGAAGCGATTGCTGACATGGTTCCAGTCAGAACATTATATTTCGATGACATCATCACCCGCCATATTAAAGATGTTGATCAATTCGTGGTGATGGGCGCAGGTTATGATGCGCGGGCTTATGGAGCATTCCGACGAGACGATCTCGAAATTTTTGAACTGGATCAACGGGAAGTGCAGTCCCACAAACTTGCGATGCTTAAAAAAGCTCAGATAGACCACTCCCATGTAAAGTTTGTCGAAGTTGATTTCAGTACGGAAAACGCTTTCGATAAGCTAAAGGCGGCTGGATACGATGCGACCTTGAAAACACTCTTCCTCTGGGAAGGTGTATCTTTATATTTAACTGAATCGGATGTACGAAAAATGTTTTCTGACTTTAAACTCAATTCCGTTGAAGGTAGCATCCTGTTGGCGGATTTTTACGGCCACCGCATGTTAAACCTGACGAAAAATGTAGCTGTCAAGAAATCCCTGGAATACACCGATGAAGGATTCGGTTTCGGCCTACCTTTTGATTCAAATCACGAACAGGCATTATCGAAATTCATCAACAGCGAATCGCTAAACCTTGAGCAAGCTTGCTTTTTGGGTCAGGCCCATAAGCAAGGACCCTATATGGTTGTCGCAGAAATAAAAAATTAGCCGAAGCTGTCAATGTGTTCTTATTTACGACTGCAAAATTATACATTGGTAAAAATAGTGTTGTTTGAATGTCACACAATTGCTGGATTCCGGTGTTTCCTTACAGCTTTCTCCATAGTATTCGTAATCATAATCAGTTTTTGTCAAACCGTCACTTCAGCAGCTCGAGAGCATCGAGTTCGAGTGCCATATCGGAACTGCGCCTTGCCATGGTCATGAACATTTGATCACCGCGCTCAGTTTGTTCGACAATCATCGACGCTATAACTGCCATTATCAAGCCGCCAAAACTGCGCCTACGATAATCAAGCCAGCACTTATCAAAACTGTAGTTGTCGATATTATAGGCGAGTAATCTATCGTGATATTCTTTAATCAGGTGGCGCTCGTCTTTCCTTCTTAATTGCGCTTCCATTCCAGTACCCATGAAATAGGCTGCATCACCGGCACCGCTACCAAGTCCTGGCGCCCAGTCCACAATGGTTAGTTCATTTGGCCCACCAAACATCATGTTATCGAGGCGATAATCGATATGAGCGATGGTAAAAATTTCAGGCTCCGGATCGGCATAATTAGAAAACTGTTTGCCTAAACTGAGCACCAGTTCGAGGTGGTCCTTCGACAGGCTGTCTTCGTAACGAGCGATGAAGCCAGGCATTAGCATATCAAATAATTCACCTGGACTTGCATTCTCGATCGGTGGTGGCGATAGCCACGCAATGTCTTTCAGCGATGGATCACACCAACGAGGACCGGCTATGCCCGCGAGTTCCTTCATCGCCAGGCTTGCAGTGTCGGCATCGCACCCGAGTAATTGGTCACCTTGTACCGCCGGACTTAGATCCTGCATCAAAATGACAAATTCATCCGGCTGTTCCAGACGAATGGCTGAAAAATAAATTTTGGGTAAGGTTACGTCTAAACTTCCCGCAAGCTGTTGATAAAATAGGACTTCTTTCAAGTAGTCATTGACGGCTATTCCAGTCTCGCGGCTGGTAGGATCGTCGGAGGCAAATTTTCCCACCAGTGAACTAGGACCTTCACCTTCACTGTATTGCAGCTCAAAGCGAATGTTTTGGCCTAATTGGCCGGTGCCGATAGGTTTCATTGAAAAATCGGATACTTTTGCATTAATACCCGCATGAACTAATACATCGCTAAGCCATTGGGGCGTGACATCATTTGGATAACAGCAATTTGTTGGCGTCATAAGTAGATCCTTTATTATTTGTACCGTAGTATGCCAAAGGCAGAAAAATAAAACATTATTCTCATAATAAAACAGGTGCCAGTATGTCAGCGCAGTTAAACGAATTAGGCTTTTACACCTTGGCGGGTGCACCAGAATCGCCACGAGATATGTTGTCTGAACTGGCTTCGGCTGAACAACAGGGCTTGGGCAGCTGCTTTATTTCGGAGCGGTTTAATATCAAGGAAGCGCTAACGTTGTCCGGCGCTGCGGGCGCTGTTACCGAGCAAATGGGCATTGCCACAGGTGTTACTAACCAAAATACCAAGCATCCTATCGTAACCGCCGCTCATGCATCTACCATGCACTTTTTAACTGGTGGGCGATTCGCCTTGGGCTTGGGGCGCGGTATCGATATGATGTTTGATGCCTTCGGGTTACCGAAAATTAAAACAGCACAAATGGAAGACTTTGTCGGGATAATGAAACGATTGTGGCGGGGAGAAACCATCATTGGCCACAAGGGACCTGCAGGCTCGTGGCCTTATCTTCGCTTAGATCCCGCATTTAATGAAGATATACCGGCCATTATGAGTGCTTTTGGACCCAATTCACTGGCGTTGGCAGGTAGGGCGTTTGACGGAGTGATATTGCATACGTTCTTTACCGATGAAACCCTTGATCGATGCGTTAGGACCGTTAAGCGATCTGCTGAAGAGGCGGGAAGAGATCCGCGGTCGGTGCGTGTTTGGTCTTGTTTTGCCACTGTTGGCGATCATATCAGTTATCCACTGAAGCTTAAAAAGACAGTAGGGCGTATGGCAACTTATCTGCAGGCCTATGGTGACTTACTGGTAAAGACAAACAACTGGGACCCGAAGGTGTTGCGGCGGTTTCGAGAACATGCGTTTATTGCGGGTTTTCAAGGAGCGATAGATCAAAAGGCAACGACCGCGGAGTTAGAATTGATAGCAGAACTGATACCAGAGCATTGGCTGTCTGCCGCCGCTTTCGGCTCCGATAAACAATGTGTGACGGCGATTAACAATCAATTTGATATCGGTGCCGATAGTGTCATCTTACACGGTGCAACACCTCGTGAGATTGAGCCAATTGTTGCAGAATATAGAACGCAACGAAATGCGGATCGATTCAAACATTTGTCATCAAACCCTGGAAAGACAATGCTTAGCTGATTGCTTCTCGGCTGCTTGCTTTCAGCTACTATATCGACGGTGCTACGGGGTTGACTCGAGCGCCAATTCTCCGCACTCTTATAGCTTAGACGAAAAATAAGAAAAGAGGGTGGTAAAAAATGGCAATGGCTGATACTAACGACACTTATAATTTTGACCCGAACGTTTTGCGTGAAAAATATCGCGCTGAACGAGATAAGCGTGTTCGTACTGATGGTAATGATCAATATCTTGAAGTGTCCGGGGATTTTTCTCATTATGTGGATGACCCTTATGTGGAATCCTTCGATCGTGACCCGCTTGCAGAAGAAGTTGAGGTGGTCATTATCGGTGGTGGTTTTGGTGGAATGCTGGCTGCGGCAAGGCTGATAGAGCAGGGCATTACCGATATCAAAATTATCGAAAAAGGCGGCGGTTTTGGCGGTACGTGGTATTGGAATCGCTATCCCGGGGCATCTTGCGATATTGAATCCTATGTATACCTGCCGATGTTAGAGGAAACGGGATTCGTGCCACGGCAGAAGTACACCGATGCTCCGGAGACGCTGGAGTACTGTCAGGTATTGGCTGAGAAGTTCGGCCTAAGTGATATGGCGTTGATGCAGACGGAAGTCGTTTCAACACAATGGGACGAGCAATCTCGTCGATGGGCCGTGTCGACTAATCGTAAGGATTGTATTAGTGCACGGTACGTTGTTCACTCTAACGGTCCTCTCAATCGACCTAAACTGCCCGCGATTAAAGGAATCAGTGATTATAAAGGCCACACATTTCATACAAGTCGTTGGGATTATAACTACACGGGCGGCAATTCCCATGGTGGTTTAGATAAATTACATGATAAACGTGTAGCGATCATTGGAACAGGCGCGACGGCGGTGCAGTGTGTGCCTCATTTAGGCGCTGGAGCGAAAGAACTCTACGTATTTCAAAGAACACCTTCGTCAATCAGTATTCGAAATAACAAGCCCACAGATCCAAACTGGTTGAATACGCAAAAACCTGGCTGGCAGGACGAGCGCCGTACAAATTTTGAATCCTTGATGACGGGTGCGCCGGTAAAAGAAGACCTTGTTGGTGATGGTTGGACCGAGGCTTTTCGACGTTTGTTCGGCCAATTGCAAGATGAACGCCCATCGAATATTAAGCTGGCAGCTTGGGCGCTAGGCGGCTTGTTTAGCCCCGATATGTATCGACTTGGCGCAAAACAGTACATCACTAACAAAGCCATGAAACATATGGACGTCGAAAGTAAAGTTGAGCTTGCTGATATGGCGAATATGGAAAGGGTTCGCGCAAGAGCGCATGAAACAGTAGAAAACAAAGAAACGGCGGAATCGCTGAAACCCTATTACCGTCAGTTTTGTAAGCGGCCCTGTTTCCACGATGAGTACCTAAAAACCTATAACCTGCCCAATGTCCATCTTGCTGATACGGGTGGCCAGGGAGTTGAAGAGTTTACGGAGAAAGGTGTGGTGTTTGATGGCAAAGAATATGAGGTGGACTGCATTATCTTCGCCACAGGGTTCGAAGTTGGTACGGATTATTCTCGACGTGCCGGCTACGGGATTAGTGGTGTTGATGGGCTGACAGTATCAGATAAATGGTCGGACGGGCTGGCAACTTTCCATGGTATGCATGCCAGGGGTTTTCCAAATTGTTTCTTCTTCGGTCCAGCACAGTCCGGGTTTACTGCGACATATACATTTTCCTTAGATGAAAATAGCACCCATCTGGCCCATATTTTGAGTGAGGCAAATAAACGTGGTGCAACGCGTATAGAAGCCAGTCAAAAAGCGGAAGATGACTGGGTTCAGACCATTATCGACAAGGCGCGGCAAACAGCGGAATTTCAGAAGTCCTGTACGCCTGGGTATTACAATAACGAGGGGCATGTGAATGCCCAGCCGCAAAATAATATTTATGGTGGAGGGCCGATCGAATTCTTTGCACTGATGAAAAAGTGGCGCGCCAACGGCAAATTGAAAGGCCTCGAGCTAGAGAGATGAACCTATTGCCTGATTTTTCTATTGGTTACTGGCAAATTATCTCGCCTAATATTGCCATAATCAATTGATGAGTACTGACAAGCGTCGCAGAATACTCAAAGAAATCATCAGCTATGCCTTTTGGCTCTACTATCGTTTCAATCATAGCCACAGAAATATTGAAGTTCTTGCTACAGAGCTGGGCATCACTGTCAGTCGAGAGGTCATCAGGTTCTAGTTCCATAATTCCTGGGTAAATGCCCTTGTGAGCAATCTTGCAGTGCCCATCACGGCGCGCTAAAAAGTCTCCCTGTAGCGCACGCGTGCAGTGAATCTGGAAGACTCTCGATTAGTAACACTTGCAGGAGCAGGCGAACGCAACCAGCGGGAAAGTTGGCGTCCTCCCGGAGGTGATTCGGCTTAGTCCACGACCAAATTACCGGCAGTCAATTGGTCTTCCCTAGGATTATTTCCTATCAGGCACAAAAAAGCCCCGCAAATCCATGATCTACAAGGCTTCTTCGATAAATATGGCTCCGAATGTTGGGACCAAACCAAGGACCGATTGATTAATAGTTAGTCTGGCTATGTTTTTTCGTTAGAGTGGTTTTAAGAAGCCTGGCACATCTATCCTATAGGTGGCTGATGCCTTCCCAATGGAAACTTTGCGCGGGCAGAGCAATCACGTAAAGTAACATGGATAAGACAACGGGCATGCGGCATTATTAGCGTGTTAGGCGGGCTCAATGATTTCTGGGTACTCATGTAGCTATCTGGCGGTTATTCCATCTCGGTAGGCATCTGATCAAGGCGGAATACCCGAAGAATCTCAAGACAAGTGCGTTTGCTGAATGAGAAAGGGCGGTTGCTTGCACGCAGGAACCGGGTTTGCTTCACTTCAATAAGTTAATTTGTCAAAACTTAGGGAATTCACCCGTGGACGAACACCATGGCCTACCTTGTTTTCTGCTAAGGAGGTCTACTTCTCACTATCACTCAATATTTTTCTGAGCTCGCCAGGCGTTTTATTAAAGTGCTTTTTCATCGCTTTTCCGAAAGCCGCTTCAGAGGCGTAGCCAGCACTGTCAGCGATACTAAACATTGAATCATTGGTGTTTTTCAGCTTGGCCTTTGCTTTCATCAAGCGCGTATTGGTTAAGTAGGATTTCGGGGTGTCCCCGACCATATCGACAAACTTCTGCGTAAAAGCGGTGCGTCCCATTGCAGACTCCCGGGACAGAGCCTCAACATTCCATTTTTGATCCGTCTCCGTGTGGATCAGGTTCAGCGCCACACCTATGTGAGGGTCGGAGAGTGCCGCCATGTAGCTGTTGGAATGTTTCATCTTGTGCATGTGCACTCTGAGCATCTGAATAGACAAGACCTCAGTGAGGTGATCAACAATGAGTGGTTTTCCGGGGTATGATCCGGATGATTCCTCTATCAAGAGGTTCGTTAGGACCTCCTGTCTGTGCAGATGCCGATCACCATATGACTTGGGGCTGGAGTGCATAAAGCAGGGAAGGCTTCTGAGAAATGGGTGTTCAACAGTTGAGTCGTAGGCCACCGTAACACTCAGCAATATCGTCTCCTGACTTTCCTTCGGAGAATCACCCTTCGGAGAATCGCTGTCAGTTGATGGCACCGTTCGAGGATTGTTCCCCCAGCGGCCGCTATCGGCAGCGAAAGCTATCACCTCGCCTGTTTTCAACAGGAACAGCTCTTTATCGCGAGTCACGTTTACGACATTCTCTGCGAGTAGATCCTGGCTGCCGGGGCTATCACTGATCCAGTGAACGCCTCCGGTGGGGAAGCCCACTCCATCTCCCGCCTGCAATAGTATTACCTCATCGCTACTACCTTCTCGCAGATAGCACTGACCTTGCATCACGATATGAAAGATACCCTGAGGGCGATACATAAACTGTAGATTCCAGGGCGCGCCTCTGCCTATGCAAATGTACGCTTTTGCAGATAGTTGGATCGTTTTCAATATGTGCGAGAGGGCGTCCATCCTTGAGATTGTATAGTAAAGCTTATTTGCATGGCTATGAGCATGACTAAAATGTGAGAAAAAAGACCAGAAAAACGGTAAAAACGACATTTTCTTTCGGCGCAATCAGGGAGAAACTAAATTCATAGAAAAATCGCAGCGGTCCCATTGGGGCCTAAGTCGAGCTGTGTTGATGAGTATCTCGCTCAAGTGAAAAACGAATAGAGGTGTTAAGTGGTGAATATCAAACTGTACGGTTATTCAACTAGCCCGTACGTCCGCAAAGTAGGCTGCTGTCTCTACTATAAAAAGCTGCCCTTTGAGTTTGTTCCGGTTAATCCCATTGACCCTAAAGAAATAGCCTTTACCGGGCAACCCCAGGTTCCCGTTTTGCAGATCGGTGATGAGTGGCGAACCGACTCTACCCCGCTCGCGAGTTGGTTAGACGAATTATTTCCTGAAAAACCCTTGTTGGGTAGCACTCAGCAGGAAAGGGAAAGTATTTTGGCGCTGGATTCATGGGTATCAGATAGTCTTATTTTGGCTGGCTTTCGATCCGCTCATGAAGGCGAGATCAACGCGAAGTTTAGACATATCGCATGGCGGCTCGCCGCCATTGTCAGCAGTCAGACGCCTTTACCCGATGAAATTCGCAACGCCTGGCCTGACCTATTGAAAACGGCGCCCTTCATTAAACATATGATGTGCGATGTAGATTCCACAGAATCCTTATCTGAAATGCAAGCGCGTGTTTCTTTGCAGTTGATTGAGAATTTACAGGGAGGGCCTTTCTTCGGGGGTCGTAAAGATCCATCACTGGTTGATTTCGCCATATTTCCGCAGGTGGTGTTTAACTACATGCTGGGTATGGATCAGCATTTAGGGCTTACGCGCGAACCGTCATTGAAAAACTGGCTCGATAACATCAGACCGTTCTTACCTAAGAATCCATTACTTGTGCCCGATTATATGGTGGTTAATGCATTGCCGTAATTAATCTACAAGAAACAGAATCTATAAGAAAAACAAAACCGCATCCTTAAGACTAAAAAACTAATAAGACTGATCCCAAAGGGGGACTATTTATGAAAGCTGGAAAACTCTCAGCGGCCGTGGCCGCAGTACTCATCTGCCAGGGCAGTATGGCGCAAGATCAAACGGCTTTAGAGGAGATTATTGTTACGGCACAGAAACGCGCCGTTAATATTCAGGAAGTACCTATATCCATCACTGCCTTCAGCGGTGATTACTTGGAAGAAGTCGGGATCGAGACCATTGAGGATGTGGCTCACATGACACCCAACTTCGCCATTCAAAAGTCGGCACAGTTAACCAATAACCGCATCAACATACGCGGCGTAGGCTCAGCAGGTAACAATGCGATTGAGCCCAGCGTCGGAGTGTTTATCGACGGCGTATACTATCCTCGCCCGGGCTCAGTGATCGGTCAGCTGGTGGATATCCAGTCTTTCGAAGTGTTGCGTGGCCCTCAGGGTACGCTGTTTGGCAGGAATACACCGATGGGTGCACTGAATATTACTACTCGTAACCCGGGCCAGGAGACCGAGGGAATGATTCAAGTGGGTGCCGGTGATTATGATGCCTATGAAATTGGTGCCATGTACAACACCGCGCTCAGTGACAGCACAGCGGCCAGAGTGGCGATCAAATATTCCGACCGCGAAGGTTATGCCAAGAATATTCTGGACGGCGAGGATGTTGGTGCTAGAGATGACCTGGTGCTGCGCGCTAAAGTGATGTTTGATCTCAGTGACAATCTTTCAATGCTGGTAACGGCGGACTACGCCGAGATCAATTCTGGTGCCAGCATCATTGAACACTTGAATTCAACGAGCAGTGCTGCATTCGAGGGTCGAAATACAGCATTCTTCGGCGACTCACCCGCTACAGAAGATTCCTACGACTGGAAAATCAACCAGGTCACCGACGATAATCTGAATGATGAGCAAAAGGGGTTGTCCTTTGATATTAATTACGAATTTGCCAATGGTCTGGCATTGCGCTCAATCACCGCTTATCGCGACTGGGAGGCTAACGCATCCATTAGTCAAGCCCGCGTGGTAGGAGACCTTCTTACTGGACACGACCACTACCAGACAGATACCCTTTCGCAGGAGATTCAATTGCTATCACCTGGCGGAGAAACCGTGGACTGGATGACCGGAATTTTCTACTATCAGGAAGATTACGATATCTACTCGACCACTGACTTAGAACCCGATTTTTGTGCCCCATTTATTGCTGCAATTGCCGGTCCTGCTAATGCTGGCGCATGCCAGGCATTCACACAGGTGGACGCGGGCTTTAGCGACTTCACCCAGGAACTGAAAAGTATGGCGGTCTTTGGGCAGGCTACCTGGAATATCAGTGAGACATGGGCTGCCACCCTGGGCGTACGCTGGACTAACGACAAGAAAGACGGTGATTTTGTCGCGCATGTCGCCAACCCCATTATGGGGTTGTTTCGAGCGCCGGAGAGCGTCCTGGGTATGGAACGCGATGATTCGAAAACAACGGGATTCGCTAACATCAACTGGTTTGCTGCCGAAGATATTATGGTCTTTGCAACCCTGTCCAGCGGCTACAAGTCAGGTGGTTTCAACAATGCAGGGTCTAGCACAGCCCTTGGCGAGGAGCGTCGAGTATTTGATCCTGAGAATGCAACGAATATGGAGCTAGGCGTGAAGGCGACCTTGCTCGATGGAACGATGCGGGCTAATGCCACGTTGTTTCGCACCGACCTCGACGACTTTCAGGATCGGGCCTTTGATGGTTTGTCATTCATTGTTCTCAATGCGGGAGAAGTTAGGCAGCAGGGTCTCGAAGCCGATATTAGCTGGGCACCCATCGATCAACTGCGGCTTGTCGTGGGCATCGGTTACCTGGATTCGGAGTACCTGAGCTTCGAGGGCGCACCGGGGTTGCCAGGCGGACCGACGCAAGACCTTAAAGGAGAGCGCCGGGTTTCATCACCTGAGTGGCAAACCTCCATTGCAGCGGATTGGTCACAGCCTCTTGCTAATGGCATGGAGTGGTTTGTTGGCGGTGCTTGGAACTGGGTTGATGAACAGAACGTAGGAACCTCATCTAACAATAACCCGCAGTCGCTACAGGATGCCTACTCCGTTGTAAATGCACGTGTGGGTCTGCGCTCTGCATCAGGAGATTGGGATGTCACCCTGTTTGGTAATAACCTCACCGAAGAAGATCACTGCTTATCAATATTTGACCAGCCTCTAGGTGCGGCCTTGGGCGCGCTGAATCCGGCGGATAACACCATGGTTCAACGCTGTGCTCTGGGTGCTCCACAAACCTGGAAGCTTATTGGATCATATCGCTTCTAGCCTGGGTTGCAACTTTTGTGTCGGTTCTATCTAGAGGAAATAACTGTAGCAAAGCCAACGTACGAGTTCCCTCTAGCTCGTGCGTTGGCTGACGCGATCTTCCTCTAGATAGAAACGACATTTTCTTGAAGTGATGGATTTATCTTTACAGAGAGAAAAGGGACGGAGGGATTAAACTTTAATCCCTTCGGCCCTTTTTTTGTAGTCTACGACTTGAACTCGATCTGAAATGGTATAATATATATACCATGAATTTTGACTATGATAAACGTAAAAGCGCTTCGAACAAAACGAAACACGGTATAACTTTTGAAGAAGCGCAAGCGATTTGGGAAGATAGACTTATTCTGAAAATCCCTTCCATTGTAAATACCATTAAAGAGTCTCGATTTCTATATATTGGGCTGATTGGATCAAAGCATTGGACAGCAATTACAACTCATCGAGAACCAAATGTCACTCGTATTATTTCTGTTCGTCGATCGAGAAAACAAGAGGTTGAACTTTATGAAAGCTAAGAGTTTAGATAAAAAATTCGATGATGGTACTGATGATATTCTTCAACATTTCGATCTCGAAAAAGTCTCGCGGCCTAACATTGAAAAAGAGAGAGTTAATGTTGATTTCCCCGTTTGGATGATTGGTGACTTGGATAAAGCTGCTGCTACGATGGGTGTATCCAGGCAGGCTGTCATTAAGATATGGTTAGCTGAAAGGCTGAAGATTGAAGCGGCATGAATGTTATTCTGCCATGTTCAAAAATTCCTAAAATTTGAGTCGAGTTAGGGCTGTTTGCGTAACTCGCCAGGCGTTTTATTAAAACGCTTTTTCATCTAGCAAGGCTTGTGAAGAAAATCGACCCTCCCAAAAACGCCCGCTGTACTGATCTTTCTGGTTCGCTTGTCTTGCTAACGGTTCATTTAAGGTGCGCATAAACCAGCTGATATCACATAATTTCCGTCGCCATGAATGCAGCTTGATCTGTAACGTCTCTCGTTCGGCTGAAGTAAGCTTCTCGTCTTGGTCAGGCAACGGTGTCTGCGACCATGTCTCCATTTCGTGAATAAGGAATAGAAATACGGTAAAAAGGACATTTTCTTGCTATCCAATCAGGGCGAAACTAAATTCTTGGAATCAATCGTAGCTGTCCGATTCGCGCCTAAGTCCAGCTGTGTTGGTAAGTATCCCATATAAGTGTCCCAAGACCACTGCCGATGTGAATCTTGAGAGTTGCGCGCGCACCGGCAAGGAAGGTGCTCCCGAGCTGCAAGTCACGTTCTTGGATCCCGATTTCTCAGTCGAACAGTCAGCGTTTTATTATGCACGTGTACTGGAGAACCCCACCTGCCGCTGGACGACTCTACTTGCCAACAGTGCTGATAGGGACCTGCCCGACGACCTGCCCGCGACGGTGCAGGAACGGGGGTGGTCCTCACCAATTTGGTCGAGGTCCAGGTAACTGTTATTGGTCATTGCCCGTTTTTCTGTACTACGCCGACTTGTGTGGGGGCAAAAGTGCCTGATGAATACTGGTAGAAAACTCAAAACCTGGCAATCCGTAGGTTGGAGCTAGCTGGCTACAGGATCGTTGACATCATTATTGATGCCGCCGATCGCTTCGAAACCGAAAGAGCAGTGAGAAAGAAGATTCAGGTATTAACTCAGGATTAGACAAAAGTCGGCATCGAGCCGTTCGGTTTTCTCAGTGATATAGAATAGCGGGAATACTTTTTTTATGCATAATTATCCAAAACCACCCAGCCCTCGAGAGGTAAAGAGATAGCAATGATTTCAGAGATAGTTCCTAAACATCTAGCTGAGGAAGCAGAGGCGGCGCGAGCGTGGTTCGCGCAAGACCAATCCAGCGAATTCAAAATAACCGGTATTGTTGACCCTGTAGATTCGCCCGACGAAGGTAAACCCTGCGAGCTACAGCTGATTTTATGCGGTTCTCAGAACGGCCAAGATGTCTGTTTGCGCGAGCATTTTCAGGTGACGCCTTCGGCAAGCGGCTTTGACATTAAGCATATTGTCGACAACGCTATTGCGCTCGGTTCACCAGCACCGTTGCTAGATCCTCCGCCGGGTGTGCGGGAGACCTGGCTAGACAACGTTAGAAGTCAATACGCTTTTGTGGTGTTGGTTTTTTATCGCGGATTGTGGTGACCTCCCTGTCGCTCCGAGTTACGGAGCTATGAGAAAGATGGCGTCGTCGACGCCATCCGCGCCGCGGGAGGTGAGATCTTTGCGATAACGAGCGAGCCGCAAACGCTGGCCACTAACGCCCAAAATGAGTGGGGCACTAACTTCGAGCACATTGGCGATCCACATCAAGAGATTAGCAAGCAGTGCAGTGATAGTGGTTGGATTACGCTGGCAACCGAGAATGCGGACTTATTTGATGGTCGCGACGGCGGCGGGGATACCAGCTGGATCTCTCATCCTAACGGTTATTTTCAGCCAGGAGTACTGGCGCTAAGCAAAGAAGATCGCGTGTTATACCGGTGGATTAGTACACCGAGCCGCAAGAACATTGGTGGGGCCAAACTGCGACCTACCGCTGCTCACGTTTGGTCGGGAGTTAAAAATGCCTTGACAGCACCTGCAGGCTCTGCGGATGTGGACGTTGATGACAATCCACAATACGACTCAGCTGAAACCCCCTGGCCGTTGTTCTTAATGATGTTGCTGGCAAACGGTTGGTTTGTTAAACCGGCGTTTTTCCTGCTAGCGTCGGGCGCTATACCGGTGGAAGTGCGAATGCGTACTGCTATGAAACGGTTGATCGGTTTTGTGGTCGCCTGGATTGTGGCTTTCATTTTTTTGCCGATCTGGCTTAGCGCTCTGGCGGCAGTTGCGTGGTGCGCCTGGGTCACACCTTTTATTCTGAATATGAACTCCCGGATGCCAAAAGAGCCTGATGGGTAGCTCACCCTAAAGGCTCTCAGTCACAGAGGTAAGAGAGTAACAGCATAAGCATCGATTATCATCGTTGGCCGTTACGGCCAATGCGAGCGCTAAAACACAAGAAAAACCACGCTTCTTCGCCCGTGTTTTTAGCAGCGACACACTGAAAAAGTCATGGAAGACTTTTTCAGTGTTAACAAGTTACTTAAGGTCATGACTTCATTGTGAGAAAAAGGACAAGAAATACGGTAAAACCAACCTGTTTTTAACACGTATTCAAGGTGAAGATAGACCCATACTAAATCAACAATCTCGACGTAAGGAAAAAAATGGCATCTGTAAAACTCTACGGCTACGCAACAAGCCCCTATGTGCGCAAAACAGGGTGTTTTCTCCACTATAAAGGCATTGATTTCACACATATTCCAGTGAATCCACTGGAACCAGAGCAGACCATCGGACATACTGACGGCACGCAAGTGCCTGTTCTGGAAATAGACGGTAAATGGCGCAGGGAATCCTCTGATCATGCTCATTGGCTGGATGAATTGTTTCCCGAAAAACCCATCTACCCTGTGGGGCATCGCGCAAAAATCGACGAGATTGATCGTTGGATAAGTGACACATTTCTGACGAGTATATTCAGGGGCGCGATTGAATCAGACCTCAATCTCCAGTTCCGATATCGAGGATGGCGTCTGGCTGCGCTGGTGAGCGCACAAACGCCGCTACCAGAACAAGTTCGCCATCAATGGCCCGAATTTCTGAAGCAGGCACCTTTCATTCAAGACATGGCCAAGCATATGGACCTCACCGAGAGCTTCAAGGATATGCAAATGCGCATTATTTCCGAGCTGGTCGCGCATATAGGTGACGGCCCCTATATGGGCGGTCTGGATCAACCGACCATGCTTGATTTGGCCATCTTTCCGCAAATGGTATTTGGCTATATGTTTGGATTAGAAGAACATCTCAGTGCCGCGATGCACCCGGTTATTAAGGGCTGGTTAAAACGCGTTTCTCAACACTTGCCGGACAATCCGACGCTCGCCGCCGACGAAATGCAGGTCAATTCTCTCGCCGAAGCTCTGGCCTAAAGTCCACAAGGAACTCCATATGTTAAAACTACACCACGCGCCAAACTCCAGGGCAGGGCGTATTGTCTGGCTGCTGGAGGAGTTAGCTTTGGAATATGACCTCAACCGAATGGACTTCCACCCCAAAGATTTAAAGTCAGATGCTCATCGGGACCGGCATCCGTTGGGTCGAGTGCCGGTGCTGGAGGATGAAGGTATTACTATTTACGAGTCGGGGGCGATTGTTGAATATATCGTAGCTCGACATAGCGACGGCGCGTTAAAACCCGATGTGGACTCGCCATTATTCCCGGAGTTTTTGCAATGGTTCCACTATTGTGAAGGCATGGTGATGCCACCGGTGAACACGATTGTTGTGCAAACTATTTTGTTGCCACCGGAACGGCAAAACGAGGAAGCCCTCGAGCAGGCGAAACGATTACTCACCAAAGCGCTGGCACCTGTTAATGCGGCGCTGCAAGGTCGGGATTATATGATTGGTGATTTTTCAGCTGTGGATGTCATGCTCGGGCATGCCTGTTACATGAGCCGACGTCTTGGATGTGTTAGCGAAGATCTAACTCACTTGAATGACTATCTTGATCGCATTGAGGCAAGAGAGGCATTCCAGAAAGGGTTCAATGCCTAGTGGCGATTGGCTTGCCACAGCGACTAGCCTGATTCATTTCCATTTACGGTGACTTATTTTGAAAATCAAAGGAAAAAATTATGAAAACTCGCATTACAGAACTATTCGGTATTGAACACCCAGTCATTCAGGGTGGCATGCATTATGTCGGCTTTGCTGAACTGGCAGCTGCCGTATCCAACGCAGGGGGGCTGGGTATCATTACCGGTCTCACGCAACAGACGCCGGAAGACCTGGCCAACGAAATTGCCAAGTGTAATAAACTCACCGATAAACCTTTTGGCGTTAACCTAACGTTCTTGCCGGGTTTTGCGAACCCGGATTACCCCGGTTATATCAATGCCATTATCGAAGGCGGCGTGAAAATCATTGAAACCGCAGGCCGAAGCCCTGAAGCGTATATGGAAGTTCTTAAAGGCGCGGGTATTAAAGTCATTCATAAATGCACCTCGGTTCGTCATGCCTTAAAAGCTGAAAAAATAGGGTGCGACGCAGTTAGTGTGGACGGCTTTGAGTGTGGCGGCCATCCGGGTGAAGATGATATTCCCAATATGATTTTACTTCCTCGCGCGGCAGAAGAGCTCAGCATCCCCTTTGTCGCCTCCGGAGGAATAGGTAACGCGCAACAACTGGTGGCGGCACTCGCTCTGGGTGCCGATGGCATCAACATGGGCACCCGCTTTATTGCAACCGTTGAAGCGCCTGTTCATCAAAACGTAAAGGACAATATTGTTGCGGCCAGTGAACTGGATACGCGTTTGATTATGCGCGGGCTGCGCAATACCGAGCGGGTAATGAAAAATACTGCAGTAGAGAAAATTGTTGCAATTGAAAAAGAAAAAGGCGCGGATATTGCCATCGGTGACATTATGGCCTTGGTTGGCGGGGTTTATCCGAAGGTGATGACTGAAGGCACCATGGATGCCGGTGCCTGGAGTTGTGGCATGGTGGCGGGTCTTATCCATGATATCCCAACATGTGAGGATCTGGTCACGCGTATTGTGAGTGAGGCCCAGGACATTATTAGCGGTCGTTTGGCTCAATTTGCATAGCCATAGATTACTATTTCTAACAAAGTGGTTACCTTTCGATGATCAATAGAAGGGCTTTCATGTTAGCCAGTGGCGTATTAGCGTCATTGGCGCTCAACCCACGTCGCGTGTTCTCTCAAGAACAGAAGACCGTTTTGAATGATCAATTAAGTCAGCGGGTTGCTGAAATAATTGAAAAATATTCGGCGCAGGGAATTCATAGAACCGGTACTACGGTAGACAAGTAAAGTGGACATTGGCACGCATAGTGGAGAGTAATAAAAAGGTGAAAGTTATCGCAGGGTTAAATTCAACGTCACACAAAAAAAGTACAAAGTTCCGAATTATCACCAGTGTTATTTGTGTATTTGTGGTTGTTTCAATGGGCTTAGCGGGGCTGGCCTATTGGGGTGAATTACGCATCCAAAGCCTTGAAAATAGCCGCCATGCCTCGGTGTTCTCCAATCAACGCCTTGCTGATGACTTGGCTAAATTTGATAGTTTAGGTATTCATCGTAGTGGTACGCCGGGCGATGTGGCCACCACGCAGTGGTTAGAACAAGAATTCAAAGAGCTGGGTTATCAAGTACGCCGTGAGTCTTTTCCGGTTAGCAGCTGGCAAATAGATGAAGCGTTACTGACGCTTGGCAACAAAACCGTAAATGTATTCCCTCAGTACCCGGTAAAGCCCACTGCTGGGCAAGGCATTACGGCTGAGCTTCGTTTATGGAATGCAGAAAACAAACAAGATTACAGTGGCAAAATTGTCGTGCTCGATACGGATTTTTGGGATCATCGCGCTGATTTAGCCTCGGGCGATTTTTATCAGCGCATTTTGGCCGTTAGCAATTCTGGCGCTGCTGCCATTGTCATCATTACCCGAGCCGGGTGTGGCCGTTACCAAGCATTTAATGCGCCGCTAGCCTTACCCGACTGGAAGGTACCCGTGGTGTTGGCAGGTGAAAACGATGCAGCAACCTTATTGCAAGGGCTTGCGCAAAAACATAGCGTGAGTCTGCGCGTATCCGCAAAGCCACAAACCCTTGATGCGTTTAATTTGGTGGCGGAAATTGGCCCCAGCAGTGAACCGGCCATTGTGGTGAGTACCCCGCAAAGTGGTTGGTTCACTACTACCTCAGAAAGGGGATCAGGAGTGGCGGCATTTCTGGCATTAGCCCGCTGGGCAGCTACGCAAAATAAACATTATATATTTTACTCGAATTCCGGTCATGAGCGCGGTAATGCAGGCGCCCATGTCACCATGAAGTCAGCGCCCAAACCTGACCAAGTCGCGCTGTGGTTACACATAGGCGCAAATGCCGGTGCCTTAGGGGTCCCCCCAAGCGAGGGCGTAGTAAAAACCCGCTTCGTAATGACCAATTGGTGGCAACTGCCTAAAACATGGGCGTTGTTTCGTAGGCACACAGGCGGGCTAGCGTGGCCGCTTCCATTGGAATTGGGCGTTACTGCTGGCGAGTTAACTGAGTACCATAATGCCGGCTATGCCGCTATTGGCAGCTTTGGCGCCTCGCCCTGGCATCATTGCCCCAATGATAGACTTGAACAAACGTCGGTAGCGGCTACTCGCGAACTTGCGTTGTCGTATGCTGCGTTGTTGGCGGAGTTGTTTCTTGCTAATTAAATCGTGACTATCGTGAAATCCTGTCATTGCGGACCGCCACGAAAGCGTGGTCTGGCCTGGATGTTGGATAATAATTGAGGAAATATAATGAATGAAAACCTGCTATTTCTACAAAAAAGATGAAAACGCCACGCAGATCTTTCCTGAAATGGCTGGCGGCACCCGCTGCGCTCTCCTTCTTACCAAAAGCGATCGCTGCTCGGGCTGATGACATCCGTCATATCTTGCCGACAGTCACTGATACCTCTTTTTCCATCTCTGTTTCGGTAGGCCAGCCGAGACGCCAGCTTCGGTTATCGATTGATGGTAATAAAGTGGAAGGGTTGCGAAGGGACAGCAAGGGCAGGTTTTGGTCTTTTTATGCCGATGGACTTCACCCCGCAAAGACTTATGAACTGCAGTTATCGGATGAGGAGGGAGTCCTGGGTCAATCGTGGCCACTGCGGAGCTTTCCCGACCGCAATGCCGAACCCGAAACCTTCAAGTTACTGACCTATACCTGTGCAGGCGGCATCGACGGACTCGGAATCCCCTCCAAGCAGTTTTTCAAACCTCATGCATTTCGTCAGAAACTGTTTGGGGAAGGGTTAAAAGAGAAACCGGATGCTGTCATCGCCATAGGTGATCATATTTACTACGACCTGCGGGGTGAAGAGCACCCTGCTATTGGCAGGAATTCGAAATGGATGAAATACTTGTCCCGTGTGTATTTCAGCTGGCGCTACGGAATCTTCAACAGGACGGAGCCGATCATTGGCACCGACAATGAGGAAGTATTAGTAAAAATTGGTGATGAGCAGATTGCAAACTTATACGGTACACGGTTTAAATCGACGCCGATTTACTTCGTATCCGATGATCATGACTACTTTGAAAATGATGATGCTACGCCAGACATGGTGACCTTTCCTCCAGATAAATTCAGTAGAGCGGCGGCGCGGGCTATTGCGGATCTTTACTACCCATCTCTACCTGATGCACCCGGTCCCGAATGGAATAGAGCTTTTGGTACCCTGACCTATGGCCGCCTTTTTGAGGCATCAATTTTTGACTGTGCAGGCCATTTAACCGTGGGAGATGACGCAAGGTTGATTCCTGCCGTGGCGGAAGAATGGTTGATTAACCGTAGCAAAAACTCACCAGCGAAACATTATGCCATGGTACCCAGTCATCCTCCTGGCTGGACAGCCGGAAAATGGCGTGAGTGGTATCCCGATGTTGTTGCACCGAAAGGCTTTACTGGTTTGGTGAGTAACGATATTTTAACCGGTGAGCAAGGAGAATTGACTGCTAATGCCGAGAAGTATTTCTGGCAAAAGGGCTGGTGGGATCAACATCAACGATTGCTCGAAGCGTTGGCACAGTCTGGGCGAGGTTCAGCTCGCCAAGCGTCGCGGATGATCTTTTCTGGTGATATTCACGCTCAGGGTGTTGTGAATATCCATAGGAGTGGCGATCTCATGTTTGAGAAACCACTTACGTCAATTCTAGTAGGACCGGTCAGTACTTCCGATGCTACATGGCCGTCAGCCGCCAGAGGCGTAGCCGCAGGAGAACCAGAATGGTTGACTGGTGACAAGTTGCTAGCCACAAGGGAAGTCAATGGATTTACCCTATTTGAATTTGAAGGTTCGGTAGCAAAAGTGCGGCTGTTCAACTGTGGTGGTTATGATCGAAGCAAGGGAGAGGACGGTCGTGTTCAAAGTGTGGATGAAATCGTGATATAGGCATACTGGTGCGGTGGGTACCGATCAGATTTGGTGTTAATTTAAAATGAGCAAGGAATAACGATGGATAAAGAAATTATACTTCCAGTAATAACATTGGTTACATGGTCCATGATGATGTGGGTGTGGATGTACGTAACCAGGATGCCAGCGGTGAGAGCTGCAAAAATGAAGTTGGATCCAAATGCAGCGCGTGGTCAACAAATGTCAACACTCCCTCCAAGTGTGCGGTGGAAGGCTGATAACTATACACACCTAATGGAGCAGCCAACGATATTTTATGCCTTGGCAATATCGCTGGCAGTGATTGGCGAGGGCAGTGGAGTGAATTTGACCCTTGCTTGGGCCTATGTAGTTCTCAGGGTAATTCATAGTCTTGTGCAGACAACAATCAATAAAATCGAGCTTCGATTTCTTCTGTTCGCTCTATCTAACGTGCCGTTGTTTGCGCTCACCTTTAATGCCGCTAAGGCGCTGTTAAGTTAACTTAGAGAAAGAAGCCGGCATTATTTTATCTGCCTACACTCAGATTGAACTGGTTGAGAACGGAAACTATAAGAAACATGTATAGAAAATATTAAAGCCCTACCCACCGGTGCTGAAGGAGCGCTGTGGGATTGTATTTGACCAGTTGTCCGCTGATCGAAAAATAATCCCACCGACCCCTTTAACCAATAATTATCAATGAAAACAGTTTTAGCAGGAGCGTAAGAATATGCCTGATGGCTCTCAATCTTTAGTACAGACGCTATTAGATGGCTGTGGTGGCAGAGACCGCAGCGAAGGCGAGGATGGGCGGGTGCATAGGGTAACTGAGGTGGGAATACGATTATGAGTACTAAATGTGATTCGGAGACAGGCGGCCTGCTAATGTGCTTTAAAAGCATAACACTCCTTAATGGAGTCGTTTCTTTGCTTTTAGTGACAGGGTGTGGCGGAGGTGGCGGTAGTGGCGCAGGCAACACGATATCACCGCCACCGGCGGTGCCAGTTTTGTCTTTGTCATCCTCAGAGAATCAGGTTCAGGTTAACACGGAATTTGTTCTGACTTGGTCATCCTCGAATGCTACCTCTTGCTCCGCATCGGGCGACTGGAGCGGCAATAAGGCGCTCTCTGGAGATGAAAAAATCTCCGAAGAAGTTGCAGGCAGCAAAACCTATTCGCTCAGCTGTAGTGGTGCCGGTGGCGAGCAATCGGTGAGCCTTGAAGTGGAAATCACCCCTGCTCCGAATTTAATTGTCAGCCGAACCACTGCCCAGATCACACTTGTCGAATCCAGAACACTCACTCTGGGTGTTGATTCCTGGGTACTCAACTTCTATCGCAATGAGGCCTACACCTGCGGTCTGTCTGGCAACTACACATTTTTCGTTATGGAGCCCGCCAACAATCCCGGTGCCGAGGCGCCGCTGTGGGCATACCTGCACGGCGGCGGCTATGGCTGGTTCGACGAGGATCAGGTTTACCAAGCGGTGAAGACCCAGACCCAGAATACCTTCAACCACGAGGAAACCTTCGACGATCTCATCAATAATCATCTGCTGCACAATACGATGCGCAATGACGAGGTTATGGACTCCACGCTCACACGGCGGATACAGCAGGGATACAGAGTGCTGTTGGTCTCCATGTGTGACCATGATAATTATACCGGCAGGGGTGCGCCCTACCCGAACAACCCGAACCCGAATGGCGGAGAGAGGCAGGTAAACGGCTTACAGGCCACCATGGCTGCCATGGACTATACCGTGGCCAATTATCCCAGCACCCGGGTTTTTGCCCACGGCACCAGCGCGGGTTCCCTTGGCGTGTTCGCCATGTCGCAAGCCTATGCAGAGGAAGGCACTTACCTGACGGCGATCGTGGCCGACTCGTGGTCATTTACTCCCCCCAGAGTATTCGACATGCATGAGGCCTTGGTCGGCCAGAAGGGTTACGTGTTTAACGAGGGGAGCGACCTTCGCAACGATGGCATGGCTAAAATCGGTTTCCCCTATGAAGAGCTTGGCGTTTACCCTGAGGCAGTCATCGAGGGCGGCTTCGTCGAGGTACCGAGCATGTACATTATTGGCGAGAAAGATCCTGGTTGCGGGGGCTACCGCGATGGCATATTAGAGGCAATTCCCCAGGCCGCAGCCGCCGGCTTGAGTAACTGCGGCTGGCAGTATGATGACTTGCGTGACGCGATTGATAATCAACCCGACAGTCCTCATGTATTCGATCTCTCTCCCACCGGCGATCACGTTGAAACCAATAGACAAAATCCAGTTAACAACAGAGTGGATAACTTCATCAGCGGTGTGT
>ENA-OSET01001342-OSET01001342.1-sediment-metagenome-genome-assembly--contig:-NODE-1342-length-25669-cov-5.402079_pt1 | contig 25669 bp, 20 predicted proteins | sample MGYA00237882_ERZ534229 | MGnify/ENA primary metagenome ERZ534229 (study PRJEB26408, sample SAMN06266212) | sediment metagenome | isolation source: Hudson Canyon methane seep mesocosm | place... | reverse complement strand
CAGCTTGATACAAAAAGTCACACCTCATAAAGCTTTACCATATGAAGAAATTGGCAACTTGATTAAGGCAGTGAGGACTAGAAAATCTATTACTGCTAAAATTGATATTCAAGAAGGAGAAAAATTATCTGAAAAAAACTCAATCAAAATTTTGATTCTATTAATTATAGGTGCAGTGTTCACTAGATTATACTTTACACCATTTCATATTCCTATCAGCTTAGATGGAATTGATTATTTTGCATATACGGTTGCAATACAAAAAGAAGGTTATTTTCCCACAGGATACTTTGATCCATAGATTATGCATATGCGATGAAATCAATCCAAAAACAAAAAGATCATCGCAATACACAACCTGGACAGCATTAATCACCCCTTTTGATGGTCAAGGTGAAATAGACTTTGCTAGTTTAGAAGTTATTGCCAATGATCAAAGTGATGCTGGCAATGGCTTGTTGTTATTAGGTAGTACGGGTGAAGGGCTAGCATTAACGAGCGAACAGCAACTTAGTATTGTTGAATTTGTTTGTCAGTTATCACTGAGCTCACCTTTAATGGTGGCGGTTGGTGGATATCATTTAACTGAGCAAATAAAGTGGATAACAACTTGTAATGAATTACCCATTTCAGCTTATTTACTTGGTAGCCCAATTTACGCAAAACCTGGTGTTATAGGACAAACTCAATGGTTTAGTGCTTTGCTTGATGCCGCCAACTTTCCTTGTATGTTATATAACGTGCCTTCACGCAGTGGTGTTTCAATTCCGATTGAAACTTTACAAGCCGTGCAAAATCATCAAAATTGCTGGGCGTTAAAGGAAGCGAGTGGCGATTTAAATCAAGTCTTAGCTTATAGACAATATTGTCCTGATATTGCCCTTTATAGTGGTGAAGACGCAATGATGCCTTACTTAGCGCAGGCCGGTGTTAAAGGTCTCGTTTCTGTATGTAGCAATGCTTGGCCACAAGCAACTCAAAAGTATGTAGAGCTATCTTTAGCTGGCGAAACTCAAGGTTTATTTCCGCTTTGGCAAAATGCCGTAGATGAGCTTTTTCAAGTAGCAAGCCCCATTCCCGTTAAAAGATTAATGCATCAAAAACAAATGATCGCGACGCCATTTTTGCGCGCGCCATTAACCCATTTAGAACTCGACGATAATAATTCGTTATTAGCGTCAGACGAACTCATCAATCAATGGCTTGGTGAACAATCTAAATAACCAAGCTAAATAATCCTTTTAAAACCTAATAAGAGTAATAAATAATGAATTGGCAAGAAACGTTAACACAATTAGAAGCAGGCACTGTACGTGCAGCAACTCAAGATGAACAAGGTAACTGGCAGGCAAATGTAGAAGTAAAACAAGCTATATTAGCGGCTTTTAAAGCAGGCGAAAATATTGCTTTCGATGGTATTTATAAAGGATTTGTAGATAAACATAATTTACCTGCACGTGAATTCACCGCCGCCGATCAAGTACGATTAGTTCCCGGTGGTTCATCGGTTCGTCGTGGTGCTCATGTTGCTGCAGGTGTCATTATTATGCCTCCTGCTTACATCAATGTTGGCGCTTTTGTTGACACAGGTACTATGGTTGATAGCCATGCATTGATTGGTTCGTGTGCGCAAATAGGTAAAAATGTGCATGTTTCTGCTGCTGTTCAAATTGGTGGTGTTTTAGAGCCAGTAGGAGCTAGCCCTGTTATTATCGAAGACGGTGCTTTTTTAAGTGCGGGTGTTGTGATTGTTGAAGGCATAGTCGTGAAAAAAGGTGCGGTGTTAGCACCGGGTGTTTCACTGTCAGCATCAGTACCTGTTTACGATTGTGTTAATCAAGTCATGCTTGATAAAGGTGCTGATATTCCTGCAGGGGCTGTGGTAGTTCCGGGTACACGTCCAGTTTCAGGTGAGTGGGCTAAATCGCAGGGCTTAAATATGGCTTGTGCATTAATTGTTAAATATCGTGATGAAAAAAGTAATGCATCGTTAGAACTAGAATCGATTTTACGTTAAATAATTATAATATAAGCAGGTATTTTAATGTCTGAATTAGTGAGTGTTACTCATTGCTTTAATTCTCCTTCTGCGATTGAATTAATCGCGGAGTTAAAAAAGCAAGAACCTGATAATACGCAGGAAGAAGGTTACTTTGTTTATCATCTTGATGCTTTAAAAGCTCATTTAGATGAGTTGCAAAACCAGGATGTGATCAAACTGTGGTTTGCAGTAAAAGCCAATCCGTTATCTAAAATCATTCAAACCTTAGATAGTGCAGGATTTAATTTTGATGTGGCGAGTAGTGGTGAATTAAATCAAGTGCTAAAGCAGGGTATTAAGCCAGAACGAATTTTGAATACTGGACCTGCAAAATCAAAAACGCAAATTACAACCTTTATAAAGCAAGGTGTTAATATTTTTGTGGCTGAAAGCCTTAACCAACTTATATGGTTGAATGAAGCCGCACTTGAAAATAATGTAAAGCCTCAAGTTTTACTTAGAGTTCAGTTGCAGTGGCCAGATGGCGAAAAAAATCCGTTAGGTGGCAATAGCCTGACACCTTTTGGTTTATCAGTTGAACAGTGGAAGACCATTAAAGCTGATGATTTTCCTTATCTTGAACTGTGTGGTCTGCATATTTTTCAATGGGGGAATATGCTCAGTAATGAAAAAATGTTTTCACTTTGGTCACAAATGGTGCCGCCATTAAAACAGTTAGCTAATGATATTGGCATGCCATTGAAAATATTAGATTTAGGTGGCGGTTTAGGCATTGATTATTTACATCAAGGGAAAACACTTTCTTGGCCGCAAATTTTGGCAGATCTTGCGATAATAAAACAACAAGCTGGCGCTGAAGAGTTATGGCTAGAGTTGGGGCGTTTTGCTGTTGCTGAATGTGGGTATTATGTGGCGCCCGTTGTTGATAGAAAAATAAACTATGGTCAAGAACAGTTAGTATTGGCGGCAGGTATTAATCATTTATTACGCCCTGCGATTACAGACCAGCCATTTCCAGTGAACCTATTAAGACAGTCTTCTTGTGAAGAGCAGTTGTTCGATATTCATGGACCGTTATGTACGAGTATGGATAAGCTGGGCAAACTACCTCTTCCGTCTGATTTGTCTGTTCACGATCAGCTTATATTTGGCTATTGCGGTGCTTATGGTTTTACAGAAAGCATGCCGTTTTTTCTTTGTCATCATATCGCTGCTGAATATGTTTTCAGTCAAGGGAAGTTGATTGAAATAAGAGCGTCACAGCCTGCTGATTGGTATCTTAGATAAGCCGTTTATAAAGAGTAAAATAATGAACGAAGTAAAAAAAGAAGTTATGCATGTCGGTGAAATGGCAAGTGGTGCAGCACTTACAGTTCCGGTATATCGTATTAAAGGTCGTTCTGATGCACCTAGTGTTTATATTCAAGCGAATATGCATGGCGCAGAAGTGCAAGGGAATGCGGTTATTTTTCAATTGTTAGAGTTATTGAAAGATACGCAGATAAATGGTGATATTACACTTGTTCCGTATGCTAACCCCGTTGGCTGTAATCATAAAAATGGCGAGTACACTTTAGGACGATTTGACCCTATTACGGGGGTGAATTGGAATCGTATGTATCATTTTGATGAAAGCATCATCAAGCCATTTGTTCGTGAATGTATTGGCAAAACGGATCAAGTGATTGAAACAAACTTCAAAAAGTTGATGATAGACAGCATTGAAGAGAAACTTGACCACAATATTTATGGACTAACAACCGGACAACGTATCGCTTATCAATTACAACGTTTAGCCCACCAAGCTGATTATGTTTTAGATTTACATACGGGCCCGATTTCAAGTAAGCATTTATATTGTCCTGAATATGCACAAGACAGTGCCAAATATTTTGATATTCCTCATACGTTATTAATTCCTAATGACTTTGACGGCGCATTAGATGAAGCAACATTTTGCCCGTGGTGGTCTTTACAAGATGCTTTTGCTGAATTGGGTATTGAGTTTTCGATTAGTTCAGCGTCCATTAATAAAGAAAGTTTCACCGTTGAGCTTGGTTCGCAAGAACAGATTGATCTTGATGTAGCGTTAGAAGATGCTAAAAGTATTATGAATTACTTACAGCATAAAAATGTGATCAGTACGACAGAATATCACCCAAAATCGATGACACGTTACGGATGTTATCTAAAAGATTACAAAGCCTTTTATTCGCCGATGGGTGGGATGGTTGATTATTTGGCTGAGTTTGGAAAACCATTAGCTGCAGGTGAGCCGCTTGCGAGAATTCTTCGTATGGACAATTATGGAGATGGTGATCCGTTACACTACATTTCACTCGATAAAAAAGTGATTCCAATTCTACATTTTGCCTCGGCGAGTGTGAATCAAGGCACTGAATTATATAAAGTCTTTAGTGAATACTTTGAAATGTAATGTATTTATCGGATTTTATGAATACGTTAAATTCACAGTCATACCAAATGAAGAACAGAAACTAAAAGCCTCTGTTCTCTTAATGAACTGATTGGGTGGAGTGAGTATTGATCCTAAAAGTAGGTACTAATAGTTACGCCACAACGATGTAACTATTAGCTTTAGTTTTATATAACCTATAGTGATCAGTTAAGTTTTTTCCAAACATTAGCAACACTAGGTTCTTCACCTTGTGTCCACCAGCTAGCTTGGTATTCATCACCTTGATGACTCACTTTATCGCCACTGTTATAAATTGACGAAGACTTCCATGCTTTAATTTGACCGTTATCAGCTATGACTTCTTCCCATGGAACGCCTGCTGCAGGTACATTACCTTGTGACCACCACTTTGCACGATATTCAACACCGTTATATTTGACTTTATCACCGGTATTGTAAACTTTACTGGCATCCCAGCTAGTATCGCCCGTATCTACATCAGTATTTTTCACCGTTACAATAAAGCTCTCACTGGTTGTTATTTGCGTATCAGAAACATCAACAGTAACTTGATAATCAGTATCCGCAATGACACTACCTGCAACAAGTATGATATCGCTGCCGCTGCCTTGTAGTGTTAAACCTGCAGGAACTCGCCAAGTGTAAGTTAAGGAGTCGCCGTCAGCGTCAGTTGCAGACACATTTATAGCGACACTCATTGTTTCATCAATATTCACGTCAGCAATAGGCGATACTACAGGGGCTTCATTACCTGCTGTTTCAGCTAACACAGTTACTACGGTGGTTTTAGTGACGGTTGAACCTTGATCAGAAACACTAAGCGTTAAAGTGTAATCTGTATTTACAGTAACACTAGGTGCAGTAACCGTTAAGGTATCAGTATCGCTACCAGATGCCATAAGTGGTGCATAAGTCCAAACATAAGACAAAGTGTCATTGTCTGCATCAGTCGCTGTGGCAGCAACAATTAGCTGTTCACCTGACTTAACGCTGAAACTGCTGTTAAGTTTAACTACTGGTTTGTGGTTTACAGGTATTCCTCCTGCTAAACCATCGTGCATTGCGTTAAGAATATCACCGTTATCAGCGTCAACTTCCCAAGCAAATAACCCCGCTAAACCTAAGCTTCTTACATATTGCCCTTTAGCACTAACTGAGCGAGGGCTGTCATAAGTGACTAACGTGCCTGAGGTTTTATTCCATGCGTAGGCAGCGTCAGCTTGTTCATCATAATAAGTTTCAAAACCATTAATACCTTCACCTGATGCGCCGATTATCGATGTTTTTAAGCCCTTATAATCTTGTATGCCCGCCTCCCAAACGCCATTTGCTGAAGTACCCGTTAGTTTACCTGTACCTTCAGCCGTCATTGGATTACCACCTTGGCTATTGGCTTCTGTAACGCCTTCCCAACCACGGCCATACATTGCGGTACCAACAACTAGCTGCGAGGCGGGAACACCTTGAGCTAATAATTGTTGAATACCATGATCAGTGGTGTAAGCCGGTCCTTTACGTGGTTCGCCAGCATCATCTAAACCTGTGCCGTCACATTCACCAGCAGATAAGTGTTCACCACAATAAATACCGGTTTGATGACCCGTAACATTATTCCAGCCACCAAAAAAGTCGTAACTCATTGCAAAGATATAATCCATATGCTGGATAGCTTGTCCGTAATTCACATCTTCAATTTTATCGTAACCCACGCCAATCGCGGAAGTTAGTTGATATTCACGTCCGGTATCCGCTTCAAGTTCATCAAGCATAGCGCGTAATTCTGCCATTAAAGCTACGTAAGCTGGGCCATCGTTGATAGGGTCGCCTAAATCTGGATTTGGCCCACTGCCACCTGGGAATTCCCAGTCAATATCAACACCGTCGTAAAACTTCCATGTCTGTAGAAATGTCTTCATTGAAGCAACAAAAGTATCGCGATTAGCCTTATCGGTAAAACCGTGAAAAGGGTCTGATAGAGTCCATCCGCCGACTGAAGGTAGAATTTTCAAATCTGGATAGCGTTGCTTTAATGCCATTAATTGTGCATAAGTGCCACGAATTGGATCTGTAGAATTGATGCCCGGTAATGCTTTTTGAAAAGCAGCCCAAGGGTCATGAACAACAACTTCATAATCAGCAGATCCGCCACAAGCTTTTTCTAAAGCACGCCAGCTATTACCATTTTCAATTTCTTTCAACGATTCATTTGCACCACAAATTGGTATAAAACCATAAAGTAAATGTGTTAAGTTTTGCGCTGGAATATTTGATACATCGAAGTCTCGCCCATATATGCCCCATTCAACAAAGTATGCCCCAACTATTGTGTCTTGCTGGTGTTGGTAGGTTTTATTATTTGGGTTTACATCCATGGTTAACGGTTGTAAATGACCGCCATCGGTATCGGCAATAACAATAGCTTTACCATCACTACGTACACAACCGTCTGCATCACAAAGTTCTATTGTTAAGTTATGGCGACCAGAGTTTTTATAAGGAAAACTAATAACACCACTGTTGGTGCCTGAAGTTAAACTACCTTCATTTACCATCATGTCGTCAAAATAAACTTTGTAGCTATCACCACCTGTGCCACTCCACGCATTCCATTTAATGCTAATGTCTACTTGAGGCTTAGCTGTCACTAAGTCTTTGTATGAACCCTGCCCTTCAAGGTTAACTTGTACAAAGGAGTAATCTTGTGGCGTCCAGTCGATACTTGGTTTTGATGCCGTCGCTGATACTTGCCATGAAGCGATAACCGTACTTACGGCGCACGCTGTTAATAATAATTTTTTCATTTTTAGCTCTCTCTTTTTTTTATGTGTTTGTTAATTTCTGTGGTTATAGTTTTGTCCAAACTTCGCTAGTGCCCGGCTCTTCGTCCTTAGACCACCATTGAGATTGGTAAGTGTTATGGTTGTGGTTGACTTTACTGCCGCCAGAATAAGAAGTTTCAGGGTTCCACACAGGTATGTCGTCATTGTCGAGGGATACTTCCTCCCAAACACCACCTGCACCGGGTTGTTGATTTTTATTCCACCACTTTGCTTGATAAATTTTTTGTTGGTAACTCACTTTATCGCCTGAAGAATAAGCCTCAGTTGATAGCCATGCGGGCACAGCAGGTAAATCGGTTAAGTTATTAACCGTGACGTTAAATGATTGAGTTGTAGTGAGTTTTCCATCTGATACCGTCACAGAAACTTGTCGTGTTTGTTCACTGTCAACATCAGCTGATGTGATAGTAATGTCTGCATTTTCACCAGAAAAAATTAAGGGTGCAGGAACGGTCCACTCAAAAGTTAGCGGATCGTTTTGATCGTCAAAAGCATGGACATGCACACTGGTTTGGCTTTTCTCGTCCAGCAAGAAATCAGAAATATCGTGGACAATCGGTGCAGTGTTTTCAGTCTGAGCGATGACAGATAAGGTAAAGCTGTAATCTTTATTTATGACCCAAACTTGGTTGGATGAAATATTTTCACTATCAAAAACTATTTCATCACTCGATGATGAATTACTGAGATTTTTAACGCCTATTTTAATATGTTGGTTATAGTTTTCGTTAAGTTGCTTAGCGAAGTCTGCTTGCCACGTAGTGGCATTATTACTGTTAACCATAAACTGCTGATTAATCAGCTCTTGCCCATCTGCATTGAAAAGCCTCGCCCATGGAGAATCGCCAGCGTTGGCGGTTTGTCCTTGCTTGACAAAATAAGCAATCGCTTGCCATTCATCAGGTTCCACATCGTCACGCACAATGGTTATATCGCTACAGTTATAGAAACCTTCACCGACAACATCAACTCGCTGCCAATGACTATAAAGTAACGCATCACCGACACGGTCAGCAGGAATATGCACTTCCATGTTGTAATAACGATTACCGTCTGACGATTTGGTAAAATCAATATTGCCATGCTCTTGAACCAACTCAAGATCTTGCCATCGCAAGACATCAGTATTGGCGTTAAAGCTTGGTTTACTGAGATAAATTCGCCAAAAACTTGGGTTATGTGGTGTTTGTGCGTTAAAACGAACTTGAATATTATTGTCACCGTTAGGTATAACTTCTGTTTTTTGCCAATAAGGTGAAGCTAAATTAATACCGCTTTTTTCTGCAGAGCCCGCACCACAAAGTGTGCCATCGGGTATCGCGGCTTCAATAGCCTGTTGATTATGATAATCAGCAACATTCACTGATATTTCATGTTCTTGAATAAATTGTACGTAACCAGAGTCCAAAAATGCCGCCCGACAAGCTAAATTGGGAATGTTAGAACCATCGGAAGGCCACCAAAATCCACCTTGCGCTTGGCATATAGATTGCCTTGCTTTCGGGTTGTCCATAAAGGCATGTGCTTGGCTCTTTGATGAAATAGTTAACATACCAGCGCAAGCTAATAGGCCTAGCGCAGAAAGTAATACTTTCTTATTTTTTCGTTTTTTAAACCTTCTAGCATTCTTAAAACGGCTTTTATTATTGTTAATATTGTTATTTTTTTTCATGATGTGAATCTCTGTTGCCCCTCTTTAATGGTTAATAAAGTCTCACCATTAAAGAGGGATACTGCGTGAGTTAAGGTGATTTTATAAACGACAAACTTTTTGCCATTCATCACCGCCTGGCTCAGATTTTGTCCACCATAAGGCCTTCCAGACTGCACTGTTATGTACCATCATGTCGTTCGCATTCGCGTGGTCAGGATTTCCTTGCCAGTCTTTCTGTGGGAAGTTTGGATAAACGAGTAATTTATCAACATCAGCGCCATCGCAGGTTTTACCCGTATCGCCATCACTGTCGCCGTCGCCGTCGCCACTATCATCTTTAGTTGCTTCTGGTAATTTTGGATATTCAACTTTAAATGCGTAGGTTTTACCGTCTTTTTCAATGGTGAAATTGGCAGGGCCAGTAAATGGCATGTAATACATAACTTGTGCTGCAACAGTTTCCCCTGCCTTAAATGATTCTGTTACACCACCAAACTCATTAATTAAAGTGATAGAAAAGCGATGGAACTCGTTGTCAAAACCGCCAATATTATTACCTGCGGCATTCGAACCATCAGCTTCAATGGCCATTTTCAATTTCTTTTGCGAATTCCAGTTAGATTTGAATATGGCAGAGGTAGATACAGGTACGTCAAAAGATATTTTAGCGCCCGAAAAATCGAGTTCTGAATTATTAGTAAACGAAAAGGTGGGGCTTATTGGATAGTTGTCATCACCAGCAGGAAAGTCTTTGGCAGTAAAGATGATATCAACCACTTTTTCTGGCGTAGTAAAATCAGGGTTACCGTTGTGCACATCATACAAGGTGCCGCTTTGACGAAACTTGTCATAAGCGATCGTTGTCATAGTTGAGCCCATGTAGTATTCCTGCTTGCTTTGGTCGTAATCAAAGTCACCAGCAAGCTCCCAAAACATCACGCCACCTAAGCCATTATTAATCACGTAATCAACTTTGGTTGCCATCGACTCTTCATCTTCAATCGATATAAAGACCTTTTTCTCGTTATTCCATAACCATGGCGCAACGGCAACTGATTCGTAGTGACGCTGATATGTCCCGACAAGTTTGTCTTGTGGGTCTGTTTCTGGCGTTAAACCATAAGCACCAATGTAGCTACCGTATTTGCCATCAGCTAAGTTTTTTACGTGCCATAAAGGGTTACTACCTGCTGCAACTTCATTATCGTTTTCAATGTCATGCCATAAGTTGTCGATACCAACAGCGCCATTTCCGCAGTTATTTTTATCGCCTTTCCCCGTACCATTTGGACATGAAGCCTGATCAGGTAATGCCGCTTGTCCCCATAAGCCATTGGTACCACCCGACACATCTCTAAAGCCGCGGGTATAATAAGGAATACCAATATTGATACGCCCTGCGGATAAAGCGCCGCGGAAATAACGAACCGCCCAGTCAGTATTTAAGTAGCCAATACCTTCAAATTCTTTAGTACCATAAACATCCCAAGCGGCTAATTCTGAATCTTCCCCCGTGTCATACAACGCAGCATTTGGACCGACATGAGAATTCCATGCACCATGCAAGTCATAAGACATGATATTTACGTAATCTAAATATTGGGTTGCTTGGAAGGTTTCCATACCACGTAACAGGTAACCAGAAGAAGGTGAAGCGATGGTTAGCAAGTAATGTTGTTCGTCAGCATCGCCTGCCTTATCTAAGGCTTCACGTAGCGATTTCATTAACGCTAAATAAGATTTATGTAACGCTGCACGACGTGGATTTGAGAAATCAAAATCGTCAGGATGGCCAGAGTCAGCCATAGAAGATGGGTATTCATAATCAATATCAGCGCCGTCAAAACCATATTTTTTAATAAAGGTTACAACACTGTCACTAAACGCTTTAATACCCGCGTGGTTAATACTGCCATCAGCGTTCGTGGTCATGGTATAAAAGCCGCCGTTAGCTACACGGCCTGTTTCATCGAAGTAACCGCCTGTTTCAGCCCAGCCTCCGATTGAAATTAGCGTTTTGACATGAGGATATTGCTTTTTATATTTGTTAAGTAAGTTAAAGTGACCTTTGTACGGGAGGCTTGCATCAAGTTCAGCACCAACAACGCCCGGCCATTCCATGTTTGTTGCAGGATTATTTTCTGAACTAGGATCACCAATCGATACTTGATTATTTTCATTAATATGCGCAAAGGCATAATTTATATGAGTGATTTTATCCCAGGGGATATCATTGACTAAGTAACTAGGCTGTCCATTTGCACCGTTGCGCCAGCTAGTAAAATAACCAATGACACGACGGGGATGATCTGCCCCCATTTCTTCTCGGCCATTAGCGTCATAAACAGTACAATAAGGGGTGTTAACGTTTTCAGTTTGATATAAACCACTTGGCTGACACGCCGTACGATCATTATTTGGATCGGTTACTTTAACGACATTAACAAAAGCACTTGTACTTGTGCCGACACTATTATCGTTATCCGTTGCTTTTAAAACAAATTCAACTTGGCCGATTTCACTCGCTTGCCAAGTAAAATTGGCACTGCTATTCGTTGATGTAAATAGAGATTGGTTGTTAGCAAATAACTCAAGCCCGGTAACGGTTCCGTCGCTATCTGTTGCACTTAGTGCAAAAGTCACTTCATCACCAATATGTATTTCACTTGACTGGTTTGAAATGCTTAACTGAGCAAGAGGCGCTTTGTTCTCTGGCGGCGTATCTATTTCTGTAATGATTAAGTTCAACGAGCCACTTGTCGTAAAAGCCTGCTTATCATCATAAGTTTTTACAGTAAAACTATGGGCTCCTTTTATAGCTGTCCATGTTAATTGTGAGGCCGAAGACGACAGTGTAGACAGTAAGTTACCGTCAAGAAATACTTCACTTCTGTCAATACTACCATCGCTGTCTTGTGCTGAAAAAGATATGACAACGCTGTCATTTTCAGTGAAAGAAGAATTATTTTCAGGTGAGATCCAACTTACCGTTGGTGGTGTGTTTTCATCAGTGTCTCTTTGGCACTCTCCCAAGTTTTTCCATTCTTGCCATGGTCCTGACTTTAGCGTTGGATTTGTTTGATTCCACCATTTTGCTTCAAAGCCTTTATTTTGAGTCGCTACTTTTTTACCCGCGCTATACGTACCACCATCGACCCACTGTTCGAAAGCACTACAATCTATCGCTGATGACTGTGCTGAACTGGCCATTAACAGCAGTGATGAGACACTGATATTGATGGCTGTTTTTAGTTTTATCCTATTTTTCATCTTCTTCCCCATACCAAGTAATTGTTAAATATTTGTTACAATAATTCAAATGTAACACAATATTAACATTGTGCAACTTTTAAGCACATATTCCGAGTAATGGGTTTTATAATGGAATTTGTAAAGGGTAGGGCCTTTAAAAACGTGAGGTATTGAGGTTTTTATAAATATAAATAAATGAATTTATTCATGGAACTTGGCGGCTTTATTCATTTAAATGAGAGCGTTATGGATAGGGATATTCAACGTGACAAAATAATATAGTTCTTATTTTTTAGTTAGTTAAGTTCTGTGTGATAGATGGTTAGTGATCATTAGATTGTTTAAAAGTTAAAGTTTGTCGTAATTAAATAATAATTAGTTATTTTATATTTCATTTGTGAATAAAAATATTAACGACAAGAAAAATAATACGCTGCACCTATTAAAAAAGCCTTCTTAATATATAACTAAGAAGGCTTTAAGTATTCAGGGGTGTGAACTATTTTAAGGTTAATCTAAATCTTAATCCTACGAAAAAGTTAAAGCTTCAAATGCGTATTAAAATAATTCGTCATCATTGTTTTTATATGTAAAGTTGTACCTTTACCTTCTCTCAAACCATGGGTACGATTTGGATACGACATAAAGTCAAACTGACGATTGTGTTTAACTAATTCGTTAATTAAACGCTCAGAACCTTGATAATGTACGTTATCGTCGCCTGTGCCATGAACAAGCAATAGCTTACCTTGCAGGTTTTTAGCATGAGTAATGGGTGAACCTTGCTTGTAACCTTCAGCATAGTCTTCTAATAAACCGGAATAACGCTCTTGGTAGATAGAGTCGTATAAGCGTTGATCAGGCACAGGTGCTAATGAAATACCGACTTGATATTGGTCAGGGTAACGGAACAACATATTTAATGTCATTGAGCCACCACCAGAATGTCCCCAAATAGCTACGTTTTCAGTATCAATATAATCCCAACGTTTTGCCATCGCTTTTAGTGCATCAGACTGATCGCGAGAGGAAAGTACACCTACCGCACCGTAAATTGATTTACGCCACTCTCTACCTTTGGGAGTTCGTGTACCACGATTATCAATAGAAGCAATAATGTAACCTTGCTCTGTTAACATTTGATCCCACATTGCAGCACTTCCACGCCAACTGTCATTAACCGTTTGTCCCCAAGATTCACCATAAACATAAAAAATTATTGGATATTTTTTCTTTGGATCAAAATCTGCAGGGCGAATAATATAACCGTCGAGTACCACACCATCTTGAGCTTTTACTTGAAAAAATTCATGATTTGTTTGTGGTAACTTGGCTAATTTATCCATCAACACTTTGTTGTCCATCATCATATGCTTAGTTTGATGACCTTCAATTTTCACTAAACGTTTCTGTGTAGGTTGCGTAAAAGTAGAGTGTGAATGAATTGCCCATTGACCGTTTTCAGACATTTGGTAACGGTTTGTACCTGAAAATTCTTCAGGAGTTACACGTTGATTACTTAAGCTTCCATCAAGTTTACTACGGTATAAATAACGTTGTGCAACATTTTCAGGTGAAGCAATGTAGTACAACCAACCATTTTCTTCATCTATGGTTTGAATGCTAACAACGTCAAAATCACCTTCCGTTAAGTTTAAGGCTGTTTTTCCGTCACGACTAATGTTGAAAACATGGCGCCAACCACTGCGTTCACTCGTCCATAAAAAGCTACTGCCTTGATTTAACCAACGCGCATCATCGAAAAAGTCTAGAAAGGTTGCTTCTTGCTCTGTCATAACAGGCGTTACATCACCAGAATTAGCGTTAGCTAAATAAAGGATATTAGTATCTTGTTTGCGATTGACATGCTGTACTAATATTTGTTGACTGTTGCCCGACCAATTCATGCGTGGAATGTACATATTGCGTGAATTATTCGGTAAGTTTGCCCAAGTCGTTTTTGCGGTAGCTAAATTTACCACACCAACTTTTGGTAATGCATTTATTTCACCAACTTTCGGGTAGGGGAATTTTGTAATGGTAGGGTAAAGTTCATCGGTGTTATTAATCATGATGAAGTCTTTACTGCCACTGGTATCTAATTGCCAGTAAGCAATTTTTTTACCGTCGGGGCTCCAACGAAAACCATCTTTTATGGTGAATTCTTCTTCGTAAACCCAGTCGAATAACCCATTGATTTTTCCATCTCCGGCGTCAAAGGTTAATTGGCTTACTTTATTGTCTGATAAGTTTTCTACATAGATATTATCTGCTACTACATAGGCTACTTTACTCGCATCAGGAGAAAATTTAGCAAACATTAGTGAACTTTCAGCTGATTTCTTTCCGCCAAGTTGATTGAGCTTATTGGTTTTAATGTCTAATAACCAATAATCACCACGGCTGTTTGAGCGCCATACTTTTTTACTATTGGTATAAACGAGTAGTTTTTTTCGATCATCAGACCACGTGTAATTATGAATGGCGAGTGGCTTATCCGCACCGTTAGGCGTTAATTGTTCTGCGGATATTAAGACCGATTTTTCTAATGTTTCAGGATCATAAACAACGATATCGTTACCAATACTAACGTTCTCGCCCTTGTCATCCATTTTAGTTGTGGCTGACTTTTCAAGAACCGTATAGCCGCTCCCATCAACTAACCAACGAAGGCGAGAAATAGAATCAGAGCTAAACTCGTTATCTTTATATATCCGTTCAACTGTTAATGGGGTTGTTTTATTGATGTTCATTTCACTTTTAGTCGTGTTTTCTGTTGAGGTGCTTTGGCATGCCATGAGTGATACTGCAATTGCAGTAGTCAATACAGTAGTGCTTAGCCAACGATTTATTTTTATTTGCGGCATAATTTTTCCTTAATTAGGGCGCAATCACTTTAAATTGTATACAATTAATTGGCAATGCTGTTGGTCGACTTTTTTGGAGTACCTAACGTATTTAAATAATCACTTTGTGGTTGAAAAAAGTAAATTTGACCTCACCTTTAGCACATCAAAAACTAAAAGGTTAAACCATGAATAATGCGTTAGAAATTTCTGGCTTGAAAAAAGTGTATAAAGGTGGCTTTACTGCTTTAAAAGGCATTGATCTTACCGTTAAACAAGGTGACTTTTTTGCATTACTTGGCCCTAATGGTGCTGGTAAATCTACCACTATTGGCGTAATCACCTCTTTAGTTAATAAATCAGCCGGAACGGTTAAAGTCTTTGGTCATGATATTGATAAAGAACTCGAAAACGCTAAAAGCTTTTTAGGTTTAGTACCTCAAGAATTTAATTTTAATCAATTCGAAACCTTATTAACTATTTTAGTTAATCAAGCTGGCTATTATGGTGTTGAACGACCAATAGCATTTAAGCGTGCTGAAAAATATTTGAAACAACTCGATTTATGGGAAAAGCGTAATGATGCCGGTCGAATGCTTTCTGGCGGCATGAAACGTCGCTTAATGATAGCGCGCGCATTAATGCACGAGCCTCAAATGTTGATACTTGATGAACCAACGGCTGGTGTTGATATAGAGCTACGTCGTTCTATGTGGGAATTTCTTCGTGAGTTGAACGAACAGGGAATTACGATTATTTTAACGACTCATTATCTTGAAGAAGCAGAAATGCTTTGTCGCAATATTGCCATTATTGATTCAGGCGTCATTGTTGAAGATACAGATATGAAATCTTTACTCTCAAAACTTGATCGGGAAACGATTGTATTTGATATTGAAAAGGTTACCGAAACACCAATCATAAATGAATTCACTTCACGGTTAATTGATGACCACACGCTTGAAGTAGACATTAAAAAATCACAGCTTATAAATCATGTTTTTAGTCAATTGAGTGATCAAGGTATTAATGTACTAAGTATGCGAAATAAAAGTAATCGTTTAGAAGAATTGTTTGTCAGTCTTGTGGGCAGTGGACAAAAAGTTAATAAGGAGAGTAAGTAATATGTCTTCAAAAAATAATGTTATTGCCCTAAAAAGTATTTTATATAAAGAAGTAAACCGTTTCATGCGTATTTGGGTGCAAACGTTGGTGCCACCTGCTATTACCATCAGTTTGTATTTTGTAATCTTTGGAGAATTAATTGGTTCACGCATCGGCCAAATGGGCGGATTCGATTACATGTCATTTATTGTGCCTGGCTTGATCATGATGAGTGTAATAACCAATTCATATTCCAATGTTGCTTCGTCATTTTTCAGTGCAAAATGGCAACGTAATGTTGAAGAAATGTTAGTTGCTCCCGTACCTAACTGGGTGATTGTTGCTGGTTATGTTGGTGGTGGGATGGCACGTGGAATGTTAGTGGGCGCGATTGTCACTTTAGTTTCTTTGTTATTTGTTGATATTCAAATTCATAATATTTGGGTGATTATTGTAACGGTAAGCTTAACATCAGCCACTTTTGCTTTAGGTGGTTTAATAAATGCTATTTTTGCCGGTAGCTTTGACGATATATCAATTATACCCACGTTTATTTTAACGCCATTAACCTACCTTGGTGGCGTTTTTTATTCGATCAGTTTACTACCAGACTTCTGGCAGGGTGTATCTCAAATAAACCCAATCGTCTATATGGTCAATGCATTCAGGTACGGTTTCTTAGGCATTAGTGATGTAAGTCTAACCTTATCATTTATCGTATTAGGTATATTTATAGTCACTTTATTTGCAATTGCGATGACCTTGATCACTAAAGGCATAGGGCTACGTAGCTAATGACTAAGTTAAGTAATAACCAAGAGAATAAGGCTGAAGGATTAGGTGACTCACGAGTTATTGTCACTAATCAGCCAGGTATTCATGAAAAGCTTGAAGAAATTGTGGAAAAACATTTAACGCATCGATCTCAGAAACCTTATCAAGCGCATACAGAAAAAGCGTTTGCTGAAATGGATGCTTTGGTTAAAGCACACCAAGGTGATGTTATTTTAGATTCTTGTTGTGGTGTTGGTCAAAGCACTCGTCTTTTAGCTAAACAAAATCCGAGTGCATTGGTTATTGGTGTAGATAAATCAGCACATAGAATTAACCGTAATGTTGACGAAATTGTGCATGATGATGGCGCAAAAATAGAAAATTATCATTTAATCAGAGCTGATTTAAATGACTTTTACCGTTTAGTTGATCAAGCAAATTGGTCTGTAAAAACACACTATATCTTATATCCTAATCCTTGGCCGAAATCTAAGCATATACAAAGACGCTGGCATGGTAGTGCGGTATTCCCACAAATTATAAATATAGGTGAGCAAATTATTTTACGCAGTAATTGGTTATTATATTTACAAGAGTTTCAGTTTGCTGCTGATGTTGCAGGTGTGTTGGGTGATATTAGTGAAGTCAGTAACGATGAGCCTTTAACACCATTTGAAGCGAAATATCGTGCGAGCGGACAACAGTGCTGGCAGTTATTACTCAATCGAGAATATTTACTCTTTATATAATTTATTCTAAACCTTATTTGGTTAGTAAATTTCACAATAAGTTAGTGAAATTTACTAACTTATTCATGCGCTATTAAAATCAATATTTCTATATTTTAAATAAATAGCATTTAAAACAAAGGGTTGTGTTTTTTGGCTTGTATTTTGAATACCTTTCTCGCATTAAGTAATAACTTACAATCGAAAAGGATAACAATCATGAATAATTTAATTAGAAAGAATGTATTAATGATGGCTCTAAGCACTTTAGCATTAGTAGAATTAGCGTTGGTTTATGCAGCAACGGTTATTTAACCCGTTAAGTTCTAGATAATATCTCTTTTAAATAAGAATAAAGTACAAGACATTTCAGTCAATTTTTATTAAAGTGCCGTTTTATGTTTACTTACCAACATGGTTACAACGGCAAGGTATGACGACGAATAAGCGCACAGCAAAAGCGACTCAAGAGTCTTTACATAGTATTTTTACCATTCCAGAAGCGCCTGATTCTACATTAGGGCTGATAGAGAAAGAAATATCGGAGAACCTTGCTGGTTTTTTGGGTAATCATATTGCCGCTAAAGAAAGAGCATTAAGTGAAATCGAAAAAGACTTTGCTTGTTCTGCTATTCCAGAAGAACCAACTTTTGTTTCAGATCATACTCATCATATTTTAAATAAAGTTGTAGCACAATCAGTGCATACATCAAGCCCTAGCTTTATTGGTCATATGACCTCAGCTTTACCTTATTTTATTTTACCACTTTCTAAATTGATGGTTGGTTTAAACCAAAATTTGGTGAAAATTGAAACCTCCAAAGCATTCACTCCACTTGAACGCCAAGTTCTAGGAATGATGCATCGCTTGGTGTATCAAAATGATGATCATTTTTATAACCAATGGATGCATAGTGCAAACCATTCGTTAGGCGCGTTTTGTTCTGGTGGCACTGTTGCAAATTTGACGGCATTCTGGGTAGCGCGTAATAACTTATTGAAGGCTGATGGCGACTTTAAGGGAATTGCTCGTGAGGGATTATTCAAAGCTTTAAAACATTATCAATATGATGACTTAGTAATTTTAGTGTCAGATCGCGGGCATTACTCATTGAAAAAGTCTGCGGATATTTTAGGTATTGGCCAAGATAGTGTTATTTCAATTCCCACCGATGAAAACAACCGTATTGATTGTCAAAAATTACGTGAAAAATGCGTAGAATTAAAAGAAAAAAATATTCGAGTGTTGAGTATTGTAGGTGTAGCAGGTACCACAGAAACAGGTAATATTGATCCATTAGATAAAATGGCTGATATTGCTGAAGAATTTGATACGCATTTTCATGTTGATGCTGCATGGGGTGGGGCGACTTTATTATCAAATAAATATCGTCCTTTATTGAAAGGCATTGAACGTGCTGATTCAGTGACTATTGACGCGCATAAGCAAATGTATGTGCCCATGGGGGCCGGACTGGTCGTATTTAAAAATCCAGCATCAGTAGCCTCTATCGAGCACCATGCGGAATATATTTTACGCAAGGGCTCTAAAGACCTAGGTTCACATACTTTAGAAGGCTCAAGGCCTGGTATGGCGATGCTGGTGTATGCAAGTCTACATATTATCAGCCGACCTGGGTATGAAATGCTGATTAACCAAGGCATTGACCGAGCTAAATATTTCGCTCAACTCATAAAAGAACAGCCTAATTTTGAATTAATCACTGAGCCTGAATTATGCTTGTTAACCTATCGTTACAACCCACAAGCCGTGCAGGTTTTGTTAACGAATAGTTCAGATGAACAGCAAGATGAAATTAATCATTTACTGGATAAGCTGACTAAATTCATTCAAAAACGACAGCGTGAAAATGGAAAGTCATTTGTTTCACGTACGCGTATTGAAGTGCAACGCTATAAAGGAAGAAAAACAGTAGTCTTTCGAGTAGTGCTTGCTAACCCTCTTACTTCAAATGAAATTCTTAACGATGTGCTTGTAGAACAGTTTGAATTAGCCCAAGAAAGTGAAACATTCTTACCAAAATTGTTGTCTTTGACTTAGTTGTTTTTTGTTTGTAACTCTGTAATATTTTGTCTTTACTTTCGTTTTGTAAGTTATTTCTTTCGTTTTACTCTATTTAAGTAAAAATAAAAAACAACTATCCTATTGTTAAATATAATGATTATATTTTTTAATGAGTTTTTGTTCTATAAAGTTTCATTTCAATCTATAAATGTTATTTTATTTATGAAAGTTACCATGTAATAATTCAATCACGATTACATTTTGTGGTGGTAATAATTATGGAATATGACATGAGAAAAACTCCAATAGAAGCATCTGAACAGAATCATACTGATATATCAGCGGTTCAACTAGAATTGATGGAAGCGCAAAAAGAAATTCTAGAATTGCAATCGCAAATTCAATGGTTAGAGCGTTCATACGAATAATTCGTAAGTAAGGCTTTCCAAAAGCAAAACATTAAAAAGCCGATAGTTATTAATATAACTATCGGCTTTTTATGTTCAGGTTGGCCTTTCTCAGACATCCTGTCTTTCAAGACATTAGTGCATCCATGCACGTCAACGGTCAGCTTTTTAGTTCCAGACAAAAGCTAAGTACTTGCATCCATGCAAGCAATGTCATGATCACATGGATGTGTATGAGTGACGATGTTCAGAACCGATAATCTACAAGGACACTTGTAAATTATCAATCAATCTTGCTTTACCGCAATGAGCCGCTGCAAGTATCACCAATTCTGTATCATCTTCACTGGCAGGTTGTAATGTTCTAGCGTGGCAGATATGTATATAATCTGTTTTCATCCCTGCATTATCAATATAACTTGCAGCTTTTTTGGCTAAACCGATAAAGTCATTATTGGTTTTTATTTCATTAGCCAACCATTGTATGTTTTGTGCAAGAGCCGGGGCTTGTTTATGTTCTTCTGAGGTTAAATAACCGTTTCGAGAACTCAATGCAAGACCACTATCTTCACGTACAGTATCTACAGGAATAATGTTAATTGGCATTGAAAGATCTTCAACCATGGTTTGTATAACCTGAACTTGTTGATAATCTTTTAAACCGAAACAGGCTACATCTGGCTGTACTAAATTGAATAACTTACACACAACTGTAGAAACACCACGAAAATGGCCTGGACGGCTTTCTCCGCAGTAACCATCAGATACATTTGGCACTTCAACGTAAGTTTGTTTATCTAAGCCATTTGGGTAAATAATTTTTGGCGTAGGAATGAAGAGTAAATCAGTATTGGCTGCAATTAACTGCTGCTGATCGTTATCCATGGTTCGTGGATAATTGTCGATATCTTCATTAGCCCCAAATTGCATAGGGTTAACAAAAATACTCGCAACAACCTTATCTGCGTGACGGTGAGCCTCAGTGATTAAAGAAATATGACCGGCATGTAAATTACCCATCGTAGGGACAAATGCTATTTTTAAACCTTGTGTGCGCCACTCTGAGATAAGACGACGCAATTCAGATATTTCACTTACTATTTTCATATGTTTATATATTTTGTGTAGATAAATTATTTAACAAAAATGTGTTCATCACCAGGGAAGTTACCAACGGAAACCTCGCTGATGTAGAGCTCGATGGCTTTTTTTATATCGCCAGTGTCGATCAAAAAATTACGTGAAAATTTAGGCATATAGCTGCATGAAATACCAAGTGCATCGTGCATCACTAATATTTGTCCGTCAGTGTCTTTACCTGCTCCTATACCAATAGTAGGAATTGAAATCGCTTCAGAAATGGCTTTACCTAAATCGCAAGGAATGCATTCTAAAACTAATAATTGAGCACCTGCAGCTTCGAGTAACTTTGCATCTGCGATCATTTTATCGGCATGTGATTTTTCACGGCCTTGTACTTTAAAGCCACCAAAAACATTGACGGATTGTGGCGTTAAGCCCAAATGGGCACAGACTGGAATACCGCGCTCTACAAGACCTTTAATCGTATCTACTAACCATTCACCGCCTTCCATTTTAACCATGCTTGCGCCTGCTTGCATAAGTTTTGCTGCGTTAGTGAATGCTTGCTCTTTAGTGGCGTATGTCATAAAAGGCATATCGCTGATAATTAACGTTTCAGTCACGCCACGCTTTACCGATTGTGTATGATAGGCCATGTGGTCAATATCAACAGGTAGCGTGTCATCTTGGCCTTGTAAAACCATACCGAGAGAGTCGCCAATGAGAATAGCGTGAATACCGGCTTGATCGAATAGTTTTGCAAAGCTAGCATCGTAAGCTGTGATCGTAGAAATTTTTTGACCTTGCCGTTTCATTTTTAGCAAAGTAGATGTGGTTATCTTAGCCATATTTAGTCCAAAGTTTTTAAGGTTTGAGTAAATACTCAGTGCGCGTACCTTCGCATAAATGCAAAATTATCGCAACTTGCTATGAATTTTCAACCCATTGGTTTCGATATTTCGACTTAATGCTGAAATGTTTTTTCCATTTGGAAGTATGAGTTCAGGAGATATTTCAGCCAATGGTAATAATACAAATTCTCTTAATTCTAAACCATAATGAGGCACTGTGAGACGTTCATGGCTGATAACTTCATTATCGAAAAGAAGAATATCTAAATCAAGAATACGAGCTCCCCAGCGATTATCTTTACGGACTCTTCCCGCTAGATTTTCGATGGTTTGCAGCTCATCTAATAAATGTAATGGGCTTAGTTCTGTGGATATTTCTGCCACAGCATTCATATAATCAGGTTGATCTTGTGGACCCATAGGTCGGCTGAAGTATAAAGAGGAAAGGTTTGTTAAATTACAATGCTTAATATTTTTTAATGCATCGACAGCAAGATGGATCTGGTTTTTTGGATCAGACAAGTTACTGCCCAATCCAATATAAACTTTAGCCATTAGCCATTATCGCTCGAACTTGTTTCTCGAACTTTGCGACGTTTTCTTGGACTTCTTCGGTTGCTAGTACGCGTTTGTGCCACACTTTTAATCATCAATTCTTGCGTGTTATGATCGTTGCTTTGAAAGTCAGTCCACCACTTGGCTAATTCTTGTAGGTCGTCATTTTCTTGAGTCGATTCAATTTCTGCCCTTAGTAATAAGAAATCGTATCCTGCACGGAACTTTTGATGCTCTAACGCTTTATAAGCACGTTTCCCATCTCTTCGGCTTAACTTATCTTGAAGGATCCATATATCTTTCATTACTGCTTGAAAACGTTTAGGAATTGCAATGCTTTGCTGCTGTTCAGACATTATTTCGGCTAACGCAGCAAAGAATATATCTTGGGGGGACATATGCGGCTGGCCATTACGTATACGCTCAATATGGCTTTGCAAAGGATACCAAAGCATTGCGGCAAATAAGAATGCTGGAGTAACGCGTTGTTCGTTATTAATTCGACTATCTGTATTTTTCAATGCTTGTACGATAAAACGTTCAATATGGTGGTGTGTACCTTCACTTAGCATTTGATCCGTAGCAGGGAAGAAATAACGAAATAGATCATACTTTTTTAATTGCTCGAAAGTGACTTCTGCTTTACCTGAAATGAATAACTTGAGGAATTCTTCAAACATTCTCGCTGCAGGAATATTTGCCATTAAAGGTGCAAGTTCGGCAATTGGCGCTTCTGTTTCTGGGCTGATTGTCATGTCTAGCTTAGCGGAAAATCGAATGGCGCGTAACATACGGACGGGGTCTTCACGGTAGCGTGTTTCAGGATCTCCAATCAAACGAATTAACTTTGCGTCGATATCACTAACACCGTTAGCAAAGTCGTGAACTTTAAAATCTTTGGCACTGTAGTAAAGTGCATTAATGGTGAAGTCACGACGTTCAGCATCTTCTTCGATAGAACCATATATGTTATCGCGAAGTAACATGCCATCTTCGCTTTGCTTAGATGTTTTTTGACAGCCTTTATCTTTCTCTGGAGCATTTTCATGATGCCCACGAAAAGTCGCTACTTCAATAATTTCACGACCAAATACAATGTGCGCTAAACGAAAGCGACGACCGATTAATCGGCAGTTACGAAATAGGTCCTTGATTTGTTCAGGTGTAGCATTAGTCGCTATATCAAAATCTTTTGGTGCCAATCCTAATAATAAATCACGAACACCTCCACCCACTAAATAGGCATCATATCCACCACTATTTAAACGATAAAGTACTTTTAAGGCATTGTTACTCATTTTCTTACGAGAAACATTATGCTGGTCACGTGTTAAAACGTTAGAGCCAGAAGTTGGCTTATTTTTAGTTGGGCTTTTGGCTATTTTTTTAGAGGCTTTGCCTAATACTCTTTTACACAAGTTGATCACGCTTTTGATAATGCTGGCCTTGATTGGATAATATAGGAAGGGCGAAAACATTTTTTCGCGCTACAAACCATATTTTTAGTGGCGTAATAATATAACAGAGCGTAATAAAAGAGAATATAAAACGTTTGAAAATGCAACAAACATGTGCTTTTTGTAGAATAGTTATGAACTGAAGGTTATTTCGTGCTTTTTAGGGATGAAATCCGTAGACCAGTTATCTGTTGCCCAATGTATTATTTCTTCAACAGAATAAGTATAAAGCTCATCGGGGGGATTCTGTCCTAAAAACTTAAGCGCCAAAACTAAAGAAGGAGAAGGGTTTTTATTATCGATTGCAGGTGCTTTATTTTGCTTACTGAGTTTAACCCCTGGCTCAGTAACGGCTAATGGTAAATGTGCAAATTGTGGAGCTTGATAACCTAATTGTTGATAAAAGCTTAATTGTCTAACGGTAGGTTCAAGTAAATCACAACCCCGAACAACATGGTTGATATTCTGATAAATATCATCAACAACCACAGCAAGTTGATAGGCAAATAAACCATCTTTTCTGGTTAAGATGAAATCTTCTTGTGCAAATGTTTTGTTGGTAGAGTATTCACCTTGTATTAGATCTTTGTATTGATCAATACCTAGTTGATTATGAAACCGAATTGCATTATTTGTTGAAGGCAAATTCAATTCTCGGCATTGACCTTGATAAATGCCTCCTTGTGCTTTGATTTGTGCGCGCGTGCATTGGCAGTGGTAGGTCAACTTTTTATCTGCTAATTGTTGCAAAACGTCTCGGTATAAATCACTTTGCTGGCTTTGGTATAAAACACTCTCATCCCAATGAAGTCCATAAGCATCGAGTGTTTCTAGAATAGCTGAGCTTGCACCTACCATTTCACGAGGAGGGTCGATATCTTCAATACGAACTAACCATGAGCCTTGCTGATGCTTGGCATGTAAATAACTTGCAAGAGCGGCAATTAAAGAGCCGAAATGTAGATTTCCAGAAGGAGAGGGGGCAAAACGGCCACGATATTGAGCAGTAGAATCACTCAAATTCAATGGCCGAATAATATTAACTTTATCGTGAGTCATAGCGTGAACACAAATAAGTTATATAATTTAATTAAAAACTAACCTGCTAGTTGACGTTCTTTTATTTCAGCAAGTGTTTTACATTCAATACATAAATCAGCAGTTGGACGAGCTTCTAAACGACGAATGCCAATTTCAATACCACATGAATTACAGAAGCCAAAATCATCTTCTTCAATCAATTGTAATGTTTTTTCAATTTTCTTGATGAGTTTACGTTCACGGTCACGAGTACGTAATTCTAAGCTAAACTCTTCTTCTTGAGCAGCGCGATCAACCGGATCAGGGAAGTTTGCGGCTTCGTCTTGCATATGTGTCACTGTGCGGTCAACTTCTTCACGAAGTTGTGTACGCCAAGCATCAAGAATCTTCCTGAAATGCTCTAACTGATCAGCGTTCATATACTCTTCGTTGGCTTTTTCAACGTAAGGCTTAACGCCTGCTAATGCTAAAATACCTAGTGCTTTTTTGGCTGGCATGCTTAAATCTCCTAAATGCTACATAGACCTACGTGGCGAAGTTGTTGCTCTTTCATTAAAAGCTACACCCGTGGTTGCAATTGCCAATAATAAATAGACCTGAAATATCCAG